>JAALLR010000057.1_pt1 | contig 42056 bp, 50 predicted proteins | sample 7245931 | NCBI WGS metagenome assembly JAALLR01 (sample SAMN13049201, study PRJNA578106) | oil field metagenome | isolation source: filtered produced water from oil reservoir B9 | place: USA:offshore Texas | collected 2016 | reverse complement strand
GACGGCAAATACCTGCTGCGCACCTCGGACGACACCCTCTCCGCCGATGATGTCGCCCTGGGCTACAAACAGCTGCTGCTGGTGGAAGACGCCTTCCGCACCCTTAAATCCCGCTTGGAGTTACGCCCGGTCTACCACCGCCTGGAAGACCGCATCCGCGCCCATGTGCTGCTCTGCTGGCTGGCGCTCTTGCTGATCAGGATTGCCGAGAACAGGACGGGGCAAACCTGGTGCAGCCTCAGGGCCACCCTGCAGAGGATGCACCTGGGAGAGTTCAGCGGAACAGCCGGTCAGGTAAAGCAGAGGACCGAAACCACCCCTGCTCAGAAGCAAATATTCAAGGCGTTAGCCGTCAAAGAACCACCTCTTCTCTTCTCCATTAACCTCACAGCTAAGAAAAACGCCTAGTAACACACCTTTAAAAACGCCAATCCTGAAACCCTTGCTCCGTACGGCTTCCGGCCTTCTGTTTATCTATGGACTGTCGAACTCCGGTCCAAGAGTTCCTGCACACAGATGACAGGGAGCGTCGTCAGTGGTGAACTTTCATAAGAGATGCTTACGAAAGGGTGCGCTTTCTTCTTTTTCACGAGGCGGCAGATGATGAAAAACTGGCCAATTAATAAAGGAGAGGGGAGAGAGTGGAGCATATATCTGTATCTTCGAGTAACATAGCTTCTGTAGGTTATGACGCTGCTTATGACGCTGCCACCTGTACTTTACAGATAAAGTTTCATTCTGGAGGTCTCTATGAGTATTATAATGTTCCTTACGCTGTCTATCAGGGTCTGATGAACGCTCCGTCCCACGGTAAGTACTTTCATCAACATATCAAAGATGTTTACCCTTATAAAAAACTGCGTTAATCAAAATTGATAGGATCCGTATTGGTGATCACATTTCCCATGGTTGCCATTTTGAAATCTTCATATGGATCAACCAGCAAGCATTAAACTCCTTCACCCGTCCTAAGTTCGTTTACCAATTCCTTTTTTTGATATTTTGTTAGATCATGTCTTCATATCTTCCGTTGGTTTGATAGCATCAAAAAGAGCTATTAAATCTTGTGGAATCTCATCAATATCGCAATAATGGGCTATTGCTTTCGCTATTTCTGCTTTTTTCCTTCCTGAACGTTTTTCTAATGCTTCAGAAAATTGATAATGGGGATTCTCTTTTAATTTTTCTTTGCATTTTTCGATTTCTCCTTTGCTCCATTGGTTCTTAACCTGATCACCATAATATTTCATGACGGACTCGTAAATCACACCAGTATCAAAGGCATCTTCGAACTCCATATACCCTATTTCGAATTTATCGACATTTCTTTCTTTTTGTAGTTTTTCTAGCAATTCTTTTGTTTTCTTTCGGCGCTGAATGGCTAAATCCCTATTAATGTCTTGGTCTACCAGAACAATTAAAGGAATGTCCCTCATAAATTCATTAAGGACTTTGGCGAGTTGGGCTAGATTATCAACACCTTGAGCGTTGATCAAAGTGACAAGTTCACTATTGAGGCTTTTCTTTTTATATTTCTTAAACAAGATAGGGAGCGCAATTTCTTCTGACTCTCCTTCGACCAGTAGTATCTTCCTGGTGAAGAATAAATGGGTATTTTCTATGCCTAAGGATTTCAGTAGTTCTTTTACATCATTGTTGTCTTCCAGATACTTGACATTGGTGGCGCCGTTTTCTAGACAAAGCATCCTTATTTTGGACGGTTCGACGCTGTTTAAAATAAACGGAGAATGGGTTGTAATAATTACCTGGGCTTCTTGTTTTATTTGATCTAAGATATCCATTAATTCGCGTTGTGCTTTCACGTGAAGATGGGTGTCGGGTTCGTCAAAAATGAAAACTTTTTGATCCATACCTCTTTCTTTTTCTACTTTATGTCTCAGAAGAGCTAAAGTGGTTCTTCGTTTAGTCCCATCGCCTTTTTTGGCAAATTGAATCTCTTGACCTTCAACTCCTCTGAAACTGGTCGTTACATTTATGGTTTTTGTGATATCGAAAGGTTGATGCTCAATGTCGATAAGAATTTCCTGAACATCAGGAAGAAACTCCCTGATTCTAGGAAGAACCTCTTGATTAATTTCTTTTTGTTTTTCATCTGCAATCAAGTGAAGATTATCCTCGAAAATGGTTGCCAGTTCTTTGTCTGTTCCTTCAATCTTGAAACTCCATATGCTCTTGAGAGCTTCCTTTAAATAGACCTCTTTAAGAAAGCCGTTGATGTCTTCAAAAGTTTTTCCATCCAAGGGAGGAACCGTTAATAACTGAGGCATTTCTCTAATCGTAACCTCTTCTTTATCGTTATTTTCTATCTTGTTTTTGTTTTCGTCCAGAAACTCAGAAAGTTCTTGCCTTAGGGAATCTAGGGTTCTTTTTTGAGTAGTTTTTCCAAACTGAAGCAACAAGTCTTTAATCTCTTCTTTGCTGAGCTCGTTAATTTTCTCTTTGTCAGCCAAATACGGGTTTAAGGTGCCCCAGGATACGGTTTTTTTAATGACTTTTTCAATATTGTCGCCATTCATGGTAAATTCAAAAATGTAGCTTTCCTCGGAAAAATCAAGCTCCCATCTCATGCTTCTTTCCCCGGCAAAAAAATCGCTGGGATCAGGCATTGCATTTTTCATTGCCAGTTCAATTACTTTAACCAGCGACGATTTTCCGCTGTCATTTTCCCCGACAATCACTGTTATGTCGGGCTCGAAACTTATGAAAATATCCTTCAGACATCTGAAGTTTTTAACTTTAATACCCTTTAGTTTCACTGATGTTCCCCTTTCTTTTTGTTAGATATTATACTTCGAAGGAAAAAAGAAAGATGGCTAAAGATGACTAAAAATGTCGACAAAGTCGGAGAAAACTTTTTCTTGCCGTTTTACTTTCATCCTGAAGAATGGCACTGGGTAGGGGAGAGAAGAGCTCTTATCTTATTCGGGATTACGTTGTTTGCGGTCACTCCAGTGCCTGACGAAGTAGTTCAGCCTCCGTAATACCCAGTTCCTTCGCCTTCCTTTTTTTAGTAAAGTATTTTGTTGCTTGTTAATGTAGAATTGTTTACGGACTAGGGCTTCCCAAGGGAATCACATCATGATGTGTAAATTATTAACCTGTGACCATAACAACACTTGGTATTTTTTGGGTGGTTCTTTGGTGAACGAGAGCTTACTCTCTTTCTGCTGGGCTTCCTTTGAGGGGATCGTCTCGAGATGTTTGGGCGGCGGGGGTCTGGCTGAGTTTCTGGTTTTGGGGATGCGCCTCGGCCTGCTCGTTGTCTTCGGTGCTGTCGTTTACACTTTGTTGTGTCGGATTTTGCGCGTGAGGGAGATGACTTACGCCCTCAACCTTCTCCGCCGCCTGAAAGCATATGTAGAGCAAGCTAATACCTATCCTGGCTGGTTACAAATTTGGGGAATTTCCGTTGGAGTACGAAGTGCCGAAAAATGATAAAGAGACAAGGCCAAGGGTTATGGACAGTTTAAATGATAGGAGCCTGGCCTTGATATCTCAGCATACAGTTCGTATTATTAGGGTGTATTTTTAGTGAAGGGGAAAGCAAAGGGTGGGAAGCTTCAAGGGAAGGATAGAAAGGATATAATCGAAGGATATAATCGCTCTTTAATTTACGGACTCTTTAGTGCGAGAGGTAAGATGCTGATGATCATTTCGGCCAGCAGGAGGACAGACATACCGGCTTTTTACGGAGAGTGGCTGTATCGCCGCGTTGAACAAGGCTGGGCGGTGGCAGTTAATCCTTTTACTAAGGTTGCGGTCAGGGTGTCGCTGGATCCCCAGGACGTTTACGCCCTGGTGCTCTGGTCGAAGAATTTCCGGCCGTTTTTGCCCTACCTGGATTACCTTGATCAGCGCAAACTTAACCTTTACTTTTTATTCACGATAACCGCCATGGACGGTCAGTTTGAACCTCACGTTCCCCCGAAGGAGGAGATGATCGAGGTCTTCCGGTATCTCTCAGAGAGGTATTCCCCAGAACACGTTCAGTGGAGGTTTGACCCGATCCTGATAACGACTGAGATGGGTCGGAATTATTATCTGGAGAAGTTTGAATACTTGGCCAGGAGGCTCAAGGGTTACACCCGGCGTTGTTATATCAGTTTTGCCAACCGCTACCGTAAGGCTGAGGTGCGCTTTCAGAAGAGGTGTGGGGATTCCATTAGGTGGTTGGAGTTGGAGGTGGGGGAGAAGCAGAAGCTGGTGCGGGAGATGGCGCAAATCACCGAGAGGTGCGGTATCAGCTTGTATAGCTGTTGCCAGCCCGAACTTGTAGGAGAAGGCGTAAAGAGGGGCAGTTGTGTAGATTACCCTCATATGGCCTCGATTTTCGGGGAATTAATGCCTGCGCCCAGAAAATCTCCGACCAGGGCCGGGTGCTGCTGCTATGAGAGCATCGACATCGGCATGTACGACACCTGTCTTCACGACTGCGTATACTGTTACGCCAATCAGGATCACCGGAGGGCTCTCAAGCGGTATCGTACTCACAGGCCTGAGAGTCCGAGTTTACTACCAGGAGAATATAAATTCAGCGAGTACAAGGGTAGCAATCGAATCCCCAACCGTTACTGCCAGCCAAAATTAATTCCGTGAACGGGCTTTTTAAGGCTTTATATTTTTCTTTTGCTTGCAGGAAATTTTTTCTTTGTATCGAATATATGTTTGTCAGCTTTTTTCTCTTGCGAATATTCCTTTTTGGTTGTTCTGCCTGGTATTTTTCTTTATAAGGTTGTGTTGGCGGACACCTGGGCTTCAACAGGCGGATAAGCAGCTCAAAAGTTTTGTAAGCTGGGCGAACAAAAGAAAAATTGAAGAATGGTTTAAGAAAGTTAAAGATAAAGCGTTAAAAGAAAAGTACATAGACCAGTTAAACCAAGCGTTGGAGATTTTTTTGCTGCAGTTTGGCGCGGTAGGAGATCTGGCCGGAAATGTTCGTTTCGGGCGAGATCAAGAGGGGAAAATTACTTTAATGCGGTGGAAGGAACAAGGGCTATTAAAATACCGGATGATCATCGCTAATCTTTCCCTTTGTTCCCAGGTCAAACATGTCCAGCATAGCCAGGTGATACTCCCTTGCCTTGCGGTATTTATCTTCCTTCTCCGTGAGTTCCTCGAGCATCTGGGTGAGCAGTCCGGAAAGCGAAGTTCCCCGCTCAATAGCGATGTGTTTTGCTCGACGCAGCACTTCTTTGGGGATCGAAAGGGTGATGTTTTGATACTTCAGATCATTCACCTCCACGTGGCTAAGTGTATCACTTATTTACGTGATAATTCAAGTGGTTGGGTTAATCAATGGGTGGCGGCAAGGGTGAGGTTTTTGATAAGCTTCTTATCGACCAATCCATATACGGTCATTACACCTGCTTGAGTTCGTATACGGCGAATGAGTACCGAAGTTTGATCATTTTGGTTTTTGGTGAACGAGAGTCTGCCTTTTTTCGTCCGCTGGGACTTCTTTGAGGGGTTTGTCTCGAGCAGGTTGGGGGGCGCTGGTGTAGTCGAGTTTCTGGTTTTGAGGACGCGCCTCGGCCTGCTCGTCGTTTTCGATGCTGTGGTTTACGCTTTGCTGTGCTGGGCTTTGCGCGTGCGGGAGAAGGAAGCATATGTAGCTCGGTAACTCTTCATATTTAACGGGAAAAAGCTGTTCTTTCTACTTTCTATTGCCTTGACTCTCATGCGGAATTTTGGTAGATAGGGGGCGGTTTACAAAGTTCGACGCCGGTGTTGTTGTCGGATCCTTATGCGAATTCTGGCAATGTATCAATTGGTAAATTGCCGGTTTTGGTATATACTATTGTATATACCATATTAGCTAAGGAGATGATATATGATGGACGTGGCAAAAATCTTTGAAAATGGAAGAAGTCAGGCAGTCCGATTGCCAAAGCAGTATCGTTTTAATGATTCTGAAGTATTTATAAAAAAAATTGGGGATATTGTTATTTTAATCCCTAAGGATAGCATCTGGAAAAGCTTTGAATTCGGCATAAAACACTTTTCCGAAGATTTTATGAATACCAGGAATCAGCCGGAGTTACAAAAAAGAGATGAGCTGTAATGAAGTACATGCTTGATACTAATACCTGCATTTATCTCATCAAAAAGAAGCCTGCCAAGGTCATAGAAAGATTCAAGAGGCTGGATATAGGGGACATTTGTATTTCAGTAATAACTTTAGCTGAGCTTTGTTACGGCGTTGAAAAAAGCCAAAATAAAGAAAGAAACTGGATTGCTTTGGCTACCTTCCTGGCCCCAATAGAAATATTACCCTTTTCTGATAAAGCAGCAGTCCGGTTTGGAGAAATCCGCGCCTACCTTGAAAAATCAGGGAAAATTATCGGAGCGTATGATTTATTGATTGCTGCTCATGCCCTTGCCGAAAACCTTACCTTGGTGACAAACAATACTAGCGAATTCAGCAGGATACCCGGATTATCCATAGAAAACTGGGCCGAATGATCTAATCAAAATTTCCTGAAGGGGCTTGCCAGATCGATTGCTTTAACCATGCTAATATGGTCATTGCCGCAACATACACCGAACAGCACCCCCAGATCAGATGCTGATGGATTATATCGGCCAGCAGGAGGACAGACATACCGGCTTTTTACGGGGAATGGTTATATCGCCGCATTGAAGAAGGCTGGGCGGTGGCAGTTAATCCTTTTACTAAGATTGCAGTTAGGGTGTCGCTGGATCCAAAGGATGTTTACGCCCTGGTGCTTTGGTCGAAGAATTTCCAGCCGTTTTGCCCTACCTGGATTACCTTGATCAGCGCAAACTTAACCTTTACTTTTTATTTACGATAACCGCCATGGACGGCCAGTTTGAACCTCACGTTCCCAATTATGAGGTATCGTGCTCACAGGCCTGAGAGTCCGAGTTTGCTACCAAAATAAACCTTGCTACCCAGTGCCTCGGCGCCGCGGATGATTTGTGTTCACCTCCACGTGAACGAAACAGATGTAGGTCACGTTGTGGAAAAGCTTCAGAGAAGCGCTTTTCCTGGCATGAAGTGCCTTGGCGGGAGGCAGAAACCACGTGGTGATGAAGCCCACGTGGTTTTTTCATTCACATGTGTGTGCAGAAAAAGCATTTGACGACTGTAACCCAGTAAGGTTATACTGATGATTGAGAAGTCATCCAGGGAGGTTCGAAGGTATGTCTTATATTGCAACTGTATCACAAAAAGGGTGGGTTGTCATACCGAAGGAGCTTCGCACAAAGCTCAAGATTCGTCCTGGAAGCAAAGTACTCCTTACCGAAGGGGAGGATGGTTTGGTGATCACACCTCTCCCCGAGGACCCGATTGCTGCTTTCCGTGGGATGCTCAAGGGTTTTCCCTTGGTAGAAGAGTTGCTGGAGGCCAGGAAGGAGGAGGCTGCCCGTGAAGAGCTACGTGCTGGACAGCTACGCGGTGCTGGCGTACTTCCAGGATGAAGAGGGGGCAGCGCAGGTGGAGGGACTGCTCCGGGAGGCCGCTGCAGGGAAGGCATCCCTGAACTTATCTGCCGTTAACCTTGGGGAGGTTGCCTACATCACGCAGCGGAAGGCCGAGGCAGTAGGGAGACGCAAACTTCTGTCTGCACTGGATGCCCTTCCACTTACAGTCGTAGACGCAGACCGGGACCTTGCCCTCGCGGCGGCGGAGATCAAGGCAGAGTATCCTATTTCCTACGCCGACTGCTTCGCGCTCGCCCTCGCCCGGCGCGGCGGGGCAACTGTGGTAACGGGGGATCCCGAGTTTAAAAAGGTGCAAGGGGTCGTGCCGATTCGCTGGCTTCCGGAAAAACCCAAACAACGCTAACCCCCCATTAACACATCATCAAGACATCGTTTGGGGACTATCACGTGGAATTCCTTCCATGAAACGTCAAAGGCTCGCTACCTTTTGGACTCCTATCCTTTCCCAACGCCTCCGTTATATTCATCAGTTGCATTCTCTAGGGGTCGCGGAGTTAGCTGGAAGGGTATTTGACGTAGTCACCCAGCCGGAACCGCTTGATGATAGGATGTTGCCAGCAGGATTTGATCGTGAAACCATGGCGGCGGTCTACAGTGGGGGAGCTCCACCTTATTTGAGCTTTGCTCTCGTTCTTGAAGATTGCGAGGTTCCTTTTAGCGGCCTTGCGGCAGGATGGAACGTGGTGCGGCCTGAGTTTTTACCGGAGAAGGAGCTAAAAGACCTGGTTTCTCTGCTTCAGGCGGCGACCAGTGTGGGCGAGTTTGGGCGCTGGTACGCGATTTCCTGCCCTGTGCTTATTTATTACACTGTTGATTGGGTAGCTCTGGGTTATATGTGTCACAATTGTGATATAATAAAGACAAAGAAAAATAAGGAGAGTGGAGATTATGCGGTTTATTACTGTGCGCGACTTACGGCTGCGCGGGAAGGAAATCTGGGAAACTCTCCGCACCGGCGAAGAAGCTGTCCTTACCCACAACGGAAGCCCGGTAGCGCTTCTCATCGGTGTACGAGAGGATCAGTTAGAGGAAACCCTCCGCCTGATACGCCGGGTCCGCGCTCAGGTAGCTGTTTCGCACATGCGGGAACGCGCTCGCGCCGTTGGGCTGAATAAAATGAGTAATGAGGATATTGAAGCTGAAATCCGAGCGGCGAGATGTGCGCGGCAGCAATGAAAGTTGTTCTAGACACTAACGTTCTCGTTTCGGCGCTCCTAACTCCTCATGGCTCTGCAGCGCGTGTCCTGGATGCAGTCCTCGCCGGCAGGCTTTCCCTTGTGTTCGACGATCGCATCCTGCACGAATATGAGGAAGTGCTCTCCAGGGAGCGGTTTGGATTTGCACAGGAGGACGTAAAAGCGCTCCTGGACTTCATATGTTCCGAGGGCCTGGGGGTTGCTGCACCGCTTCTTCAAATCACGCTACCGGATCCCGATGATCTAATGTTCGTTGAGGTTGCAGTAGCAGGTAGAGTCGACGCTATCGTAACGGGCAACAAGAAACATTTCCTCGAAGGTTGCTGTGGCGGAATTCCCGTCATGTCGCCAGCAGAAATCCTTTCCTTTCTTTAATTGGACCGCGAAGAAGAACAACTTTACCGGGAATTGGGTAAAATGGACAAAAAGGAGGTTGCTGCCATTATGCAGATAACCACCAGCTGGCATGAAAAGGGCCGTGCGGAAGGCCGTGCTGAAGGTCTTGTGGAAGGTAAAATTAAAGCCAAGCAGGAGGTCATATGCAGGTACCTGGCTCGCAGGTTTGGAGCGGATTCTGCGGCCATACAGGAAAAGGTGCCGCAACTGACCGACATGGATGCGCTGGACCGGGTGCTGGACCGGCTGTTTGCCGCCGGCTCTCTGGAAGAAGCCCGGAGCATCATCTGGGAGGAGCTGAGCAGGTTCATTCAGTAAGTGTATCTTTCGATTATTCCGACCCGACCTTCTCAGCACTATGCCATTAAACCCCTCGCAGTTTGTTTTATCCCGTCGCTTTAATGGCCTGGGCTGCTGATCTGTTTCATAGAGCAGGAGCTTGTTTTCAGTTAAATCGAGAGTCTTCAGTTTTGGTGACCTCGGGGCCGTTTCGCTTCAGCCGTAATCCGATGTATCTCGGGTGTTGATCTGGCTCATCGGCATACCTGTCTTGCTGGGAACACTGGGCACGTCCCTTTTTCCCGTCCTCTTCTTCCTGGTGGCCAACTTCTTTATTATTATTCCGCTCGAAGAGAGGAGCATGGAGCAACAGTTTGGGGAACGTTATCTTGATTACGAGCAGCTGTTCGGCGGTGGCTCTGAAATCGAGAAAAGACCTCGGCCTGTAGCGATGGTTTGGATGGTAGGAGTTTGTGGTAAACTATTGGCGATGGCAGGGAAATTTTTGCTGGGCGGGTGGTTCCTGGTGGACGCAGCGAAACTTGCGGAAGAAAGGGAGAGGCATGTAGCTCTGCTGCGCTCGGAGGTGGCGCGCCTGACTGGAGAGCTGCAGAGGCTGGGTGCACAAAAGATTGTGCTCTTCGGCTCGATGGCGGGCGGCCGCCTGGACCTGTTCACGGACGTTGATCTGCTGGTAGTGATGGACAGCGAGCTGCCGTTTGTAGAAAGGAGCGGCTGGGTCTACCGGGAGCTGAGGCCGCGTGTTGACGCTGACATTTTCGTCTATACCGAGGAAGAGTTTGAGACCTTGAAAGATGGCGTTTTTCTGAGGAGAGCTCTGGCGGAGGGGGTAGTGCTGTATGAGAAGAAGCCCTCTTGAAGAAGGTCTGAGGTGGTTAGAACAAGCCGGTGAAGACCTGAAGTGGGCGAAGCTGCTCGCCCGTGAAGGGGGGTACCACATTGCCTGCTTCCTGGCGCAGCAGGTAGTCGAAAAGGCTGTAAAAGCTTTTTTGTATGCCCAGGGAGAAGAGTTGGTGGTAGGGCACTCTGTTGATACACTGCTGACCCGTGCAGCTAAATATGACCGGCGGTTTGAGGAGAAGCGTTTTTCCTGGTCGTCACTTGACGGCTATTACATTCCCACACGCTATCCCAGCGGGCTACCGGACAGTATTCCGGCGCGCGTATTTAATGTCAAGTTGGCGCAGGATGCGGTAAGTCTCGCAGAGGAGGCAGTATGCTTCATTAGCGAACTGATAAGGCCTTCCTGAGAAGGCTGAAGGATGTCGGATCGCTGCGGAAAAAGAGACGGTTGCTTTCCGCTCAGTCGCCGCGCCTCAGGGGATATCCACGAGTATCTACTGGTGCTTTATTTTTTCTCTTTTGCTAAGGCCTGTTTGCCGGCTTCGATCACTTTTAGAATTCGGTCCACATCGTAAACGCAGCCTCTCCACGTTCCACCGCTGATGGATTGTAAGGCAGCCCATAAACGGGTATCGTCTGGGAAATCGGGATCTGGTCTCATATTCGGATTGGGTTCACGGGCAGCTAATACCTTTGCTCCTTCTTCTGGCGTTTTCCTTTTGGCCCTTCTTTATATGGGTCCTCTCCCCAGGTTTATCGCCATAAAATACGCCTAATAAACCGCCCTAGGCACCGGGTTAACGCCGGCAGCTGCTTTCCGCTCCCTGCTTCGGGAAAGCATCCCTCGGAACTTTCCTCACTTGATATACTCGTGGGGGAGGGCGGTGATCTGCGTCTGTAGGAAACAGCGCTTGACGATCGTGCCCCGGCAGGGTTATACGTCAACCTTGGGGAGGTCGCCTACATTACCCAGCGGAAGGCCGGGGCGGGAGGCAGGCGTAAACTTCTGTCTGCGCTGGATGTCCTTCCGGTTGCGATTGTAGACGCCGACCGGGGCCTTGCCCTCGCGGCGGCGGAGATCAAGACAAAACACGCCGTTTCTTACGCCGACTGCTTCGCGCTCGCCCTGGCCCGGCGCAGCGGGGGAACTGTGGTAACGGGTGACCCCGAGTTTAAAAAGGCGGAGGGGGTCGCACCGGTTCACTGGCTCCCCGCCGGGTAAGTAGAGTGAGGCAGCCAAATGAGGTCAAGGTGCAGGATTCATAATGCCTTGAGGATTTTTCTGAGCACGCCGGGGAGGACCACGAGGAGTGGCAATGTTGCTTACGAAAGGTTGTAATGGACTTGGGGTGATTAATATGTCAGTAGCGCGCGAGTACGTAAAAGCTCTTATTGACCGGCTGACCGATGAACAGGTAGAGGCTTTGCAGGTGATTGTGGAGTCCATGGCTTGGCCGACCGAGAAGGTCATGCCGGAAGAAGCTGCGGAGATTGAGGAAGCGTTCGCCGATATCGATGCAGGCAGGGGCGTGAAGGCAGAAGATGTCTGGAATGAACTTGGAATTTGAAGTGATCTTTTCGCCCAAGGCCATTAAGCAGCTGAAGCATCTCGAAAAAGACGTGCAGTTACGAATTAAGAGCGCAATTGAAAACAGATTGCGATCCTTCACCCCAGGGCGACATCATCAAACTGGAAGGTTACAAGGGGAGGTACAGGCTGCGAGTAGGCGACTGGTCGGGTAACTTTCCGATACCAGTTCAAACGAGGGAAGTTTTTCAGGGGCACCAGCCCGCAGAACCATTCTCATAAAAGACGGGATGAGGTAGGCCGAAGGCCGGAGTTCAAACCTGGTGCAGCCTCAGAGCCACCCAGCAGAGAATGCACCTGGGAGAGTTCAGCGGAACAGCCGGTCACCTAAGGCAGCGGACCGAAACCACCCCTGGTCAGAAGCAAATTTTCAAGGCGTTTAGCCGTCAAAGAACCACCACTTCTTTTCTCCATAAGCCCCACAGGCTAGAGGGACGCCTAGTAACACATCTTTAAAAACGTACATCCTGAAACCCTTGCTCCATACGGCTTCCGGCCTTCTGTTTGTCTATGGACCGTCGAACTCCGCTTTCTCCGAAGGCCGATTTCCCTGAACCCAGCCGATTCCGTGGCTGTATCCGGGGTTGAATTGGGCTAGGTCTGCAGTGGCGTGACAGGAGTAGTCGCCAGGTAGGCGCACAAAAGGAAGAGTTTTAAAAATTTTATGCAGTGAAGGCGCGGCCTTTGACGTTGACGTGTGGGATACAGAAGGGTATCATAGAGACAAAGATAAATAAAGAGGAAAAAAGGGTAAGCTAAAAAGCAGGAGGTAGCTTAAAGTGAAAAGGCTTTTGACACCGGAAGAGGCAGCGGAACTTCTCGCGGTAAGTCCCAAGAGTGTGAGAAAATGGCTGTGGCAGGGAAAGTTAAAGGGCGTCAGGGTGGGAAGGCTGTGGCGGATAAGGGAAAGCGACCTAGAGGCCTTTCTGGAAGATAGGAGCTTTCAAAAGAGTCTGCCGCAAAGAGAATATACCCGCCAAGAGATTCGCGGATTTCTAAAGGCTGATAAAATCGCGCCAGAAGTGGCCCGCCAGGTAGAACGTCTGCTCAACCGATGAGCAAAAAAATCAAGGTTTTCTTAGATGCGAGTTGCTGGATAGCGGCTGCGGGTTCTCCTAGTGGCGGGTCGGCAGCAATCCTCAAACTTGCAAGGGCGGGTTACCTCAAAATTGTGGCTACCAAGGAGATCCTTTGGGAGGCTGAGCGGAACATAAAGACCAAAATGGGCAAGGAGGCTCTACTGCGCTACTATCAGGAACTTGGGACCACGGAAGTAGAGATAGTAGACCAACCTACACCAGAAGAAAAAGCCCAATGGAAAAGTTTGGTTGCAGAAAAGGATTGCCATGTGCTTGCTGGTGCTTATAAGGCAGCAGCGGATTTCTTGGTTTCTTTGGATAAACGCCATATACTGACCGAGAAAGTGAAAGAAGGGTTTCCTATACCTGTTAAGGATACTGGCGAATTTCTAGAAGGCCTAGTTTCAGAACTAACAAAAGAAGATTGAAACCAGGTTGAAAGTGATGTGACCGCTAAACGAAAAAGGTGGCTGTGCGCCTGGTGCGGAAGATTGGTGGCAAAGAAACACGAGGGGATCAGTTCATTCTGGCAGCAGATGATCTCCTTATTTTGTTGCTGTTAGACGTTTTTCCAGTAAGCTGTTGTTATGACCGTTTACTGAGTTTATAATGGCTTTAAAAAAACTATATGGAGGATATAAAATGGAGCAGGTTATAGTAAGAGTTTCCAGTAAGCGGCAAATAACTTTGCCTGCTGCAATTTATAAAAAGGGGGCAAGACACTTTCTTGAACAGAATTGCCCATGTCAAGCGATTATTACTTGACACCAATGCAATAATCTATTTTTTGCAAGGGTTGATGCCATTATGGAGATAACCACCAGCTGGCATGAAAAAGGCCGTGCGGAAGGCCGTGCGGAAGGACGTGCGGAGGGCCTTGTGGAAGGTAAAATTAAAGCCAAGCAGGAGGTCATATGCAAGTACCTGGCTCGCAGGTTTGGAGCGGATTCTGCCGCCATACAGGAAAAGGTGCCGCAACTGACCGACATGGATGCGCTGGACCGGGTGCTGGACCGACTGTTTGCCGCCGGCTCCCTGGAAGAAGCCCGGAGCATCATCTGGGAGGAGCTGAGCAGGTTCATTCAGTAAGTGTATCTTTCGATTATTCCGACCCGACCTTCTCAGCACTATGCTATTAAACCCCTCGCAGTTTGTTTCATCCCCAAAAAGCTGATGTGGGCATCCTCCTTGTGGTTCGATCATCCACAACACTCTTCTGTGGTTCGAAAATTGCTGCCCGCTGGACGGCGGGGCTCATCGTGATGAACGGTTTCTGTTGGTGTTGCTGTTGCTACAGGGCAGGTTTCTGACAAAACCCGGTACTTGGAGGCGATATGATCAACCCCGCGCTGCGGCACCTCGTTCTCTGCATCGACTGTTTCTGCCCTCTGTAAGAGGCTGGATCCTATTATCAACGGCTGGAACGAGCGGCAAAGAAACACGAGGGTTTACATTTAAAGCCGCTTCCTTTACTATAAAATAAAAGTAAAGTAAAAGGGGTTGGATAGTTATGCCAATTGCAAAGGTTTCGTCAAAAGGCCAGGTAACCATTCCGGCAGAAATACGCGAATTTTTAGGGGTCACACCGGGTTCCCGCCTTCGTTTTGTTATCAGAGGAGACGTTGTGCAGATTGAAAAAGACGGCAAGGGTATAGCCGCTCTGAAAGGCAGCTTGCAGGTTGATGGGGAACAGGACTTCTTGAAGGCGCGCCACCAGGCTATGGGGGAGGTTGCCGGAGAAATTGCAAAGGAAGGCCAAGGTGATTGATGCCAATATCGTACTTCGTTTTCTATTGAATGATGACCCTGAAAAGGCCGAACGATGTTCTGCCCTTTTGCAGAGGGTTGAAAGCGGAGACGAGAAAGTATTTTTACCTGATCTGGTTATTGCGGACATAGTATGGACGTTGGAAAAGTTTTATCGCCAACCTAAAGCCAGGATAAGGGAATTATTGCTCCCTCTGATCTCACTTCGCGGCATGCGTCTTTCAAGCAAGTCGGTGGCCAGGAATGCTCTGAAGTGGTATGTAGAAAAAAACATAGACTGGACGGATGCTTTTGTTGCCGCTAAAATGGCAGCGGAAAGGCAGCTGGAGATTTACTCTTACGATCGTCATTTTGATAAGTTTTCGGGAATTAAAAGGATTGAGCCTTAAATAGCTCCGCTGCTTTGCCGTTCCAGTAAGCTGTTGTTATGACCAGTTACTGAGTTTATAATACCCTTTAAGAAAGAACTATATGGAGGGCAAAAAGTGGAGCAGGTTATAGTAAGAGTTTCCAGTTAGCGGCAAATAACTTTGCCTGCTGCAATTTATAAAAAGCTCGGCATCCAGCCGGGACAAAAAATGTTATTAGAGGTTCAAGGGGACAAAATTATTCTTTCGCCGAAGACTACAAGTTATACGGAACTATTGGCCGGTTCATTGAAGAACGTCTATGGCCGAACTCCGGAAGAGGTCAACGATTACATCAGGAAGGAACGCGAAACATGGGGCAAGACACTTTCTTGAACAGAATTGCCCATGTCAAGCGATTATTACTTGACACGAATGCAATAATCTATTTTTTGCAAGGTATTAGCCCTTACGACGCCGTTTTAAATCCTTTATTCCATCTTTTTGAAGAGGGAAGACTACAGGTAGCGCTCCTGGCAAATGTACGTGCACAAAATCATGCTGGGCCTGGGCTTTGTTTTCTCATTTTGTTTTCGTACATCCGAAGATCGCTTTCTTTCAGCACCTCTTCCCACTTTTCCCCGGTTTCCGGCCTCCAGGTGGCGATGCCGAAGCTCAACTCTACAGGGGGTTTGCCAAGGCTTTTCCTTTCTTCACTAAGGACCTCCAGCTTGCCTTTGATTCTCTCCACAACCTTTTGCGCACCTGATTCTTCTGTTTCCGGAATGATCAGCAGGAATTCGTCACCACCGTAGCGGAAAGAGAGGTCGATTTCCCGAACGGAATTCAGCAAAGTTTCTGCCACCTCTTTGAGGACTTCGTCCCCTTCCATGTGTGAGTAGCGGTCATTTAGTTCTTTGAAGTTGTTTACATCCATCATCACAAAAGAAAGCGGGTGTCTGTAGCGCCTGGCGCGTTCTACCTCTTTCTGGATTCTCTCAGTGAAGTAAATGCGGTTGTAAAGACCTGTGAGCCCGTCTCTTATGGCCTGTTTCCGCAGCTTTTCTTCTGTTTCCAGACTGTGGAGGGCATGGGCCAGGCTCTTTGCGAGCATCTGGAGGAGCTCCATTTCTTCGTCATCAAAAGCGTTCGGGTGTGTGGAATAAACGTTGAGAACTCCAAAGACTTCATCTTCATATATCAAAGGTATGGCTGCGGAAGAAGCATAACCCCTCTTTGTTGCTTCAAAGCGCCAGGGCTCGAAAGTAGGGTCGTCGGCAGTATTTCTCACCACTTTCGGTTGTCTTGTTTTGACGGCTCTTCCGGTAGGACCCATGCCGGTATCCGCCTCATCCCAGGTGATCTTTACTGCTTCCAGGTAGCCATCTTCGAAACCGGCTTTGGCTACCGGTATCACTCTTTTTGTGTTTTTTTCGGTCATCCCGAGCCAGGCGAAGATGTAGCTCCTTTTCTGGGTTAAAATTTCGCAGGCCTTCTGAAGCAGTTTTTCCGGGTTCTTTTCCGCAATGATGGTGCACATCACGTCGAGCACACAACGCCTAATGTTCTCAAGGTGGTTGATCCGCTCTTCGATTCTTTTGCGCTCTGTAATATCCTTAACAACGATGATAGCACCCCTGAAGTCCCCGTTTTCCATTATCGGATTGGCTGCAATTTCCAAATAACATTCTCTGCCGTAAAGTGACCGAAAAGGCGTCTCCAGAACAACTGTTTTGTTTTCCCGGTATTTATCGAATAGTTTATCCAGCCCGGCTTGCCCGACGGAAGGGATCGTCCTTACATCCGTGCCTATGGTTAGAGTTTCTTCGCCTTCTTTCAACCCCAAAATCTTCCTCATAGCTCGGTTAATGCGCTCGATTCTGAATTCATCGTCAATCTTGATTATCCCCACCGGGCTGGCTTCAAAGATGGCGCTAAGTTCATCCTGAGCTTTTTTCCGCAGTTCGATTTCCTCTTTTAGGCTGGAGTAAGCCCGGGAAAAACCTACAACGACGAGAGTAAGGCCGCTTATAACGAGGATGCCTTCCAGTGTTGTGTCGAAGAGTTCTGGTTCGGAAGTAAATTCGTCAAAAAAGTCAATTAACCGGCCAAGCGTAAATAATGACCAGCCCAATTGCAAAAAGTTAATCTTGAGACGCAAGATATAGATATAGGAGATAAGAATGCATGAGAGGGTGAGACCTTCGATGATCACATCTTGAAGGTCCAGTTCGCCAATCGGGTGGAGTTTAAAAGAAAAAAACCAACCTGTGGTTGTCGCTATTAAGGCCAATAAAAAAAAGCGATGGCAGATCAATGCTGTTTTCGACTTTTGATGCTGTTCTGACTTGTGATACTGTTCTTGATCTTTTTTCATTTGTGCTCTTCTATTCATTGGGCTATCCCTGACTTGCTTGTTTATTACAAAAAACACTTGCTGGAAAAATTCATACAATACACAAAGTAATAATACACAAAGTATTATTCCTTTTTCAAGCAGTGTTTTTAATTAGCAGAAGGCGCACCGAATACTGCAGACTGGGTGTGCGATGTAATATGAGTTAATAAGCAATGTTGGACGGCCTGGACTTCTTGCCCCGCTTCCTGCTGGTGTGTGAGGCGGTGGCACCTGGGTCACATTGGGGGATTGGGGGCGCGATCTATTTTCAAGGCAGACCCTCACGCCGCTGGCGGCGGCACCAACAGAGTATGAAAATACCCGACGGGTCTGCCGGCGAGCGACCTATGGAAGGCCGGGTAACAGGACAGGCAACTTGTTACGCAGCATCCCAGAGCTGTCCCGAAGCGAGCCGTCGTCCTGTCCGGCCTGGAATCGGGAGTCGAGCGGTAGACTGGCAGGGTATGCGGTCTATTTTCATGGCAGGATTATCGTAATAAATAATGCCGGCTCACCAGCTCAGAATTGTTAGTTGGTCAAACGGATAACGAGCAGGATTCCGCGTAACGAGGGTCAGGTTCCGGGATATAGCGATGGCAGCGTTGACCACGTCTGCTACAGATAATGTGTGGCCTTTCGCCAGCCAGTCACGACGGAGACTCCCGGCTAAAGCAGCCTCTTTATAAGTCGGTGTGGCATAATAGTATAGTTCCTCGAGCATGTTTTGGGCCTCTGCTTGCCTATTTTCTGGAATCCCGGTCAAAAATTCAATTACTGTAACGCTAGAAATGAACAGTTCTTCCGAATTAATGTCATGCAATAGTTTTTCCGCCCTTTGCCGCCATTGGTTGCGCTGATTTAAATCGATTAAGAAGTCGGTATCAAGCAAGGCTCCACGGATTGCTCTTTTGAGCATTTTAATCATCCGCCCTTACATCCTTTTCGCGCAAGCGGTTGATAAAAGCCAGTGTGTCATCCCCTTCTTCCGGCCTTCTGTCAGGTACCAGTTCACCACTAATGAAGCCCTCTTTTTTTTGAACGTAAGCCAGGCGTTTTTGCCTCTTTAATTCTTTCTCAATGGAGGAGAGGATAAATTTTGAGCGGTTTCCTTTGCCCGCTATCGCATCAATTTCTTTGAGAATATGGAGAGGCAACCTTACTGCCGTTATTTTTGAGTTCTTACCGGGGTTGGCCATGAAAACAGTCACCTCCCTTCGTATTGCGGTATTACACTAAGTATAACACATGCCGAGAAGTGTGCAATAGGCCTTAAAATAAAAGGGTATCCCCTGCGCCGATCCGGTTTTCCGGCGTTGTGAAAAAAGATGAACGGGCATTGAAATGATTGCAGTTTGGGGGATATCGGCGAAAATTCGGGGTTATTCGAATGGAACCGGAAGCCATTTGATTTAAGTTTTTTGCGGAAGCGACGATAAAGGTAAATGAGAAGGCAATCAGTGCCAGTTCCCCGCGGGCCGAGACCTCGGGGGTGAGCTGATGTGTGCTCTTTTTAGGTGAAGGGGGTGATGCGCTGTAGGTGGCGTAAGTTAGGATGTGATCGTCCTGGCCGGTGAGGGACGTCCGGCCGAAGTCCCTGCACGGCAGGGATTTGCTTCTGTAACGGTTGTATGGGGTAAGATGGATTAAAGGTAAGCACTTCAGTATCTAGTGCGGCGTTGAGTCAGTACGGTATTTAGCGGCCCGGTATCCCATGCGGCGAAACTGAAAGCCAGGCAGGGGGTTTGGGCTGCTCGATGCAGTTAAAAAACGGCGGGAACGGACGCCTGCCGAAAACGAAAACAAGGAGGTAATGCGTGAATGAGGATTAACCACAACATTTCGGCCTTGAACGCCTACCGCCAGCTTGCCACCAACCAGGCGCTGGGCAACAAATCCTTAGAGAAGCTCTCTTCGGGCTTGAGAATCAACCGCGCCGGAGACGACGCTGCGGGTCTCGCCATCAGCGAGAAGATGAGAGGTCAGATCCGGGGATTGGAGATGGCCTCACGCAACGCTCAGGATGGCATTTCGTTGATCCAGACTGCTGAGGGTGCCTTAAATGAAACCCACAGCATTCTGCAGCGGATGCGTGAACTGGCTGTTCAAGCGGCTAACGACACAAACACGATAGAGGATAGAAAAGAGTTACAAAAAGAAGTTAACGAATTAATTGATGAGATTGACCGTATTGCAGAAACTACCGAGTTCAATACGCAAAAATTGTTGGGTAAAAAAAGCGGAACTACTTTTACCTCGAGTGGTCAATCTTTTACCTTCCATATCGGCGCCAACCAAGACCAAAAAATCACGCTTACCATTAATGCGATGGATTCCTCGCACATCGGCAGTGGTAGTAGTGGTATACTTTCCTTGAAAGTAAGCGATGTTGAGACTGCCACAAGTGGTGGAATATTAACACAGAGTGGCGCAAACAAAGCGATCACTAATATTGATAAAGCGATTCAGATGGTGTCGGCGGAGCGTTCTAAACTTGGTGCTTACCAGAACCGTCTGGAACATACTATTAACAATCTTGGCACCGCTTCCGAAAACCTCACAGCTGCGGAATCACGTATCCGCGATGTGGACATGGCCAAGGAGATGATGGAGTTCACCAAGATGAGCATCCTGCAGCAGGCGGCGACCGCTATGTTGGCGCAGGCCAACCAGCAGCCGCAGATGGTGCTGCAGCTCCTCGGCCGGTAAGGAAGAGCAGAAGAGGAGTCTCCAAAGAGGGACTCCTCTTGTCTTTTTTAACCGCCGTGACTTCGAGAATTTATCCGGCATTGATAGGGAAAGCGGCTCCTGCTGTAGAAAGATATTAGTGCGGAAAAATATGGCCGGGGTGGGGTTCCATGAAGCTGTGGGTAGATGACGATTTCCTGGGCTCGTTTGACAGCGCGGCGGCTGTTGCCGGCAGGCTGGCTGAATGGCAGGATGCCAATAGAGAAAGGATCTTGTATTTATATGAGTACGGTGGCGAGCAGTACAGCTATGCCGATTCGTGGGACGATTTTTTGAAAAGCAATGCTGAGCAGGACGTTGAAGTGAGAATTGTCACTGCTACTCAGGAAACGCTCCGGCTGGAACTGGTTGATTCAACGCTGGAGTATGTTTCCCGTTTGTGCGGTTCTATCGGGGACCTGGCGGAGCGTTTTTACGCCGATCCCGACCGAAAGGCGTGGAAAGAGCTGTCCGATTTTGTGGAAGGGCTGTATTTCCTCAGCCGTTCCCTGGAGATCATCCGGTGTCAGGCTTTCGACAGGGAAGAATTCCATGAGAGGCTTGAGGGTTTCCTGCGCGCCATCGAAGCAAAGGATACGGTGGCGGTGGCCGATGCCTTGAACTACGAGTGGAGCGGCTGGCTGGACGGGTTGCGAAGCGGGATCGCCGGAGAAGAAAACTGAGGGTGTGTGGATGGTGCCGACCGGAATCTACCAGAAAAATGTCGATTTCCTGAGGGGAAACTGCCCGCAGGTATGGGAGCAGCTCAAAGGGAAGAACGGCGGCAGCGCCTATACGGTACTTCCTTCCAGGGAAAAGGGGCAGTACTGCATTGAGGCGCGCAAAAAAGATGGTGGCTCTTTGCTGTTACACAGCAGGTACAATCCCGTCCGGGAAGCTGAAATGTGGGCTGTAAAGCAGGATCTGGCCGGGGTAAGGCACGTGGTCCTGTACGGCTTCGGTTTAGGATACCACGTCGAGGCTCTGCTGGAGAACCATCCCGAACTTTCGTTTTACATTTATGAGCCGGATGTGGAGGTCTTCCTGGCTACCCTGGAATACCGGGACTGGTCGGCTTTTCCCTGGGAGCGCGTCTTTATCGTTTTCGAGGACGGCAACGATCGCCGCCGGGGATTCGTTGAACACGTTATCAACCTGGCCAAAAGCGGCTGGGCTTTTCTGACGATACCGGCGTTTGAACGCTGCTTTTCCGAGCGCCTCGGAGAACTGGGGGAGAGCCTTAAAAATGTCCGCCAGAACTATGTAGAAAGCCTGCTTGCCAATGTGGCGTTCGAGAAGGAGTGGACGGTCAACGCCCTGAAAAATCTGCCGTATCTCTGGAAATGCGAATACGTCTTTCACTATAAGGAATATTTCCGGGGGCGCACGGCCGTCATGACCGCCTCAGGGCCTTCCCTGACGGAAGCCGTGCCCTACCTCAAGAAAATCAAAGAAAACGGGCAGGCGCTGCTTGTTGCGGCGGGAACCAGCGTCAACGGCTTGCTGAAGCACGGCCTCGTGCCGGACATGTTCGTGTCCTATGACCCTTTCCCGGCCAACTACCAGGCGCTGAAACCCGCCCTTTCTCAGGGCATACCTCTTGTTTTCGGAAGCACGATTAATAACGATGTGGTCAAGAACCATATCGGCCCCAAGGCTTATTTCATCCTGAGCCAGGATACGGTTTTCAATTACCTGCGCGGGGCGCTCGACCAAAACGAAGTGATTGAGGATGCCCCCTCGATCGCCGTGGTTACCCTCAGGCTCCTGGACAAACTCGGGGTCAAGGAGGTTATCCTCGCCGGCCAGGACCTGGCTTTTGCGGGCGACCGCTACTATGCCGATGGAGTCGGGGTCATCAGATCGGAAAGCGTATCCGATGAGGAAAAAGAAGCGGCGGTGGAAGTGGAGTCCAACAGCGGGGGGAAGGTGCTGACGAACAAGTCTTTTGTTAAAATGAAACAAAGCCTGGAACAGGCGATCCGTTTATCCCGGTTTGAGCGGGTCATCAATACTGCGCCGCACGGAGCCAGGATCGCAGGCACCTCGTTTTTCCGGTGGAGCGACGTTATGGGTCGGCTCGCCAACTGTGCGTGCGGAGATGCTCCTGCCTTCAAGGAACCGGCTGCAGCCAGCGGACTCCGGAAGCTGAAAAGGACGGTTGCGGGCATCCTGAAGGATATTGAAAAGGATTTGAGGGCGGCCGTTGAGAAAGCCGGGGAATTTCTGAACCTGGATGAAGGTGCTGCCGAAGAAAGAAAAGAGCGGCTTTTCGAGGATATTTCCCGAGCCGTGAAGATGCTTACCTCAAAAAGGGAGTACGCCGCCTTTATCAAACCGATGATCCGCAACGAGGACCACCTGCTCCGGAAGTCTCTCATCGATGTTCCCCAGATGTCCTGGGATGAAAAGAGGGCTTTTGTCTCCGGCGACCTCAAGAGGTATCTGAACGGGATTCAGGCATCTCTCTTAAAGTTGAAGGACGCTGTGGAGGAATGGGATTATTTGAAATGGGAGGCAAATAACAGTTGAATGTTTTAGTAACCGGTGCTGGCGGTTTTATCGGTTCCCATCTTACCGAAAAGCTTGTGAAACAGGGACACAAGGTGCGAGCTTTCGTCCGTTATAATTCCCGTAACTCCTGGGGCTGGCTGGAGAGTAGCGAAGTCAAAGATGACATCGAGGTTTACAGCGGCGATATCCGCGATTACGACAGCGTAAGGGCCTCCCTGAACGGTATTGACGTGATCTTCCACCTGGCGGCTCTAATAGGCATTCCTTACTCGTATAGGTCACCGTTGGCCTATATTAAAACGAATATCGAAGGGATCTACAATGTTTGCCAGGCCGCCAGAGAGGCCGGGGTAGCAAGGTTAATTCACACTTCAACTTCGGAGGTCTACGGAACGGCGCAGTACGTACCTATCGATGAAAATCATCCTCTGCAAGCCCAGTCGCCTTATGCTGCCAGTAAAATCGGGGCCGACCAGCTGGCATTAAGCTTTTATCGCTCCTTCGGTTTGCCTGTAACGGTGATCCGCCCTTTCAATACCTACGGGCCGCGCCAGTCGGCCCGGGCGGTTATTCCGACGATAATCACGCAGTTGCTGAGAGGGCATGAGGAAATTAAACTGGGCAATTTAACCCCGACCCGTGATTTTAATTTCGTTGAAGATACGGTTGACGGCTTTATTACCGCCGGTCTTTCCCCTCACACAGTAGGTGAAGTTATTAATATCGGCAGCGGACGGGAAATAAGCATCGGTGAGCTGGCAGCTTTATTGGGAAAATTGATTGGAGTAGAGGTTAGAATTCAAGATGACCCTGCCCGCTACCGGCCTGAAGCCAGTGAAGTAGAGCGTTTATGCTGCAATAACAATAAAGCCCGCGAACTAACCGGCTGGCAACCGAAATACTCTCTGACCGACGGGCTGAAGATAACTATAGAATGGTTTAAACAACACCTGGAACTTTATAAAACCGGGCAATATAATGTTTAATAAGGCATGGTATGATGAGCGAGATTAAAATACCCCTTGATTGGCCCAATCTCGGGCAGTTGGAACGCGAATACATTTTACGAGCCCTGGATAGCGGTTATGTTTCTTCAGCAGGGCCCCTCGTAGGAGAGTTTGAAAAACGTTTTGCCGCTTATCTTGGTGTCGCCCATGCGGTGGCGGTTGTCAACGGTACCGCCGGACTGCACCTGGCGCTGAAATTATTGGGGATCGGCCCCGGGGACGAGGTCATCGTACCCGCCCTTACCTTTATTGCCACGGTGAATCCGGTGATTTACACCGGAGCAAGGCCGGTAGTGGTGGATGTTGATCCTCATACGTGGAACATCGATCCTGCCGAGATTGAGAAAGCCATTACCAAACATACGCGAGCGATAATACCGGTCCATCTCTACGGCAACCCGGCCGATATGGACGCCATTCTGGGATTGGCCCGGAAGTACGGGCTGTATGTGATCGAAGATGCCACAGAGGCCCTGGGTGCAACTTACAAAGGGAAGAAGGTAGGCACCTTCGGCCGTATAGGCGTTTTCAGCTTCAACGGCAATAAAATCATCACGACCGGCGGCGGGGGAATGCTGGTAACAGAGGACCCGCAACTGGCTCATAGAGCCAGAATCCTGGTCAACCAGGGCAGGGAGCCGGGGGAAACTGAATATGAGCATCAGGAGATAGGCTTCAATTACCGGCTGACCAACCTGCAAGCTGCCCTGGGACTTGCCCAACTGGAACGACTGCCGGAGTTTTTGGCGATAAAAAGACGCAACGCAGCGCTATACCGCCGAAAGTTACAAGGCGTCTCCGGTATCAGCTGGCAGCGGGAACTTTCGGGGGCGGAAGGCAACTGGTGGCTGTTTTCGATATTGATCGATGCGGAAAAATACGGTGAAAGCAGGGAAGCTTTTATGGATAGGCTTGGTGGCTGCGGCGTGCAAATTCGTCCTCTTTTTAGACCTATACATTTGCAACCCTGTTACAGGCACTATCCCTTCCCTATCTGTCCCGTTGCCGAAGATTTATACGCAAAGGGGATTAATTTGCCGAGCTCCAGTTTTCTTACCGAAGATGACGTTATTACTGTATGTAACCATCTTTTTTACAGGTGAAATATATGCCTTACCCGATAGTCCTTGTCGGCGGCGGGGGACATGCCCGTGTTATAGTGGAGATTATTGAATTAAACGATACCTATCGTATTGTCGGTTTTACTGATGTGAGGGAGAAGAGCCTTCTTCAAGCCTGCGGGTTGCCTTATCTGGGGAACGATGAGGTTCTGCCGGGATTGCTTGCAAAAGGTGTTACCAAAGCGGCGATCGGTGTGGCGGGCTTTAATAATAAGCTGCGGCGCAGCCTGTATAGCAGGTGCCTGAGCATCGGTTTTGACCTGCCGGCCTTAAGCCATCCCCGTGCGGTCGTTGCCGGCGGGGCTCTGATTGGTGGTGGAACGGTAATCATGGCCGGTTCGATAATTAACCCGGGGGTAATCATCAATGAGAATGTTATTATCAATTCCGGAGCCGTTGTGGAGCATGACTGTAAGCTTGGGCACTCGGCTCATATAGGACCCGGGGCGATCTTATGCGGCAATGTAACGGTAGGTGAAGAAGCTTTTATAGGAGCCGGTGCATGTATTGTTCAGGGGATTACCGTCGGGGCGGGAGCTTTTATCGGCGCCGGGGCTGTAGTGACCAAGGACGTACCGCCGGGGGTAACAGTTGTGGGGAATCCGGGCCGGATTATCAGCGCTGCGAAATGATCATTTTATTTTTTGCGAGGCGGTACAATGAGAAAAGTGATGGTTTTCACCGCTACTAGAGCAGAATATGGCCTTCTGAAACCTGTTATCCGCCGGCTTGTTGCAAGCCCTCGCTGCGAGCTGATACTGGTGGCCGGGGGAGATCATTTGAGTGCAATAAAAGGCAACACCGTGGAGGAAATCATCAATGACGGATTTCAGGTACAGGAGACTATAATCGATAATTTTCTGGGGGACACCCCTGCTGCTGTTGTGAAAGCAGTTGCCCGGTCAACGAGCAGTTTCGCCGATATTATTGAAAGACAGAAGCCGGATCTCTTATTACTCCTAGGTGATCGCTATGAACTATTAGCTCCTGCGACATGCGCCCTTCTTCATCGTATACCCATAGCTCATATCGGAGGGGGCGAGACGACCTTCGGAGTGCTGGACGAACAGGTTCGCCATGCTTTAACTAAAATGGCGCATCTCCATTTTGTTTCCACATGGGAATATGGCTGGCGTGTCAGGCAAATGGGTGAAGAAGCCTGGCGCATCTCTGTAGCCGGTGCTCTGGGAATTGAGAACATAAGGCGTAGGGATTTCATGTCACCCCAGGAAATATATAACGAGTTCGATATCAATCCGGATCTGCCCACGTTACTCATTACATACCACCCTGAAACATTAACAAATAATCGAGAGTCGGTTAAACAAATTAGAGAACTTATAGCGGCTTTAAAGGAGTTTCCTATGTACCAGCAGGTGGTTACTTATCCGGGAACAGAGGTGGGATATTTAGGTATTATCGAAGCTTGGAAAGAATATGCGGCAGGTCGATCTTATGTGAAGTTATATCCGAGTTTGGGTTCCCGCGGTTACCTAGGTGTAATGAGCCTTGCCGCTGCGGTGGTGGGAAATTCTTCTAGCGGGATAATTGAAGCGCCGAGTTTTCACGTCCCTACCGTCAATATCGGTGACAGGCAGAAAGGCAGAATTAGGGCCGACAGCATAATAGATGTGCCTTGTGAAGAAAGAGAAATCGTGAGAGGGATAAAAAAGGCTTTGGAAGATCGAGATTTTCGGCGAAGGTTAAAAGGGGTCGTCAATCCTTATGATCCTTATGGAGATGGCAATGTCAGCGGTAGGATTGTCAAGGTTTTGGAAGAAATACCCATTAACCGTAAGCTATTAGAAAAACGCCTTGATTTTCCTGAACCTGAAGAAAAGAGGAATTACCATGTTCGGTAGAGTATTTGTCATTGCCGAAGCGGGCGTCAACCATAATGGCGATTTGCAGTTGGCCAAGAAATTGGTAGATGCTGCGGTAGAAGCGGGGGCAGACGCCGTAAAGTTTCAGACTTTCAAAGCTGAAGATGTAGTCACTCCTGACGCAGAGCGGGCCCAATATCAAAAGGATAACATGCCCGATAAAGACGAAAGCCAGCTGGAGATGATAAAACGGCTGGAATTGAGCTATGACCAATTCAGGGAGCTCGATGCCTATTGCCGGCAAAAAGGAATTATCTTTCTCTCTTCTCCTTTTGATCAGGAAAGTATTGATTTTCTGGCTGAACTTGGAGTGCCTTATTTTAAGATCCCTTCGGGCGAGATAATCAACTATCCCTTCCTGCGGCGTATTGCCCAAAAAAAGCGGCCGGTTATCCTTTCGACCGGGATGGCCACCCTGGGTGAGGTCGAGGGCGCATTGCGGGTTTTACGGGATGCCGGGACGACTGAGATTACCCTCTTGCACTGCACCACCAATTACCCGGCCTTGCCGGAAGAGGTAAATCTAAAGGCCATGCTTACCATGAGGCAGGCCTTCGCACTTCCGGTAGGCTATTCGGATCACACCATGGGAATCGCCGTACCCATAGCAGCTGTAGCTCTGGGAGCAGAAGTTATCGAAAAGCATTTAACGCTGGATCGCAACCTTCCAGGGCCGGACCACCGTGCCTCTCTGGAGCCGGAAGAATTTAAAGCCATGGTTGCAGGCATTCGCCAGGTAGAAAAAAGTCTGGGTGACGGCATCAAACGGCCTGCACCGAGCGAACTGGCCATCATGCCGGCAGCCAGGCGCAGCCTGGTAGCCGCCAGGGATATAGCTGCCGGGGAGATAATCACCGAATCCTGCCTCACCGCAAAAAGGCCGGGGACGGGCATTCCGCCGAATTTCTGGGACGTGGTGGTGGGCCGGCAGGCCCGGCGGAGTATTGCTGCCGGGAGTGTTTTGACCTGGGATATGATTTAAAGGAATCAGGTGTTGGGTATGGGCTGGAATAATGAGAAACTGGATGATATTTGGGCCTTGCCCCAGGAGAGCCTGAAGCAGGTCCTGCCGCGGATGGACAGCGCCGGCCTGCAGGTGCTTTTAGTGGGAGATAAGGAAAGGCATCTTCACGGCATCATTACAGACGGTGACATTCGCCGGGCTTTGCTGCGTGGTGAAAGCCTGGATGTCCCTGTCAGTTCGGTTATGCAAGCTCGGCCTAAGGTTTTACCTGCAGGTGCTCCTTTAGATTCGGCAAGAAGGTTAATGTTGACCCATAATATTCGTCATATTCCTCTGATCAATGGCGAAAACCAGGTAGTGGATCTGCTTCTCTGGATAGATCTTTTCGGAAGTAAGGTTGAGAAGAGGCCGGAGCCGGTGGTGATTATGGCCGGCGGCAAGGGCACCCGGTTGGATCCCTTTACCAAGATTTTACCCAAACCGATGATCCCGCTGGGCGATAAGCCGATCGTAGAGGTTTTAATGGATAGATTCTATGAACAGGGGTTTTCGCAGTTTATACTATCAGTAGGTTATAAGGCCGAAGTGATCAAATTGTATTTCAGCGATTTCAACAGCCGACCTTATCAGGTGGAATTTGTGCAGGAAGAAGAACCGCTGGGGACCGCCGGCGCCCTGGCACTGCTGCGGCAGCGTCTGGATGGAGTTTTCCTGGTTACCAATTGCGACATTATCGTGGAAATGAATTATGCTGAGCTGCTGCGTTACCACCGGGAAAAGGGATACGACTTCACCGTAGTGGGAGCGCTGCGGGATTTTACCGTTCCGTACGGTATTTTACGCACCAGCGAGGGGGAATTACAGCTCATCGAAGAAAAACCCCGGTATCACTTCCTGGTCAATGTAGGTCTCTATGTATTAGAGCCGGTGGTTTTAGATATTTTGGAGAACGGTTCTCCCATCCATATGACTGATTTGATTATGTCCGCTAAAGAGAAAGGCCTGCAGGTTGGGGTGTATCCCCATCACGGCCGGTGGTTTGATATCGGCCAGTGGGATGAGTACCGCCAGACCCTGCGGGCTTTTGACGGGATGCTGTAATTGCGGGGGCGGCGTCCACCCCGGAAAGGAAATGGGAAAGGTGTACAAAGGTAAAACCATCCTCGGTTTTATTCCCGCCAGAGCCGGATCTAAAGGCTTGCCGGGGAAAAACCTGAGACTCTTGGCGGGAAAGCCTTTGATTGTCCACACAATTGAGACCGCCAGGGCGAGCGGGGTTTTCGATTGTCTGCTGGTTTCAACTGATGGGGAGGAAATCGCCCGGGTGGCCAGGGAAGCCGGGGCGGAGGTGCCGTTCATGCGCCCGGCGGAACTGGCCACCGATACGGCCAAAGGAATCGATGTCCTGGCCCACGCCATGGCCTGGTGCGAAGAACATGGGCGTTTTTTTGATTGGGTCATGATTTTGCAGCCGACCAGCCCTCTGCGGGACGTTGCCGATATACTGGGGGCCTGCCGCCTAATGCTGGAACGCAAAGCCCAGTCGGTTATTTCGGTATGCGAGGTAGACCACCACCCCTGGTGGTGTAACACCCTCCCCGAAGATTTGAACATGGAAAACTTCATCCGGCCCGAGATTGTAGGTTTAAACCGGCAGGAATTGCCTGTTTTTTATCGATTGAACGGGGCGATATATCTGGGCGAATGGGAGTTTTTTAAAAAAGGGCATTCCTTTTATGGCCCGCGCACATTTGCATATATTATGCCTAAAAATCGATCGGTTGATATCGATACGGAAATAGATTTTTTATTGGCGGAATTGTTAATAAAAACTATAAGCTAGTGACCTCTCTCCCTTAACTCCCTCCACAGTGACCTGAATACGATTAACGCCGGCAGGGACTGAGCGAGCAGGTAGGCCGCACCGATTCCCTCAATCCCTATTTTGCCTGGCGGTTTGTACCCCAGGGCGAGGGATGTAAACGCCGGAAAGGCGGACTGTCCGAGGATCAGGTAAACCTGCTTGTTGATGGCGTATGTATTGACAATAGCAATACCTCAAGTTTAAAATGAAGGAAAGCAGGTGTTGTCGGTGAGGATAAGCCGTTTTGAATGGGATGAAGGCAATATAGGCCATATTGCCAGGCACAATATAGAGCCGGATGAAGCAGAAGAGGTTTTTGCTAACTTTCCGCTATACCGCAGGGCAAAAACAAATCGCATGGCGGCTTACGGGCAAACTGACGGCGGAAGGTACCTTTTTGTGGTGTTCGAGCGTAAGCCGAGCGGCGTTATCCGCGTAGTTACAGCCCGCGAAATGAGCCTTTCAGAAAGGCGTTGTTACAGAAGAATGAAGGGGGAAAGATAACATGGCGAAAAAAGAACTCCCAGAGTTTAAAGGGGACAGGATACCGGACTTTGCCAGCGAAGAAGAAGAACGGGAATTTTGGGACGGCTACAGCTTTGCTGAAGCAATGGAACGAGGTGTATTAGAGCCATTGGGTGAACCGGTTGAATTAGACCCCGAACTGGCCGTAAAAATCCGGGAGCGGGCGAAGACTAAGCGCGTTACCCTGCGCTTGCGTGTGTCCCAGATCGAAGCGGCCAAAGAGATTGCCCGGAAAAAGGACATTCCCTACCAGACCCTGATCCGGTCATGGGTGGCGGAAGCTATCCGGCGGGAGCAGGAGGGCCGGGCGTAAAATCAAAAACCAAGAGAGGGCGGGGCCGGGCTTTTTTACCCGGCCTTTTCATTGTGTGCCAATTACCTCCGCAGCGGCCTGAATACGATTAGCGCCAGCAGGGACTAAGCGAGCAGGTAGGCCGCACCGATTCCCTCAATACAGGTTTTGCCCGGCAGCTTGTATCCCAGAGTGAGAAATATGACCGCCAGAAAGGCGGACTGCCCGAGGATAAGGTAAACCTGCCTTTTGACCTGGTTGGCCGTCATGAAAATGCTGTTGATACAGGCCGGGAAGATCGATAGTACCAGGATGCGCAGCAGGCCGGTGCCGTACCGGGCGTAGGCGGGCCAAGAAGTGTAGAAGCCACTCGCCCATCAGAGAGAGGGCGCCGACGGCGGGAAGGGTCAAGAGCAGGGCGATCAGCAGCGCCCGCCGGCCGCCCCCTCCCTTCAGCCTGGCCGGGTTATGCGAGCCTTCGGCGAAGAGCGACTGGGAGAGGCTTCCCGGGATCACCGTTAAGACCATGGCGATCATCCAGGCCATGGTGAAGTAGGCATGCCCGCGGCCGGTTCTTATTGCCGCCTGCGGCGCCGGAGATGCGGCAGGCGGCGGGTGAAACAAGTGCCGGGAAGAGAAAACCGGAAATAAAAAGGGGGACCGCACAGTTCGTTCGGTGCGGTTCCTTTTTTGGTTCGCCCAGCATGTCTGCTGAGCCGATGGGTTGAAAGAAACCCTGTCGCCTAACCAGCGGGAAGAAAATCCGTAGGCAAGGGCGTCGCCGGCAACGGCCGGGTACCTACCGAAGGTGGGCATCCGGGGGTGACGATCACACACTGGAGCCTGGGCCTCCGGCATGTTATAATAATTTTAACAAAATTGGTTGCCGAGGAGACGATTTCTATGGTAAGCCCGGTATATGGCAATTACTGGTACTCCAATTACTTGCTGGCAACTTACCTTTTGAACTCTGCGGTGCCTTCCTATCCCTACCAGTCATCAGCGCCCTTCGATGCAGCCCAGAAAGCTCTATGGATAAATAACTGGGTCCGGCAGCAGCCTTCTCTGCTGGCAAATACGCTGGTTACCTTAAACAGTTACGCCCGCCAGCTGTGGGAAGCTTCTCAGCCTTTACAGCTTAGCACCGACAATAACGTATTTCTAAAGAGAACAGCCACTTCTTCCACTCCGAACGCCGTTACCGCTCAGGCCCAACCGGGTGCCACTTTAGCCACTTACACCATCAATATCAGCCAGATTGCTGCTGCCCAGCAGAATCTGGGCACAGCCCTGGCAAGCAATGCAGCTGCCGGTCTTGCAGCAGGGAGCTATACTTTTAACCTGCAAGTAGGCGGCAAAACTTATACCGTGTCCTTTAGCGTTAAGACCGGCGATACTAACCTGACAGTGCTTACCGGCATGGCCGATGCCCTGAATGCTGCCGGCGCGCCGGTTACCGCCAAAGTAGCTACCGATACCGTAGCGGGTACTAGCCGCCTGGTTTTGACTGCCAGTAACACTGGTACCGGTAATGCCTTCACTTTAACCGATGTAAACGGCAATGCCGTTGCCTATACGGGGGCTAATACTGTGTCGGTTGCTGCGGCCAATGCTGGCTATACCGTAAACGGCGTACCCTACACCTCCCAGAGCAACACCATCTACCTGGACAGCTTAAAGCTCACCCTAAACCTCTTGGCTCCGGTGTCCGGTGCCACCGTTACCGTCGCTCCCGATACTCAGGCTATAAATAGTGCCATCAATAATTTTGTGGCAGCTTATAATAACTTGATTACCTTTACTGCCCAAAACCTGCAGTATCTAAATCCCCGGCTCCTATCAAGCCTAAAACAAGCCTATCAAGGTGCGAATCTGGCAGCTATAGGCATTACCCGGAATCCTGACGGCACGTTGGTTATTAACCAGTCTACCCTTACCAACGCCATCCAGAATAACTTGGGACTGATAGAGGCTGCCTTTAGCGGTGTCAACGGTTTGGCCGTAACGGCCGGTCTTAAGGCCCGGCAAATCTTCACCGCTCCCTTAACTGCTTTTGCCAATCCCTTACCTCAGGTAAGTGCTGCTGCTTACCTACCCTCTTATAACTGGTGGGGGCTGTTGAACACCGCAAGCCTCTGGTCTGGGCTGCTGCCACCGGGTTCTCTCTTTAATCGGGTAATTTAGGTCTGCTGAAAGGTTCTCTCATCCGAAAAGACGGGTGGGAGGCGGCCAGCCCCAGGTCGGGCTGCATCCTGCCCCTCAGGGGCTGTTAAAAAACATTTATCCATGCCAAAATGTGGCTGGAGCTTGTTTTTCCATACCCCCTAGATGAGCCGGAAACAGAAGGGGGACAGATTCTTCTCCAACCGTCCTTCGTCTTTCCAGAAAAAGTAAAGTCATATTTGCGTTGATGGACCATGCCAGATCGGAGAACCTTCGACGCCACCCTGAAGCCCAACGGCACCTGGAAGACTTCCTTCTCCTACACCGTGAGCAAAGCAGGAACCTACCCGGTTAAGGTCCAGGCCTGGCCGGTGGGGGTGCAGGACGTGAATTCGAAGGACAACACTGCTTCGCTGAATATCGTCGTTGAGAAGCAGAAGCCGCCGGAGGTTTCCAGAGAGTCGGGGATCCACAGTGAGTTGGGCGGCAGCTGATAATGGGCCGGGCACGCGCGGGCCCGGCTTTCTGTTTTTTCAACTCTCGGCCTTGCTCGTTAAAAACAGAGAGGGTTTCCTCTCCGGCAGCACTTTGATATCTACGGCGCGCAAGGCCTCCCACAACCTGTCGTCAAAGCAGCCTGCCTCTATTCTTTTCTTCACCTGCGTCTTCAAAGTCACTGCAGAAGCAAGGTGAATGGCGTCAAAACCTCTGAGACAGTATTTCTCGGCCAGTTCTCCGGCGAGGAAGACGAGAGAATCCGTGACTTCTATCACGAGACATTTCGGCCAATCGTTTTGAAGAGCCGCCACAACCTGGCGGTAATCCTTCTCCTCTATATAGCCATCCCTGAAGCCCCTTGCGAGAGCAGCGCGGGCTTCTGCATAGGCAACTTTGCTGGTGGCCACCACGGAGGCTTCGTCAACCAACTTATGAACCATCTCCGAGCCCTGTTCCTGGACGTAGAGTTTCACCAAAGCGCTGGTATCAAGGTAGCAGATCAACGGCGATCCTTCACCACCAATGCCGCAATTGATTTATTGCCGCTAATAACCGGCGGCATCGCTACTCCCTGGGGCTTTCCGCCACGCCAGGACGCCATTCCCTGTTCTACCATGGTTAAAACAGAAACCTGCTCATCTCCCTGAGTCGGAACCAGCTTTGCAATAGGTACGTTGCGTTCCGTTATGAGCAGTATTTCTCCCTTTTTGACGCGTCTGAGGTATTCGCTAAAGCGGTTCTTAACCTCTCTTATACCCGCCTTCATAAAACCACCTCCTGTAGCCACATTGTAGCATGTATGTAGCTACAAAATCAAATATGTTATCACACAAACGGAGGGATGATTCTGAGATTTCAGGAAATTCGAGCAAGACAGAAAAGCGAAGCAGGCCAGGTGCTGATTGAGTTCGTCTTCGCCATGATTATCTTCCTGGCTTTCATCTCCGGTTTGCTTTCGGTCTCCTGGTGGGGAATCGGAGGGGAGTTCGTGCAGCAAGCCGCCCAGGAAGCCGCCAGCAAGTACGCTACTGACATGGACTCCGCGGCGGCGGAGCAGAGGGCGAGAAACATCCTCGGGAAATGGGCGTATCTCTTCATCCAGCCCGGCAGTATTAACGTCAACGTCTGGAGAAACGGGGACACCGCACATGCCGAAATATCGGCGGAGCCCAAATTCAAGAAGCTTTACGTTTACAGCCTGCCGCGCATTGAAAAAACATCGTCCTGCACCCTTGAGTACCACTTCAGAAATCCAAAGAAATTCTTGCATTAGGGGGGATATCGTGTTTGATGTTGCAAGATCCGAAAAAGGAACGGTGCTGATCGAACTGGTGGCAACGTGCCTGGTGCTCAAAAATAACTTTTCATTGAGCGACTGGCTCGGCGCATGGTATAATCTGTATAAAAAGAGAGGTGTCTTGTAAATGGGTAAAAAAAATAAATATTATAAAGGAATTGTAACCGGTAATGTTGTCGTTTTAGAAGACGGCAACTCAATGCCGGAAGGAACAAAAGTAATTGTAATTCCTGAACGGGAAATAGAAAAAAAGCCGGATTTTGAATCCGACCCTTTTTTAACCGTAGATGAATGGGCACCATTGATAATAAATGAACTTCCGGGTGATTTAGCCCACCAGCATGATCATTATCTTTATGGAACAGAAAAAAGATGACGGCGAGAAAGTCCGTTTTTATCGACACAGCTGACTGGATCGCATTGATTCATCGCGGTGATGTTCTCCACCAGCAGGCTGCTTTGTTAGCGGGGTGAACGTTATTTTTTTCCGGAAGCGTTCGAGTATTTTGATTATCCGGCGGCCTAACGTCAGGTAAAACACTGCGTTGCCCAGGGCGTGTAAGGTGTCGAACCAGAAGCTGGCGGCGCAGGCGGCGAGCAAAGACTCCCAGTTGAGGGGATGGAGAAAGCCCGTCCAGAACCAGAGGTTGATAATCCATCCGTATAGGTAGCCCCAGGCAAAGCAGAACAGCGTCATTCCTGCGGTTCCGATCCGTGGGCAGAGCTTTCTCAGCAGCCCTGCCGATATTCCGGCCAACCCCCATCCCAGCATCTGCCACAGCGTCCACGGCCCGTGCCCGAGAAAGAAGTTGGAGACGAGGGCGGCCGTTGACCCGACCATGAAGCCTGCGCCGGGGCCGAAGACGAAGCCGGAGACGATCACCAGAAAGGTCACCGGCTGGAGGTTGGGAATGGCGGCGAAGGGCAGTCGGGCGACTGCGGCCACCGTTCCCAGGACGGCGATCAGGCCGATCTCCCGGGAGGAAAGGGCGCCGCGCTCAAAGCCCAGATAAGCGAGGATGAGGAACGTGAGCATGAGGGCCGTGGTGAGGAGGCCCCAGTTTTGCTGCCGGATGCCGGCGGCCAGCATTCCGGCGGTGAGAACGATGCCGATGAAGACCGCTAAAGGACCTTTGTTCCCGTACATAGGGCGATGTCTCCGTTCGCAGAAATTTTTTCGATCCCTTCCCTGACGGTCAGAACTCCCTCCGCCGCAAAGTCCTTAAACAGCCTCGCCATTTGCGGCGAATAGAAGGTTGAGCCCGCCAGCACCTCTTCTTTGGAGCCGTCGTTCACGATCCTCCCGTCGAACATCATAACGACCCGCTCTGCGTATTCGGCGGCGAATTCCACGTCGTGGGTCACCATTACCACGGTGAGTCCTTCCTTCACCAGTCCGGCGAGCAGGCCGCCCAATTCTTCTTTGAGGCGGCAGTCGATCCCCCGCGTCGGCTCGTCCAGTATCAGCAGCTCCGGTCGGGCGACGAGGACGGCGGCCAGGGCGACCCGCTGGCGCTCTCCGCTGCTTAAGTCCCTGGGGTTGGCCTCCCGGTGCCGTTCGAGGCCCAGCTTTTTCAGGACGCCGTCGATTACCCCTCCGTCTTCCAGGCCCAGGTTGTCAAGGGTGAACCGGAGCTCTTCCTCTACGCTGTCCTGGAACAGGGTGTCGTCCGGGTTTTGGGCGAGGTAGCCGACGCGGCGCCCCAGCTCCGGTAGGGAAAGGGTGCGGGTATCCCTTCCCGCAAGGAGCACGCTGCCGCGGGAGGGCTTTAAAATTCCCGCCATCTGTTTTAACAGGGTGCTTTTGCCTGCGGCGTTTTCCCCGATGACCACCGCCAATTCCCCCCGGTTTACCTTCAGGTTCACCCCTTTCAGGGCCTCTTTGCCGTTGGGGTAGGTAAACCAGACGTTTTTGACCTCCAGGACCGGTCTGTCCCGCCCTCCTTCTCGGGCAGGCGGTGCGGAGCCCAGCCGCGGGTGCTGCGGCTCCTCTTTTCCGGAGACGGGTGTGCCCCCGTAAAACCTCTTCAGTTCCCGGCGGCCTTCTTTTACGGTAAGGGGGAGGGAGGGCCACCGGAGTTCGGCGAAGAATTTCGCAACGGGGGGTAGAAAGGGGAGGGAATTCTCGACCTCCCACCGGGCCACCTCTTTGACGGGGCCGCTCCGGAGAATTCTTCCGCTCTCCATGATCGCCAGGCGGTCGGCAAGGTGAAAGCACCTTTCCAGCCGCTGTTCGATCAGGACCACGGTGTAGCCCATTTCCTTGTTTAAGCGCTCCACCAGATTGAAGAACTCGTCGGCCGCCGGTGGGTCCAGCTGAGAGGTAGGCTCGTCCAGGATCAGCACCCTGGGCTGCATGGCCAACACCGCCGCCAGGGCCACCTTCTGCTTTTGCCCCCCCGAAAGGTTGGCGGTAAATTCGTCCTTGAGGGGGGTGAGGCCGAGAAAGCTCATCACCTCGGAAAGGCGGCGCAGCATCTCCTCCTGCGGCAGCCCCAGGTTTTCCAGGCCGAAGGCTATTTCGGCTTCAACTGTGGTCATCACCAGCTGTTTCTCGGGGTCCTGGAAGACGATGCCGATCTGGGTGTTTAGGTGAGGGGAGGCGGTTTCTGTTAAGCTCTTCCCCCTGAAAAGAACCCTGCCTGCCAGCGTTCCGCCGTAAAAGGCGGGAATCAGCCCCGCCAGAAGGCGCGCCAGGGAGGATTTGCCCGAACCCGAACCTCCCGCGATCAAGAGGAGTTCCCCTTCTTCAACGTCGAGATTGACGTCGTCCAACGCCGGTGTGCGGCTTTCGGGATAGAAGTAGGTTAGATTTTCGATCTCAAATAAGGGCAACGTTTCCACCCCCAATTTAAGAGTGAGGGCAAAGCCAGGTTTGCCAGAATGATTCCCAACAGGACCGGTGAGGATGGGTGGGGCACTAAAGCCCCTAACTGCGGATAGTAGTTGTAGTCGGCGTAACCCTTGGCCTTGGCGTAAAAGGAGAATGCCAGGGCCAAACAGCAGGACGCCAGGCAGAGGAGGTCGCGGGGGCGCCAGAGCTCGCGCCGGTAGCGGGAGCGGGGGCCGCTGCCGAAGGCCCGGGCCTGCATGGCTTCTGCCGTTTGGAGAGCACCCTCAAGGGAAGATAAAAGAAGGATGTCGAGCAGCCAGGAGTATTTTTTCAGCCGCTCCTTCAAATTCCCGGCAGTATAGTCCACACCCCTCATCTGGAGCATTACCCGCGCCTTTGCCAGCTCTCTTGCCGAAGCAGGCAGCATCCTCGTGGCCAGGGAAACCACCAGTGCGGACTTGTACGCAAAACGGGAAAAAAGGCTCAGGAACCTGTCGGGGTGGACCACCGCCGCTGCCAGGCAGAAGATCGTCAGGATGGACAGCAGCCGTATTCCCATGGCGGCTCCGTAGCAGATTGCCTCCAGGCAGATGGAGGCGTCGCCTACGATGGGCAGGGTAGGGCCGCGCCAGATGATGGTTTTTCCGCCGTGAAAGGAGAGGGGATTGATGATCATGATCAGGAGCGCCATCCAGATGCCGGCTTTCAAGTAAAACTCCCACTTTTCCACGGCCTCTGCGGTGACGATGGCAAGGGCGCTGACGAAAAAGATGCCGGCCAGATAGAGTGGGTGGGAGAAAAGAAGGGCCAGGGCGAATAAAACTGCCGGGTAGCTCAGGGCGGTCACGCTGTGGAGGTTTTGCAGCAGAACCCCTTTATCCTCGTAAAACAAGCGATCCAGCATCGTTTCTCTCCTCTACCTGGTGATCAAAACCTCACGGCTGGATTCAAGCCATTGCATCTGATAGCCGAAGGCGTCGGCAACGAACCTGGCCGGGAGGAATACCCTTCCACTGACGTTTACGGGAGCGACATCCATTGTCCTGACCGTTCCGTTGAGCAGGAGCACCTTTTCACCCACTGTCAGTTTGACGACGGTGCTTCCAAGGGTCAGGGTGACTGTCTTGCTCTTGCCGTCCCAGACGATTCCCTTTTCCGGCACGCCCAGGGCGTATGCCAGGTAGCGCACCGGGACGTAGGTGCGGCCGCTGTTGATGAATGGGGCAACATCCATCTCCTCCCTTATCTCCCCTCCAGCAGTGGAGAGCGTGTAACTCCTATTCCCTACGGTGAACCTGGCCAGCTCTCGACCGGTTTTCTCCGTATTTCCTGTTAATCCGGCAGATGCCTTTGCTCGCAAGCGCTCGAACAGTGTGTTTCCGGAGGTAACATCGGCCAGGGCGATCAAGGCCTGCTGGGTGGCCATCTCGTTCGCGCCACCGCCTTTGACGTGCTCAAAGGAGCCGTCGGCTAACTGGAACCTCAGCATGGCTGTGACGGGATTCCCGCCGGGTTTGGTGAATTCGTGGCCGGCGGGATCGATCCCCAAGGCGGTCAGTCCCTGAATCACCATGCTGCAGGATTCAGGGTTTTCTGCCCCCCAGGACTCGAAGCCACCGTTCGGCTTCTGGGCTTTTTCCAGGTAGGCCAGCGCCTTCTGAACGGCAGGGTGATCTTTCCCTACTCCCAGGGCACCCAAGGCCATCAGGGCCATGCCGGTGGAATCCACATCAGAGGTCTTTTGGTCGGGGGCGTACCAGTAAAAGGAGCCGTCGGGGTGCTGCCTTTCGATCAGCCACCGGATGGCTTGATCCCGGTCGGGCACCGCTGCCCCAGCTGCCGTGAGGGCGAGGACCGCCCAGACATGGGCGTTGAGGAGGTCCTCTCCTCCCGTTTGCAGGTTGTCCGGAAACTTGCCATTCGGGAGCTGGGAGCGCTGAATCTGCTGGATGAGATTCTGGCCGTGGAAGTTAGAGGGGTCAGCTCCTGCGGCCAGGAGGGTAAAGACCAAGAGACACCAACTGTTGGTGTCTCCGCTCTGGAGCATCTCATCCTGCCAGAGCAGCTCAGCAGCGTTTCGCACAGCCGCGGTATTCACGGAAGCACCTGCTCCCGCAAGAGCCAGGTAGCTCCAGGGGGAAAGGCCCCCTTTGCTCACTTCCTGCCGCTTCAGGTAGGCTGTCGCTCTCTCCATGGCCTGACCGATCTCCCCGGATGGGGGAGCTGCGGAGGCCAAGGGAGTAAGAGCGAAGGAGAGCAAAAGCACAAGCACCAGCGACAAGCTGATGAGTTTTTTCCTCAGGGTTTTCATTGTTCACTCCTCCTCAGCGCTGTTTTTCCAGGTCATCCCAAGAAGGGGGAGCCTGGTCAATGCTCTTGCTGTACCACCAGATCACTTTGTCCCCCTGCTTTAAGGGTTTTTTGGCAGCCGCAACCGCCGGAATTTCGCCGTTAACATTGTACATCCAGCCCGACTGGCCGCGGTTGCGCTGGCCGGCAATGGAATCCACCAGATCGGCGTACCTGGGGGAAAGGGTGTAGGGCAGGCCGGTGGCGTCGAGCGCCCCCAGAGCGGTGACCCCCCAGCTGCTTTCCTTCCCGATCCTCACCTCGGCCGGGCCGTAGAGCAGCTCGCCGCTGCTCCCGACGACCGCTATGCCGACGACCGTACCGCTGCCGGAAGCGGAGGGTGCCGGTTCTGCTGCCGTTTTCTGAGGCTGCTGCGGGGCCTGCTTCTGTTGAGAATCCTCGGCGGGCATTTTCCCGGAGGCGGCGCTCAAGGGACCGACGGCCTCGCTCCGGGAATTTGCGGAGCCGGTCTCCGTCCCCTTCTCTTCTCCGTCGGCGGTGGGGGGCGTCGTATCCGTCCCTTCTGCGGGCGCCGTTTCTTCCCTCACCGGCGTCCCGGTCTGTCCGACCGGCTGGCCCTTCTTCTGAACCCAACTGGAATAGGTCACCGGAACGATTAGCCCCAATAAGAGCAGGGCCACGAGGAGCAGATAAGAGTATCTCTTCACGAAGATTCGTCCCTCCCCTCATTCGAGTGAGGCCGCGGGCATCCGCCCGTCGGCATAAGGTGCCGCGCCGGCTTTGCCGAAAACCGGCCTGCCCGTTGGCTCTTAGAAAAAGAGGATTTGCCGGGTGCAGGTCGGCCGTGCGGTTTGCCTGCCTCCCGCCTGCACCCGGCGGTTCGGTGAGAAAGTTAATGGTATGTTTAAAGCTTTCCTAACAGCCGGAGCAGGTTCTCCAGCACCACGACGGCCTCCGCCCGCGTGGCGCTGCCCAGCGGGGCAAGTGCGGCCTCTGCTCTTCCCTTGATAATGCCTTTACTTACGCAGACCGCCAGCCCCTCTTTTGCCCACTCGGAGATCCGGTCGGAGTCGCCGTATCCCTTGAGGACTTCATCTCTTTCGGTGTCCGTCAGGGTCGTGGCGATTCCGTTTCGTTTCAGGACTGCCGCCAGAATTGCCGCCATCTCCTCCCTTTTGATGGCCCTCTCCGGCTCAAATCTCCCCGCACCTGTACCTGCGACCAGTCCTTCCCTGAACGCCGCTTCGATTGCCCTGTAGCCCCAGTGATCGGGAGGAACGTCGCTGAAGGTTCTCACCTGCGGCGTTTCTTCTTCGACGTTCAGTGCCCTGACCAGGAATGCCGCAAACTGCGCCCTGCTGAGTTTCTGGTCAGGGGCAAAGGAATCCTCGCTGATTCCCCTGGCGATCAGCCTCATCGCCATCAGCTCGATGGTTTCCCGCGCCCAGTGGCTCGTGATGTCCTTGAAGGGGTTCTGGAACTCCATCAGGCTGTAGACGCTCAGGTGGTCGGTCTCAAAGGAATAGCTCTTTTCGTCCGCGCTCAGGCTTCCGCCGACGAACTCCCAGGAGCCGTCCTCTTTCTGCCTGTAAACCGCCAGCCTGCCTCTGTCGATCCCTCCAAGATCGGTCCCCTCCAGGGAAAGCGTCACGGTGACGTTCTTTGAGAAACTGCCCTTCAGGGATTCCTTCTTCCCTTCTGCTGTGATTGTATTAGCCTCGAGGTCGAATGCCATGTTGCCGACAACGCTGACCCCCTTGAAGGGATTGAGTTTTGAGGGTTCTCTCCTGGCGACTGCAAGCTCAAGCCCGGCAAGGTTTGGCGCCGTATCGCACGCTTTCTTCAGCACCTCCGGCGGGAGGGAGAGGGAAACCTCGGGGCCATTGACCGCAAGCCCCAGGTTGGCGGAGACGAGCTCCTCTCCCGCCTCTGCAGGAAGCTCTACGGTGAATCCCTTCTGGGAGGCAAGCTCTGTGGGCAGCTTTACGACGATCTGCTCGACTGCCAGATTCGCCGCTCCGTTTACTCCGATTTGTTCCAGCTTCTCCGCCAGGGTGACCGCACTTTTGACGGCGCTTACCTGGTTTTTAACGGCATCCCCGTCTACTTCAACCTTTGCCGTTGCTCCGTCCGTCCGGACGCTCAAGGCTTCATCCGGGATTTTTGCCAACCGCAGGGAAAGGGCATTGACGGCCTCTGCCAGCTTGCTTTTTAGCTCTTCAGTTGCCTCCGCTGCGCCGAGCCGGTCGAGGAGGTCGCCGATCCCGGTTATTACCTCACCCAGCGTGAGCTTACTCTTTTCCAGGTCTGTCAGGAGATCTGCGATCTCCTCGACGGCAGCGCTCGGGGATACCGTTTCCAAAGCAGCCCGTTTGACCAGGTCATCCCATTTCGGGGGTGGCTCGTTGATGTCCTTGCTGTAATACCAGATGATTCTGTCGCCGTCTCTGACGTCGTATTTTGCGGCGGCTACTGAAGGTATGCTGCCGTTAACCACATAGCACCAGCCGGCCATGCCGCTGCCGGCCTGGCCGGCAATGGATGTGCGCCCGGCATGGGCGTTAACTTGGTGGTGAAAGTCCACTGCAGGCGAGGCAGCACGAGTCTGCTAGCCAAGGGCAAGGGTGTCCATCGCGAGGTGGAATCCGAAGGAAGCCGG
>JAALLR010000056.1_pt1 | contig 42547 bp, 40 predicted proteins | sample 7245931 | NCBI WGS metagenome assembly JAALLR01 (sample SAMN13049201, study PRJNA578106) | oil field metagenome | isolation source: filtered produced water from oil reservoir B9 | place: USA:offshore Texas | collected 2016 | reverse complement strand
TATCTCTCGTATTTAATTGATACATTTATGACACTTAGTATTCCACCAGATATTCCGATTTGAACACTAATTATTTTTAAACTTTAAAAAGATAATTCCACTATAAAATCCGAAGACCCGAAAAATATAAACATAGAATAATTGCAGCGTACATAGATCCAGGATTAATGTATTTATTAAATAGCTTGGATAAAAATTTTTATAGTTCTTTTGGAATGGATATTTACTTACATGAAGATCCAGAAAAAGTACCAGAAACTGTTTACCAAATGATAAGGGCTAATCAAGCTTTTAACTCTTTTAACTTGAAAAAAGTTGTTGAGATTGGCAATGAATACGAACAGAGAATATACTTCTATTCAGATGAGAAAACAGTAGAAATACCATATGATGTGTTGGTTAAAGAAATTAATGAGTCAATATCGTATATTATAAAAAAATCTTCAGATATCGTAGCCTCTGTTATCACAATGTGCCTTTTAAGAGGTAGTAAATTAGCACACATTTTGAACAATATCAACATGATTGTAGAAGAATCGACGAAAATCGAAACCACAATAGACAAATTAATATTTTCAATCTTGACTGGTATAACAGCGGGTTTTGGCGGGGCTTTTAATAGAGCGATACTTTTTAAAAAGGTGGGAGATAAGTTCAAAGTTCTTAGAGCAATAGGGGATAAAGATATTGAAAGCGCCAAAAAGTCCTGGAAATCTTTTACAGACTTGAGGGTAGACATTTCAACTACTTTGGAAAATTACGATCCAAACTTCTTTTCAGATTTTGAAAGGGATATAGTAGATGTGACTTTAGATGAAGATGAGATTTTGAACAACGAATTTATGAACGAAGCAATAGAAGGCAACAAGGCAATAAAAATACCCGGAAGCCTTGTAGAACATTTAGCTTCCAAAAAATTAAATATAGTTGGAGAAATAGCTTTTAGTCCTATTATATTTGATGATAAAATCTTTGGGTTTATCTTATGTGATAACAGGTATAATTTTAAACCTATAACAGAAGAACAGCTTGAAATATTAGACTATTTATCAAAACAAGCTTCTATCATTTGGGAAAATAAGATATCTGTAGAATCTTTGAGATTTGAGGCAGGCCAAGATATTCTTACAAAGTTTGGAAATAGAAACAGTTTTGAAAAATATTTAGACAAAATAACCTTATCAAATGAAGAGAATATAGGAATAATAATGATAGATATAGACGATTTTAAGAAAATAAACGATAAATTCGGACATGATTATGGGGATAAAATTTTGATGGAATTTTCAGAGATTGTTTTTAAGCATATAAGAAGATCTGACCATATATTTAGATATGGAGGAGATGAATTTGTTCTTTTTTTGAATGATGTGAATGAAGAAATTATGTACGATATAATAAAAGCAATTCAAATGGACTTTAATGGATCGACAGAGGCGTCTTTTTCAGCTGGAGCTGTTTACAAAACTAATGAAAATATCTATAATTGTGTAAAAAGAGCAGATGAGTTTCTTTATGACTCAAAGAGAAAAGGTAAAAATAATATAACTTTATTATAATATTTATTTTGAAAAGAATTAATTGTATGGTAAAATATATATAAGAATTTACACATGAAGGGGGAAAGCTCGAGATGGAAATTTTAAAAGTCAGTCATTCTTCAGCGCCAAATAAAGTTGCAGGGGCAATCGCAGGAGTTCTTTCAAAGACTGATGAAGTTGAAATTCAGGCTATAGGAGCCGGGGCTGTAAACCAAGCAGTTAAAGCAATTGCAATTGCGAGAAGATTTATTGAAAATGAACAAAAAGAAATATATGTTATTCCAGGATTTGTTGAAGTGGAAGTTGGTGAAGAAACAAGAACTGGAATAAAATTTAAAGTAGCTGTTAAACAGGTGGAAGAACCAAAAGAATGATTGATGAAAAAATTATTACTGAAATAGTCGCCGCGTGTAATAGAGACACGCGGCTTATTGTAATAATACGTGATGTTTTAAATATGACAAAAAAGGGTAGGAATGAATTAAGGGAAAAAGCTTCAAAGCTTTTGTATTCCAGTAATGAAACAGACAAAGAAGCATTGAAATTTTATTATCTGGTTACTGAGGATGGAGTTGCCGAAGAAATAGCCAGGAGGTTGGTAGATAATGGATAAACCAAAATTTGTTGGTGGCCAGGCAGTTATAGAAGGAATAATGATGAAAGGAATTCATACTGTTGTGGCTGTAAAAACAAAAGAAGGAAAAATAGCTATAAAAAAATTAAAAGATAAATCCTGGGGGTTTATAGAAAAAATACCCCTGATTAGAGGATTTTTTGTTCTTTTACATGCAATGATAACCGGAATGACTGCTTTATCTTATTCTGCAAAGATGTCTGGAGAAGAAGATGAAGAAATAACCAATAAAGATATGGTATTTGCTATTTTAATAGCTGTGGTTGTTGCAGCAGGAGGATTTGGCGTATTACCGGTCCTAATAGCAAAACCTTTTAACATTCAATCGGAGTTTTGGTTTGCAGTTTTAGAAGGTGTGGTTAGAGCCGTATTGGTAGTTGGTTATATCTATGTAATATCTCTAATGAAAGATATAAAAAGGGTTTTTGAGTATCATGGTGCAGAGCATAAAAGTGTATATACTTATGAGAATAATAAAGATTTAACTGTAAAGAATGCAAAACCTTATACCACATTACATCCAAGATGTGGAACAAGTTTTATATTGCTGACAGTTTTTGCGTCAATAGTGGTATTCTCAATATCAGGTGGATTAGGTTGGAGTTCTATGTGGGAAAAGATTATCTCAAGAGTTGTTCTTCTCCCATTGGTAGCTGGCCTTGCTTATGAATTTCAAAGATTTACGGCGAAGATTATTAATACAAAAATAGGTAGGGCGCTTGCCTTTCCAGGTTTGATGATGCAAAAGATTACAACAAAAGAACCAGATGAAGAACAATTAAAAATAGGTTTAATTTCACTTAAATACGCTTTGGATGAAAATTTTGATGGTGAAGTTCAAATAAATCTTGAAGAACAGACTTTATAAGTCTGTTCTTTTTTCTTTATTTTTAATTAGCTATAATTTTAGATGAATAATATCGATAACCAGTTATTATTTTAACAAATCTCTATTTTGAAGAGATTTTTTTTTGGTGTATTATATTAATACCGTGAACGTTACCGTTAAAGAGGTGATTCTTTTTGAAACAAAAAAAATACGTTACTATCAAAGATATTTCAAAAGCTGTTGGAGTTTCCATAAATACAGTTTCAAGGGCTTTAAATGATAAACCAGATATAAATGAAAAAACAAAGGAAAAAATATTAGAAAAAGCAAAAGAATTGGGGTATATAAAAAATTCTTTTGGTTCAATATTAAAAACTCAACGTTCTAAGATAATCGGTGTGATAATACCTGATTCATCAAATCCTTTCTTTTCTGAAGTTTTTAAAGGAATAGAAGAAGAGGCAAGAAAAAATGATTATCAAACGATGATAATAAACACTGAAGGTAAATACTCATTTGAAGAGAAAGCTATTTCCACTTTGATTGAGAGACGAGTGGACGGAATATTACTTTTCCCTATGCAGAATAAATATGAAGATATTGAAAAGCTTCTTACCAAAAAGTACCCTGTAGTTCTTGTCGGTAGAGGAGTTGAAAATTGGAATGTTGATGAAATTTATAATAACGAAATAAAAGGTGGTTTTTTAGCAACAGAACATTTGATCAAAAAAGGTTGTAAAAAAATAATCATGATTTCTGCAGAAAAGTTTAATACTGCGGGTAAAAATAGAGAGTTAGGATATCTAAAGGCTTTAGAAGAGAACAAAATTGAATATAAGAATATAGTCAATATTAATAAATTGCATGAAGGATTATACTTTGAAGAAGGAGAAAATATAGTTCAAAAAATTGTAGATAAGGAAAAAGTAGATGGAATATTTTGCTATAATGATTTAATAGCTTACGGAGCCATTGAAAGCTTAAAAAAGAAAAACATAAATGTTCCAAATGATGTTAAAGTAGTTGGATACGATGACATACGTTTTTCTAAAATATTTTCTCCATCTCTTACAACTATTTTTGTTAATAAGATCAAAATGGGAAAAGAAGCTTTTAACATGTTGAAAAGGAGAATAGAAAATATAGATTCAACAACTATGCAGATAACTTTGGATGTTGAATTGATAGAGAGAAAATCAACTGAATAAGAGGTGAAAAAAATGGCTGAGTTACGATGGAATCCTTTGTTGAAAACATACACAATGGTTGCAAATAACAGGCAAAAAAGGCCTCATCTTCCAAAAGATTGGTGCCCTTTTTGTCCGGGAGAAGCAAAAAATGTACCCGATGATTATGACGTATTAAAATATGACAACGACTTTCCAGCTTTAAAACAAAATCCAGATATACCTGATCTTGAATCAGAGAGTGTTTACAAAGTAGAAAAAAATTATGGAAAGTGTGAAGTTATTCTATATTCACCTGATCATTATATAACTCTTCCGGAATTACCACTTTGGCATATAGAGAAATTAGTGAATTTGTGGATTGAGAGAAATGAAGAATTATCAAAAGACAGGAAAATAAAATATGTTTTTCCTTTTGAAAATAGAGGAGAAGAAGTTGGAGTTACAATGCCACATCCACACGGACAACTCTATGCATATTCTTGGATCCCATTAAAAATTAAAATAGAATTGGATAGTTCTAAAGAATATTATGAAGAAAATAAAAAATGTTTAATTTGTGAGATGAATGAAAAGGAAACAGATTATAAAAAAAGAATTCTTTACGAAAACGAATCATTTTTAGTTTATTTACCATTTTTTACAGATTATCCATATGGCGCTTTTATTGTAGCTAAGGATCATATATCTAATTTTGTAGATTTTAGCTCGAAGCGAAAAAAAGATTTGGCAAAAGCCTTGAAGATTTTAACGGGAGGATTTGATAGTATGTTTCATAAAAAATTTCCATACATGATGGTTATTCATCAAACACCTGTTAATTCAGAAGAATATAAAGAATCAGAAAAATATTACCATTTTCATATAGAATTTTACCCTCCATTAAGAGATGAAAACAAAATTAAATGGTATGCTTCTTCTGAAATGGGAGCGTGGGCAGCAGCCAATACAATGGCTGTTGAAGATACGGCTCCAGTTTTAAAAAAGGCTATAGATAGCTATAGGGAAAAAGAAGGGATATAATGAATATTGTTGATTCATATAGAAAGTATTTTAATGAGCCAAGTCAAAAAGTCCAATTATATTTCGCACCTGGTAGGGTCAATTTAATTGGTGAGCATATAGATTATAATGGAGGAAATGTTTTTCCAGCAGCACTTTCAATTGGGATAACGGCTGCAGTTGGAAAAAGAAATGATGATCTTATAGTTATCAAATCTGAATCATTTGAGAATGAAGTTGTAATAGATCCCAAAGAAAAAATAGAGTTCGATCAAAAATATGGTTGGGGAAATTATGCAAGGGGAATGTATAAATTCATTGAAAACCCAAAAAAATCTTTAAATATATACTTGAAATCGAATCTACCAGATGGAGCAGGATTATCCTCATCAGCTTCGTTAGAAATGATAATTGGCTATATAATTTCTTCAGAAAGAAAAAATAATGATGATTTTAAAAAAAGGTTGTCTTTGTTGGGGAAAAAAGTTGAAAATGAATTTATTGGTGTCCAATCCGGCATAATGGATCAATTTTCAATAGTATTTGGGAAAAAAGATCATGGGATTTTGTTAGATACTCACAGTTTAAACTATGAATATGTTCCAGTATTTTTGAAAAATTATAAATTGGTAATAATAAATACTAACAAAAAGAGAGAATTATCTGGTTCATCTTATAATGAAAGAAAATATCAGTGTGAAAAAGCTTTTGAACTGATAAACTCAAAAAAAGATATAAATAACTTGTGTGAAGCAAGTATTGATGATTTGAAATATATAAAAGATCCCATCATTAGAAAAAGGGCAAAACATGTGATAACAGAGGAAAAAAGAGTTTTAGAATCTATAGAAGTTCTTAAAAAGGGCGATTTGAAAAAATTTGGAGAACTTTTAAACCATTCGCATAAATCACTGAAAGAAGATTTTGAAGTTACAGGCATAGAACTTGATACAATAGTTAATTCTTCCCAAAAACAAGAAAGTTGTATTGGAGCAAGAATGACAGGGGCAGGTTTTGGTGGCTGTGCTATAGCTTTGGTAAAAGAAGATGAAATAGAAAATTTTGAAAGAAATATATCTAAAGAATATTTTGAAAAAATAGGATATAAACCGTCATTCTATATAAGTAATATTAATGATGGAGTTAAAAAATTAGGGGGGGATATTGATGGATAGACCAAAATTGCCTTTGTCAAAACAAATAGCATTTTCTATAGGCCAATTAGGTTGGGCTATTTTAATGGGACTAATTAATTCTTATTTAGTTTATTTTTATTCACCACCAGAAAGTGCAGAAATACCTTATTTTATTCCTCAAGGGAATATATTTGGAATTTTTACAATTATTGGATTAATAACCATTGCAGGAAGAGCGCTAGATGCTATAACAGATCCGTGGATTGCTACTTTATCAGATAGACATAAATCTCCAAAAGGTAGAAGAATTCCATTTTTAAAAATTGCAGTTATACCTTTTTCTGTTTTAACTGTACTGATATTCTGGCCACCAGTAGATTATATTAGTGGGTTTAATGTAGTTTGGCTAACTATCACATTATTGACTTTTTATATATTCTACACAATGTATGTTACCCCTTATTTTGCACTCATACCAGAATTGGGGAAAACTGCAAATGAAAGATTAAATTTATCTACATATATATCAGTTACGTTTTTTCTTGGAACTGCAGTAGCTTCTCAAGCAGCAATGATATGGAATAAATTAGCTGAAATGGGAATAGATAAGGTTTTAGCTATTAGATATACTTTTATTGGATTAGCTGGACTTTCTTTTTTATTTTTGATGTTTCCTATATGGTTTATAGATGAAAGAAAATATTCGGAATCAAAACCATCAGAAATAAATATGATGGAAGCTTTAAAATCAGCCTTTTCAAAAAAAGAATTTAGAGTTTTTGCTATTTCTGATCTTTCATATTTTTTAGCTCTGACCATTCTACAAACAGGTTTGATTTATTACATAACAGTTTTACTTGAGTTACCTGAAAGTTTATATTCAACAATATTTATTTTATTAGGAGTGTTGTCTTTCTTATTCTATCCATTTGTAAATTTAACTGCAAGAAAGATAGGTAAAAAGAAATTGATGATTATAGCTTTTAGTTTTTTCACAATCATGTACTTACTTGTATTCACATTAGGAATGGATATATGGTTTATACCTAATACTATTCAAATATATGTTTTAATAGCTTTAGCAGCATTTCCAATGGCAGTTTTTGGGATACTACCAAATGCAATTTTATCAGATATAGCTGAACATGATGCTGTCACTACAGGTAATAAAAAAGAAGCTATTTTTTATGGTGTAAGAACTCTTATGTCTAAAATAGGTCAAATGCTATTCCATGTTTATATTTTCTTCTTTATTGTTATTTGGAAAAGATATTGGAGATTCATTAGGCATTAGGTTAACAGGGCCTGTAGCAGCCGCTTTCAGTTTATTAGGTTTAATATTTTTTTTAATGTACGATGAAAAGAAAATGCTTAGTGTTAATAAGAAAGATTAAAAATATATTCATTTTTGTAATTTATTATTCATAGTGAACGTTAACGTTAATAATTGAGAATAATTATGGCTAGATAGACTTATCTGAATTTGTAAATAGTTATTTAATATTGTAAGATTTTATTAAGAAATTCAATTTCACACACAGGGGGTGTAACAATGAAAAAGTTAACGTTAACTTTAACGATATTAACTTTGGTACTTTTTGTTTTTTCAGCAAGAACTTTGGTTATAAACTCATACATGTCAGATCCAGCACCTAAAGAAGTATTTTCTAAATTAGTTGCAGATTTTGAAGAAATGTATCCAGAAATTGATGTAACTGTTAATACTTTTGCACATGAAGATTTTAAAACACTATTAAGAACTTGGTTAGGTTCTAACAATGCACCTGATGTTGTTACTTGGTTTGCAGGAGAAAGAATGAGATATTTTGCAGAAAAAGGATTTTTGGAACCATTAGATGATATTTTTCCTAATGGTTTTGAAGAGGAATTCCCAGAAGCGTTTAGAACTGCATCGGCTTATCAAGACAACATTTATTTTATTCCTCAAAGCTGGTACTGGTGGGGAGTTTATTATAACAAAGCTGTATTCAAAGATTTAGGTTTAGAAATTCCAAAAACATGGAATGAATTTATGGCAGTAAATGAAACTTTAAAAGAAAACGGTAAAATCCCTATGGCTATTGGAACAAAATTTTTATGGACAGCCGGTGGATGGTTTGACTATTTAAATATGAGAATTAATGGCATCGAATTCCACACGGAATTTACAGCAGGTAAAGTTCCATTTACAGATCCAAGAGTTAAAAAAGTTTTTGAATACTGGAAAGAAATGGTAGATAAAGGATACTTTATTAATAATCACTCTGCATACAGCTGGCAAGAAGCTGCAAATAGACTTTTTACTGGAGAAGCTGGAATGTACCTAATGGGTCAATTTATAAAAGATGTTGCACCAGAAAATGTAAAAGACGATATAGATTTCTTTAGATTCCCAATAATAGACTCAAATGTAGGGGTTTATGAAGATACTCCAATTGATGGATTTATGGTACCAAAAAATGCTAAAAATATTGAAGATGCAAAATTGTTTATGAAATACATAGCTGGGAAAGAATCTCAACAGTATTTTGCTGATGAATTAGGTAGATTAGCTGCCAATAAAAAAGTTACTCCGCCAGATGCCCACGCACAAGCTGGTATGGATATGATTCTTGAATCAGATGGAGTTATGCAATTCTTTGATAGAGACATGGATCCAGAAATGGCAAATAATGCAATGAATGGATTTGTTGAATTCATGATGTTCCCAAACAGAATCGATGCAATTTTGGAAAACTTGGAAAATATAAGACAAAGAATTTATAATTAATAATTGCCAGGGGGATTAATCTCCCCCTATATTTTTAAGATTTAATGAGGTGATTTTATGCTCACTAAAAAGAGATGGTGGGTTCCATGGGCATTTTTAGCTTTACCACTTATAATGTATATAATTTGGGTATTAGTTCCAATAGGAAGAACTTTTATCTATAGCTTTTCAAGTTGGGACGGTTTGAGTAAAAATATAGATTTTATTGGTTTAGATAATTTTAGAATGTTGTTTGGAGACAGAATATTCATAACGGCTTTAATGAACAATATTAAATGGTTTATATTATTTATTATCATACCTGTACCAGTAGGACTTGGTTTTGCAATGCTTTTGGATATGAAACTACCTGGCAGTAAACTATTCAAAACATTAGTTTATTTACCAATGACATTATCATTTGTAGTAATTGGGACTATGTGGTCGTGGATATATGAACCACAATACGGAGCTTTGAACTCATTTCTTGATGCGATAGGGCTAGACTTTTTAATTACACCATGGCTTTCAGACCCTCAGGTTGTTACTTTTTCCCTTATATTTGCAGCTATTTGGAGGCAAATTCCGTATGTGATGGTTTTGTTTTTAGCAGGATTGAAAAATGTTAGCAAAGACCAAGTTGAAGCTGCCTATGTCGATGGTGCCAATGCTTGGCAGAGGTTTTGGAATATAATTTTGCCGGCCTTAAGGCCTTCTATGATAGTTGCAGTAACTGTAAGTATTATAGATTCTTTAAGAGCCTTTGATATTGTATTTGTTATGACAAAAGGAGGCCCTTTCCATAGTTCAACCGTTTTAGCAAATTTTATGTATATAGAAGCTTTTAACAATTACAGGATGGGGTATGGATCTGCAATAGCTGTTATACAATTTGCAATAACATTTGGGTTTATTATATTGTATTTACTAAATGTAATGAAAAACGAGGAGTGAGAAAATGAAAAATAGAAAATTATCAATTAGAATGATGTTTTACATATTATCGCTTTTAATAGTGATAGTTTGGCTTATCCCGTTTTTCATAACTACTTTTACATCTTTAAAATCGATGGATGAGATAATGGCTTCGACTTCATGGTGGAAACCACCTCAACAATTGGTATGGGAAAATTTTGCCAACTCTTGGGAACAGGGAAATATGAAAACTTATTTTAGGAATACATTCATAATTACAGTTCCTTCTGTAATAGGGACTTTATTTGTTTCAAGTTTAGGAGCCTTTTCCTTATCTTTTTATAAATTTAAAATGTCAAAAATAGTTTTGATCATATTTGTTGCGGGTATGCTTATACCATTTCAAATGTTATTGATACCGGTCTACAAGTTTTCTCAGCAGACTGGGCTTTATGACACTTTTCAAGGAGTTATACTTTTTCATGTAGCCTTTCAATTGGGATTTTGTACGTTTTTCTTGAGGAATTTCATGATAGGAATTCCAAAAAGTATTTTTGAATCAGCGAAAATGGATGGAGCTAATGATTTTACACTATATAGAAAAATTGCCCTCCCCCTTTCATTGCCAGCAATGGCAGCTTTGGGTATATTAGAATTTACATGGATATGGAACGATTATCTTTGGGCTTTAATACTACTTCAATCAGATAGTTTAAAACCAGTAACTTTGGGACTTGTAAATTTACAAGGTCAATGGGTTACAAGCTGGAATATTATATCTGCCGCATCGTTAATAGCAGCTATTGTTCCATTGGTAGTATTTCTACTTTTTCAAAGATATTTTATCGACGGTTTAACTGTTGGAGCAGTAAAAGGATAAAAAATAATGTCATCTCAAAGAGATGACATTATTTTTTATTTGTTATTTTATTTTAAAGAAAATAGCTGAAAGAGGCGGTAAATTTGATACTATAGAATTATCCCTTCCCTGCCATCTTATTTTTTCAGAAGTGACAGAATTTTTGATATCGTAACCACTCCCCCAAAAATCTTTTGAATCTGAATTAAATATCAATTCATATTGTCCTTCTTCTGGGACTCCTATTCTATAATTATCTCTTGGGACAGGTGTAAAATTAAATACACATAATATTTTTTCATCATTTGATTTTCTTAAAAAGGAAATAACACTATTTTCATTGTCACTAAAATCAATCCATTCAAATCCTTCATAATTAAAATCAATCTTATAAAAAGGTTCGTTAGTTTTGTATATGTTGTTCAAATATTTAACAAAATCCTTTGTTTTTTTATGGTTTTCGTATTGTAAAATATGCCAATCAAGAGAATGTTCGAAATCCCATTCTTTCCATTGGCCAAACTCTTGTCCCATAAATAATAGCTTTTTCCCAGGGTGAGCATACATATATGATAAATACAATCTGAGGTTTGCAAATTTTTGCCAGTCATCTCCAGGCATTTTATCTACCAACGATTTTTTGCCATAAACTACTTCATCATGAGAAATGGATAGGATAAAATTTTCAGAAAAAGCATACATAATTGAAAAGGTCAAATCATTTTGATGGTATTGTCTGTATATTGGTTCTTTTTTCATATATTCTAAACTATCGTTCATCCATCCCATGTTCCATTTCATTGCAAAACCAAGACCTCCGAGATCAACTGGTTTTGTAACTCCAGGAAAAGCAGTAGATTCTTCAGCTATAGTTAGTGTACCTGGGAAATATTTATAAGTAACAGAGTTTAGATGTTTTAAAAAATCAATAGCTTCTAGGTTTTCTCTTCCACCAAATCGATTAGGTATCCAATCCTTTCCCTCTCTTGAATAATCTAAATAAAGCATCGAAGCCACAGCATCGACTCTAAGGCCATCTATATGAAATTTTTTCAACCAAAATAATGCATTAGAAATTAAGAAATTTTTAACTTCATTTCTTCCGTAATTGAAAATATAAGTCCCCCAATCAATATGTTCACCAAGTCTTGGATCTAAATGTTCGTATAAAGCTGTTCCATCAAATCTACCCAGTGCAAATTCATCTTTAGGGAAGTGCCCTGGGACCCAATCAAGAATAATTCCAATATTTTCTTTATGGAGCAAGTCAACAAAATACATAAAATCCTCTGGAGTACCGAATCTACTTGTAGGCGCAAAATATCCTGTCACTTGATAGCCCCAAGACATGTCCAAAGGGTGCTCTGCAATAGGCATTAATTCGATATGAGTAAAACCATTTTCTTTACAATAATTTGCTAAATTTTTTGCTATATCTCTATAGTTAAGAAATTCATCATTTTCTGTTTTCATCCAAGAGTTTAAATGAACTTCGTATATACTCATAGGTTCTTCAAGCCAATTTGTATTTTCTCTTTTTTTTATCCACTGATCGTCTTCCCATTGATGTTTTCCTTCAAGATCGTATATTATTGAAGCATTTTTAGGTCTTTTTTCAAAAAAGTTTGCGTAAGGGTCTATTTTTAAAAGAATATAGTCTTCTTTAGTCTTTATTTCATATTTATATAAATCACCTTCAGATAAATTAGGAATAAAAATTTCCCATATACCAGAAGAACCAAGCATTCTCATTTGATGAACTCTTCCATCCCAATTGTTGAAATTTCCAACAACTGAAACCCTCTTTGCATTTGGTGCCCAAACAGCAAATAAAGTTCCTTTATGACCATTTATTTTCATGTTGTGAGAACCTAATTTATCATAAATTTCATAATGATTTCCTTCATTAAATAGGTGTCTGTCATAATCTGAAATCACAGGTAAAAATTGATATGGGTCTATTACTTCCCATTTGTTTCCCTCGTAATCAGTGCATTTAAACTTATAATTTACAATGTCAACATTTGGAATATACAACTCAAAAAGACCTGAATCGCTTATTTTTTTCATATATCTTCTGAATTTTTTTGAGGTAACCTTTACTTCTTTTGCAAATGGTTGCATAGTCCTAACGACTACTCCTTTTTTATATTTGTGCATTCCCAAATACACATAAGGGTCGTGTAGATTACCATTTGATAAGTTAAAAATTTCTTCTTGACTCAATATAGCCATAAAAATCCTCCCCTTTAAAAGCTTATAATTTATTTTAAAAATAAACTTATAAATTTCTTCTATTTGATTATATTTTAATATATTTTAATTAAGGATCACTTTATTTTTTAGCAAAAAATGTTAATATAATCAAAAAATTAAATTATAACATCCATTTTCTTGTCTAATTTTACCTTCTATTTCCAATTCCATGAGAGAAGTTAGTATAGTTGATATGTCTTCATTTAAAAAATAGCTTATTTTCTCTGCGGTATTTTCACCATTCTTAATCAAGGAAATTATCTTTTTGGATTTTTCAGGTAAGTTGTCTATATTCATCCTCATTTCGTTTATGTTGAATATTTCTTTGAGAACTTCTAATGATATTATCGGAATTGCCCCATTGTAGATCAAAAAGTTTGTGCCGTAAGAATTGAAACGGGAAACATCTCCTGGAACTGCCAAAACATCTTTTCCAAATTCAAGAGCATATCTTGCGGTAATTAAAGAGCCACTTCTTTTTGCTGCCTCGACAACGATGGTCTTTTCAGATAAAGCAGCTATAATTCTGTTCCTATACGGAAATTGATGTTTCATTCCAGGTGTTCCAGGCATATATTCTGATAAAATCAATCCATCTTTCGAAATTTTGTGGTATAGATCTTCATTTGTTTTTGGAAATATAACATCTATTCCAGTGCCCAAGACAGCTATGGTTTTTTTTGCATTTCTATGAGAAATTGAATCTATTCCATAAGCCATTCCCGAAACTATAGTGTAGTCTTCCAAAACTTTTACAATATCAGCACACATATTTTTCCCGTATTGTGAAGGTTTTCTCGTACCAACTACAGAAACTTTTTTGGTATTAAAAAGATCGAGATTACCGATATAGTATAAAATAACTGGTGGATCTGCTATATTTTTAAGTTCTTCTGGATAATCTTCGTCCCAGTAAGTCAAGATAGAATAATTAGAAGATTGTTTTAATCTTTTATAAATAAATTTTTTCTTATTTTCAAAATCTTTTTCAAATAAATTTGGTCTAATACCTTTTTCAATAATGCTAATAATTTCATTGTTTGTCTTTTTATAAACTTCTTTTAAAGTTATGATATCTAATGTATTCATCTAACCCTCCAGATATGTTAAGAATATATTATTACATTAATATAATTATAACATAGTTACAAATATAAAAAAAGAGGCTTTCGCCTCTTTTATAAAAGTTTTTTATTCTTCGTCAGCTGAATTGGGAATTACACATATAAACTGTAAATCTCCATCGCCAACATTTTTGAATTGATGTTCTACATTAGGAGGGACAAAAACAAATGTTCCTTCTTCTGCTTCAACATATTCTTCTCCATTATATACTTCAGCTTTTCCTTTTACAATAAATACTTCATGTTCCCAAGAGTGAGAATGTTTTGGGGAATGTCCGTCTTTTTTAACTGTAAAAAGTCTCATGACAAAGTTTGGTGCTTCAAGTTTGCTCCCTATTAAAATCCTTTTTTCAACATTTTTTACTTTATCGTTATTTAATATTTGAGGTGTTACATTGCTATATTTTTCTACAACTACTTTTTTATTCATATTATCACCTCTTATTATTTTGTGTATTCTTTATGATTTTCTAAAATAATTACCTTTCTGTAAGGTTCTAAACCGACAGATTTTGTGGACAATTCAGGGAAATATTTTCTTATGTGCTCGTGTACAGTTTTTCTCTCAAAAGAAAACATTGGAGCTAATTCTAAATTTTCATGAGTTCTCAAAACTTTTTTTGCAGCTTGTTCGGCAATTTCTTCTATTTTTCTTCTTCTCTTTTTTCTGTATTCTCCAATATCCAATTTAATGTCTATTTTTGTGTCAGTCATTCTATTGACGTATATCATTATTAGATGTTGTAAAGCACCTAAAGTTCTACCGTGTTTTCCTATTAATTTTCCTAAACCTTCTCCATCTAAATAAATGACAATTGTTTTACCAAATGCTTTGATATTGGCGTCAATCTCTTCATCAAAATAAGTTAATATTTCATCTAAAAACTCTCTGATTTTGTTTATTAAAAAATTTTCATTGATATAAATTTCTAAGATATAAGGTTTGCTACCAATTCCAAATATGAATCCTTTTGTTCCCTCTTCTTTTATTTTATAAGATAATTCAGAATCTTGAACTTCAAATTCTTTTTTAGCTTGTTCTAAAGCTTCTTCTATTGTTTTTGCAGTAAACTCTTTAGACTGTAATTTTAACATTGAGTTTCTCACCTCCTAACAGGTTTAGGTCCTAATCCAAATAATTCTCTAATGCTTATACCTTTTATACCATGTCTTCTATTATTATAGAATGTAATTATTAATTGGATTACAGCGTTTGATGTGTAGTACAAGAAAACTCCTGAAGGCAAACTACTCAACAACAATGGGAAAATAGTTGACATTGCAATTTGTTGCCAAGCCATTTTTGAATTTTGAGCGGATAACAAAGCAATAGCCATATAAGCGGCCAATGACATTAAGATAAATATAAAGTTTGTTCCAAATCCGCCTTGTGATAGATCTGACCAGAACAGAAATCTTGGGTTGTATGCAAATGCTTCACCAAAGTATTGAATTGTTTGCCACAATACTATAAAAACTGGTAATTGAATAAGAGTTGGTAAACATCCACCCATAGGGTTTACATTTTTTTCTCTATATAATTTCATAGTTTCTTCTTGTAATTTTTGATTATTTTTATATTTTTTCCTTAATTTTTCAATTTCTGGTTGTATTTCCCTCATTTTAATCATAGATTTTTGTTGTCTATGATATAGAGGATATAATGCCAATCTTATAATAACTGTGAATATTATTATAGCCCAACCAAAATTTCCTGTTATTTCATTTAACCAATATAAAAAGTAAACGAACCAATAAAAAATTCTTGAAATAAATCCAAAAGCTCCCATTTCATCTAAAAGTGCTGAAACTCTGTCGTATGTTTCTTCTGAGAATACTTCTCCCATAAAAGTTCTTTTTAGTGGACCCATATATACTTGAGATAAAGTTCTTCCTTCTGTTTTATATCTCAATTGATTGTCAATTTGTGAAGCAGCTTCTACGGCTACTAAAGCATCTAAATTTTCTCCAGTGTTAGGTATTTCTTCTATAAAAGACACCATAGTTGATTGCATCTGTCTGATACCAGGTCTATATGATATAGTTGGCAATGTAACTAATCCTTCTACGTTAACAAACTCAACATCAAAATGAAAGTTTGGATCGTTGTAGAATCTATACTTTTTTAAACCATTACCTTCAAAAAAGAAGAACATATCAACGTATTCTTCATTTTCTGATACGGATATTTGATAATCAGTTGGGATTATTTCTTCTTCTGTTTCTGTATCTAACAAATTAAAACTATCTTTACCGTAAGAGTATATCAGTTTATATTCCTTAGTTCTAAAATCAACAATTGAATATTCAAGAATATGTCCTTGTTTATCCATACTTAAATCAAATATTCTAGTTTGTAAATCAATGGTGGTTGCGTTTTCTGATATGATTACATTTGGAATAGCGAATGCAAAAATACTTAGGACAATAAGTCCTATTATTAAGAGTTGCTTTTTCAATTCTTTACACCCCTTTTGTTTTCTTCTTTATTATTTTTCGAGCCATTTTTTGCTATAAAATGAAAGCTTTCAGGAACCGGGTCATATCCTCCCTTATTAAAGGGATGACAACTAAGAATTCGTCTGAGACTTAAATATCCACCTTTAAAAAACCCAAACTTTTTAACTGCTTCATATGAGTAAGCAGAACATGTAGGATAAAATCTGCATGTAGGGGGTTTAATAGGAGAAATAACTTTTTGATAAAATTTAATTAGGGCGAGTAATATGTATTTCATTATTTCACTTTCCTCACATTATCAAATATCATTTTTTTGATATCCGAAAATTTTAGGTTTTTATATATTTCAGATAAAGCTTTTCGGGGAATAAACAAGAAGTCATAGCCTTGAGGGAACTTGTCTTTGTTTGTCCTATATATTTCCTTAATTTGTCTTCTCAGTTTATTTCTCAATACAGCTTTTCCAAATTTCCTTTTGATGGAAACGGCTATTCTACTGTATCCAAGATTATTTTCCCTAAATACCAATACAAAATAAGAATTCACCGATCTGCCTTTAGAATCAAAAAGTTTTTTAAAATCATTTCTAAGTCTCAGACGTTCATTTTTCTCAAATTTTTGAGAGACCATTATACAGAAAGTCTCTTTCTTCCTTTTCTTCTTCTTCTTCTGAGGACATTTTTTCCTCCACTAGTTCTCTTTCTTACCAAAAATCCGTGAGTTCTCTTTCTCTTTCTTCTTGATGGTTGATATGTTCTTTTCATTAGAATACCTCCTGGTTTTGTAGAATTTTCTCAACATAGATTATAAACACAAAAATGTTTTAATGTCAATAAAATAAAGTTACAACTTCATAGAAAAATCTTTTGAAATATAAATACACCAAGTTATTATATCATAAGATAGCTAATAGAAAGTTGAATTCCTAATAAAAATTATATTTAAATATGAAGAATTTTTTGAATTAATTAATCATTTGATAAGTTAATAGGAAAAAGAAAATTAACACAATTCTTCAATAAAAATAATAAAACAAATATTTACTTAATTTAATTAAGTTATAATTTTTAGTGAAAAACAGATATTCCAAGGAGTGAATAGAATGTATGCTCAATATGAATGTGTAAATTGTGTTTGCGATCATGCACAAAAAATAATAAATAAATTATTTATTTCAAATGAACTTACTGAAAAAGAATCTTTTGATAAGTACATGGAATTATTAAAACATTTATCTAATAAAGCAGAATTTGGTATGAAACCTATTGAATTATCTTCGTTGATTTATGATAAGTATTATGAATTTTATGATGATGAAGACCTTTTTGAAAATGAGAAAATGAATGCCAACCAAATGTTTTTGGAAATGTATGAAGATTTACTCGATTTTTGTTTTTCTACAGAAGATCCTCTATATACTGCATTTAAGCTTTCGACATTTTGCAATTTATTAGATTTCGGAATTAAAAATTATTTTGGCGAATTAGAGTGGGAAATTGAAAGCTTGACAAAAAGTAGAAATTTTGCTGTTGACGATTACAAAAAATTTTTGGATAAGATAGAAGATGCTAACAATTTATTGTTTGTTCACGATAAGGCTGGAGAAATTGTTTTAGATAAAATATTAATTAAAGTGATTAAAAATAAATATCCAAATTTGATTATCCACTCTGCAGTAAAGAGTAGGCCAATCATGACTGATGCAACTTTAAAAGATGCTATTGAGGTAGGTTTAAAAGAAGTTTCAATACCATTGGAAAGTGGGTCTATATATCCTGGTACTATTTTAAGTAAAACTGATGTTGATTTTAGAAATATTTTTGAAAATGCAGATGTAGTTATCTCAAAAGGGCAGGAAAATTACGAAGGACTTTATGGCGAGTTTAACAAAGTATTTTTCTTATTGACTGCGAAGTGTAAAAGTGTTGCTAAAGATTTAAATGTAGAAATTGGAGAACTGGTGTTTAAATTAAAGTAAAAAAATGATAAAATAGTAATATACTGAACTTTTATTTCAATTCAAGGAGGGGATTTTTGTGAAAAAATATCTCGGTATGTTGTTAGGCTTGTTATTTATTATTTCTGTTTTTGCTGTACCACAGCATTTGGTTATATTTCATGTGAACGATACTCATGGTCACGTGTGGCCTTTTGATGATGGTGCAACTGGTGGATTTTCAAGAATAGCTACAGTTATCAACGAAGCAAGAGCTGAAGTTGAATCAGAAGGCGGAGACGTATTGTTTTTACATGCTGGTGATGTAAATACAGGTGTACCAGAATCTGATTTATTAGATGCCGTACCTGATTTTGCAACTTTACATTACATGGGTGCAGATGCAATGGCTTTGGGAAATCATGAGTTTGATATCGATTTAGATACATTGAAAATGCAAGCAAGAGTTGCTGGATTTCCTTTTCTAAGTGCAAATTTTGTTGATAGAAACTTATTTCCTGTTTTTAAACCATATGTTGTAAAAGATATGGGAGGATATAGCGTAGGTATTTTAGGGTTAACAACAGAACAAACAAACGTATTAGAACCTCTTTATTTAGGTAACAACTCAGTAGAATCAGCATATTATGCTGTAAAAGAATATATGCCCGAATTAGAAGAAAAATCGGATATTCAAATCGTATTAGGACACTTAGGATACTATGAAGAAGGGCAAGAACCACAATTACCTGTTGGTTATACAACTTCAAATGAAGTAGCAGAAGGTTTTTCGAATGTTGAAGTATTTATTGACGGACATACACACACATTATTTGAAGAAGCAAAAGTTATCAACAGTACAATTTTAAGTTCTTCAGGTGACTTAGGAAAATATTTAGGTAGAATAGATTTATGGATTGAAAATGGTAGAATTGTAGATTGGGAATCAAAACAAATTAAAATTGATGATACTATAGAAGAAGATCCATTCATAAAAATGGTTGCTGACACATACAAAGAAATGGGTTCAGAAGAATTAGATAAACCAGTTGGATATACAGAAGTAAGATTAAATGGTGAAAGAGCAGATGTTAGAAGCGGAGAAACTAATTTAGGTCATTTAATTACAGATGCATTATTATGGAAAACAAATGCAGAAGTAGCATTGCAAAATGGTGGTGGAATTAGGGCTTCAATTAGCGAAGGAGAAATTTCATATAGAGATGTTTTAACGGTTCTTCCTTTTGGAAATACTGCTTATACAGTAAAACTTAAAGGTTCAGATTTGAAAAAAGTAGCTGATTATGCTGCTACAATACCAGATGGGCAAGGTTCAAAATTACATGTTGCTGGTATGACGTTTAAAGTAGAAGATGGAAAAGCAACAAACATCAAAGTGAATGGCGTTCCATTAGTTATGGATAAAACATATTCAGTTGTTACTAACAATTACATGGCATCAGGTGGCGATGGTTACGAAATGCTTGCAGGGAAAAATGGTTACGATACAGGTTTCGTTGTAGCTGATGTTGTAGCTGAATATTTGGAACATTTGGGTACAATAGAAGAATATCAAAAAGCAAAAAGAATTATTGGATATTAACAAGAATTAACAATATAAGAGGCTTGGAAATTAATCCAAGCCTCTTTTTCACATTTGGGATAGTTTATTATTTTAAAATAAAATCCGATTCTATTCTTCCTTCACCTAAATGATCTATATTGAGTAAAAGACCATATTGACCTTGAACGCCAACATATTGATCCATAAATTTTGAAATATCTAAGAATAATACCATTAAATTGCCATATCCAATTTTTTGTGACAATTCTTTGAATAAAATATTTTCGCTTAGTTTTGAAGAGTTAGATAGTTTTTCATTCAACCTTTCATTATCCATTTCAGAAATATAAATAATATTGTTTTCTTTCCATAAGTTGTAATTAACATTTTCTACTACAACATCATCAGAATTGGTATCTATTATAAAGCTTATTTTATTTTCGGACTCTCTTTTGTATTTTATGTCGTTCTCTTCCATAATTGGAATTATAGAGTCTAAAGGAATTGAACTGTTTACTTTGATATATGAGTCTTGGTTTATATTCATAGATTGTTGTTGTGTAGTTTCTATGTTTAAATCTGCATTCAACTCAAACCCTTGAGATGATTCTAATATTCTTTCAACTAATTTTGAATCTGCAACTATATTTACTAAATCGTTAATTGAGGAAATTTCTTTTGGCACTAATCCAGAAGAAGCAAAGATAGTTCCAAAAAAGTTATAATCCTGAGGTTGTTGTATATAATTTTCTTTAATTGCTTTTTCATCAACGTATCCATCTGCTTTACCAATTAACATTTTGTCTTTAACATAAGCATATCCTTCATTTTCCATTTCAGATGAATCTATTTTGAAATAAATTCCATTTTCATAAACAGCGTTAAAAGATGTTTTATTTTTTTCTACTGAATTATAAACAGATCTATCTTGAACTAAAATGACATATTTTTCTCCATTAATTTCTTTGTTAATACTTGTAAAAGATAGTCCAGAACTGGAAAGAGGTTCTATTATCTTTTTAAAAGCATCTAAAAATTTATCCGGTTGCTTTATTGGCCCAAATGCTCCCCCAAAAAGGTATAGTTCATCATTAGGATCAGGTTTTTGAACAAATAAAACCATGTCAGTTTCCAATTGAGCAAAAAATTCATCAGGTTTAACCTGTATAGATTCAAGAAACATTTCTACATAATTTGATATTAAAATTTCCCCTTGAAATGGATCCAATAAAAAGCTCTTTATTGTAGGAACGGTTTTAAGGCTTTCATATGTTTTAGATAGATTATTTATATATACTGTTGCTTTTGAATCTTCTGGAACAAATTCCAGAACTGAAGCAAAAGATATCAACGAGAAAACACTTATAATTGTAAGCAAAATTAATTTCTTCATGAAATTACCTCCTATGAATTTTAATTAAATTCTAACATTTATATATTATCATTATACACAGTAAATCTTAAAAAATACTTTAACAATTAAAGACACTATTCACCAAATAATAAAGGCTTTCTATTAAAATTATTTATAATTTGTGTTATAATATTTAAAGATATTATTCATTAAAAAAACAACTTTGGAGGTGTACTAAATGTTAGAAAAAGTGATTGAGTTTATAAACTTTGCACCAGCTGGTACAACAGGGGATGCAGCTGGAGCTGCCGGAGGAACAACAGACGCTGCTGCAACTGGAGCAACAGGCGGGTTTGGAAGTATATGGTTTATAGTAATCTTGTTTGTATTGATGTATGTAATTTTAATTTTACCTCAAAGAAGACAAGAAAAGAAACACAAAGAAATGATATCCCAATTATCAAGAGGCGATAAAGTAATGACGGCTGCAGGGATAATCGGTAAAATTGTTTCTATTCAAAATGACAGAATTAGAATTTCAACTGGGGACAAAACTGAGATCGATATTACAAAAAATGCTGTTTCAGCTGTTTTAAACAAGTCAGAGCAACCAACTACTGAAAATAAATCAGAAGAAGATAAAAAATAATATTTTAACGTAAGGGGGTACTTCTTGTGAGATCAAACAGAATCCGCTTAATTTTTTCAATCGTTGTAATAGTTGTAGCTCTTTTGGGAATGATTATTCCTGGGGATAATACTTCTGATTATGATGGTTTTGCAAAAATATTCTCAAACATTAAACTTGGTTTGGACATTCAAGGCGGTAGTTTATTTGAGTATCAAATGGATTTAAGTGAGGGCACAAAACCACAAGATGTTGTTGATAATGTTGTGCTTGTTTTAAGAAACAGGTTAGATGCTGCTGGTTATACAGAAGCCATAGTGTCTAAGATTGATAGTGGTGGAGAAATTAGAGTTAGAGTAGAAATACCAGGAATTAGAAATACAAGCGAAGCAGAAAGCCTTATTGGAAGTAAAGGTAAATTATACTTTGCAGAAGTAATAGACACTCAAACTTCTGATGTGAAGCCTGAAATCAGAAGGAATAGAACTATTACAGTAAACGGTGAACAAATTGAACTATATTCCTATGTTCAAGATGCTAATAATCCTTTACAATGGTATCAAATAAAAAGAGTTTTTGATTTTGGAAGAGAACCTTTTCAAATTACAGGTGAAGATGTAATTGATTCAAGAGCTGATTTGAATACACAAGGTTCAGGATTTTTGGTTAGAATGAATTTTTCTTCACAAGGTGGAGACAAATTTGAAATAGCAACAGGAAACTTAATCAACAAAAGAATGGCTATTATATTAGATGAAAAAGTTATAATAGCTCCTAATGTAAGAGGAAAGATTACAGATAACGCAGCAGTAATTGAAGGAATAGATGATTTACAAGAAGCAAGAAATATAGCTGCTTTGATAAATTCTGGGAATCTACCTGTTGATTTAGTTAAATATCAAGAAAGAACATTAGGCCCTACTTTAGGTAGGGATATAGTTAGTACTATTATAACCGCAGGAATTATTGGTCTAATATTAGTAATGATCTATATGATAGCTTTCTACGGTTGGATGGGTGTAGTTGCAGATTTGGCGCTTATTTATAACTCTATTTTGTTAATGGGTGTTTTAAGCTGGTCAGGAGCAATACTAACTTTACCTGGTATAGCAGGTATAATACTTACGTTTGGAACAACTGTTGATGGCAACGTAATTATTTATGAAAGAATAAAAGATGAGTTGAGATTGGGAAGACCCCCTGTAACAGCTGTTAACTTTGGCTTTGATAAAGCCTTCTGGACTTTATTCGATGCCAATTTAACAACAGTATTGGCGGGCATTGTTCTATATTACTTCTCTACAGGTACGGTAAGAGGATTTGCCGTTACTTTGATCATTGGGGTACTTGGTGCTATGTTTACTAATTTAGTAGTATCTAGAACAATTTTATCCTCATCACACAAATTTATAAACCCTGATAAGTTCAGAAAAAATGCTGTTCAAGAAAAGGGGGTAAAATAATATGACTCATTTAGATTTCGTAGGAAAAAGAAAAGGCTTTATTATTTTATCGGCAATATTAATAATTGCTGCTATAATATTATCTTTTACAAAAAGCTTTGATTTTGGGATAGAATTTACTGGAGGAACTGAAATAACAGCTTCCATTGAAGAGGAAAAAACTATTGATGAATTAAGAACAATTCTTTCTGAAATTGACCAAGATTATTCAACTGCCAAAATTGTTGAATTGAACCCAATAGAAGGACAAGAAGACAGATATTTTTTTGCTTTAACAATAAATAGGTCTTTTGAAAATGTAGAACAAAAAGAATCTTTTGAATCTCAATTGAGAAGCAAATTGGGAGAAAATAATTTAGAAATTTTACAATTAAACGACGTTTCTGGTTATGCGGCAGACCAGATTAAATCATTTGCATGGTATGCCGTTTCAATTGCTCTTGTATTGTTATTAGCTTACATAACTTTGAGGTTTAAATTTGCATTTGGCTTAGGGGCTCTTTTAGCTTTAGCTCATGATATTATTATTGTTCTTGGTTTTTATTCATTGTTCGGAATCGAAATAAACGTTACCGCCTTAGCAGCTTTATTGACTTTAGCTGGCTATTCACTGAATGATACTATAGTCGTATATGATAGAATTAGAGAAAACTTAAAGGCAATGAGAGGAAAACCAATAGAAAATATCGTGAATCAATCATTGAATGATGTAATAGTTAGATCTATCAACACATCTTTGACAACTTTTATAATTGTTTTCTTAATGCTTATTATTGGCGGAAGAGCAATTGCACCATTTGCTTTTGGTCTTACAATTGGAGTAATTGTTGGTACTTACTCATCTCTATATATTGCAAGTCCATTAGTAATTGGAATGCTAAAAAGACAAAACAACTATTAATTAGACTAAAGATAAATATCACCCCATCTATTGATGGGGTTTTTTATTTATTAATGAAAATTTATAGAATATAATATATAATGGAAGTATATGTTTAAAAGTGAGGTGAATTTATGAAAGGTCATTTTAACAAAAATATCCAAGATATCATAAATGAAAAAGGTATATCTATTAACGATATAAGCTTATGGCTAAAGATACCAAAAAGCAGTGTTAAAAGCCTTTTAAATAATGATTTTGAAAATTTTTCTTATATGTCATTAATAGATATTGCAAGAATATTATCAGATAAAATTGGAGAAGATATCGCTTTTATCAAAGATGAAGAAAAATACAATGAAAAAGATGAAAAAGCTAAAAGCAATACAAAAAACAATAAATCTTTAATCATTCCTGTAATGATGGTACTTATCATAATATCTTCTATATATATTTATATAGTTTTTGGTAATGTTTTATACTACAGAGAAGTATTAAGCGAAAACAGGATCACTTTAGAAATAGAGAACAAAAGTGACAACTTGATATTAGTTAACAATGTTGAGCTACCATCAAATTCAATTGAAACTTTTTCTTTGACAAAGGAAGAAAACTTAGTTATTAATAATAACAAAGGAATTGTGGTGATAAAAACACCTAATTCAGAATATGAAGTAAAATTAGAAGATTTTGAGGTGAATTTTGAAAATGGGGAAAATTAAACAACCAGATTTAGTAAATTATGTAATTCACGCATTTACAGCCGGGAACAGCGACTTCTGGTTATACGAATATGGAGTTCTTGAGAAAATTAAAAAAACTTTTGGTGAAATAGACTATATTTCTCATCCTATTGACTTTCAGAAATTTACAAGTTATTACAATAAGGAAATGGGCGAAAATGTAAAAATAGAAGCAAGGATGATTTCTTTTAAAAATTTAGGTAGTCCATCATTTTTGCCATACGCTAAGAAAATCACTAACGAGTTAGAAAAAGAAATTTCAATAGATGGAAATAGAAAAGTTAATTTGGATGTGGGTTATATACACCATACCCAATTTGTTTTAGCCAGTACAAAACATTGGGGTAACAGGATTTATTTAGGTAATGGGATTTATGCTGAAATTACTCTAATGTACATGTTTGGTGAATGGCAACATCATGATTACTCATATGAAAATTTCAAAGATAAAGAATATAAAGATATTTTAGAAGAAATAAGAAGTAATTATATGATAAAAAGAAGACATATATAAATACATTCAGGAGGGGGAAAATGTTTTTAAAACCATCGTTTTTGGGTTTAGTTTATCTCGCTTTATTTTTTGCATTGATAAAATTAACCCCATTTATAATTACACCTTTATTTTTAGGGTTGTTTTTGGCAACAATAATTAATGTACCAGAAAGGATGTTTGCTAAAAAATTGAGTCCAAGGTGGTCAAAGATTTTAGCAAATGTTTTAGTCATTGGAATAATTTTATACGCTCTTGGTAACTTTTTCCCAATAGTTATAAACCAGGGAAGGGCAATTTTCACATCTTTACAGGACATTGAAATATATTCTCAAGGAGAAATTGAGCTACCTCAGTGGATCGTTGATATAATCAACAATTTAAATCAATATTTATCTGACTTTGCTTTAACACTTTTAAATAACGTTATATCGTATACTCCATCTGCTCTTATTGCTGCAATTTTAGTTATAGTTACAACTATATCTATAGGCAGTCTTAAATCAGAAATTTCAAAAAATATTGTTAATCTTTTTCCAGTAGATACAGAAAAAGGTATAAGTTTTGCTAAAAAGACGTTTAAAGATTTTGAAAATTTTGTTCAGGGACAGTTCTTTGTCGCTGCTTTTGTAGGGCTTTTTGTTGGTATAAGCGTTTATGTTACGGGGATATCAGGTGGTTTTTTCTTGGGAGTATTAGCTTGGGTAACGAACTTTATTCCTTATTTGGGAGTTATAATCTCTGCTATTCCTTTATTGATGTTGGCTTATTCTGCAAAGGGACTTATAGGCCTTTTAATAGGGATAATTATCTTGGTTTTAGCAAACCAAATTGAGGTTTGGATTCTTTCTCCAAGGATTCAAAGTAGATCTTTAAAACTTCATTGGTTTGTCATTTTGGTATCTATTTTGTTGTTTGGTCAGCTTTTTTCATTTGCAGGAGTATTAATAGCTCTTCCATCTATAATGTACATAAAAAATTATTGGGATTTCTTTGTCACAAAGAAATCAGGTATAGATATGCAAAAAGAACTTGTAGTTGATACAGAAGAAGAAAAGGAAGAGGAATAAAAATAAAACCCCGTTAAGCGGGGTTTTATTTTTAGAAGAAAAGTTTAGCCATTTCATAAATATCTGGTCTAATTTCTTTATTTACTTTTATATTATCAGTAAGAGGACTGTCTTGAACATCAAACCCTTTTAGACCTAAAGCAATATTTGCTTTGCCTTTCTTTACTGCTTCTATTGCAGCAAATCCAAATTTGAATGCAAGAAATCTATCAAATGCTGAAGGAGAACCACCTCTTTGAAGATAACCAAGCTGAACGGTTCTTACATCTATATTTTCTATATTTTCGCTGATATATTTTGCCACTATACCTGCAGGATTATTCTTATTCACATCACATTCCTTTGTAACATTTTTAACTTCCTTAGGTAAATTTACTTTTTCTTCAACAACGACAATCGAAAATTTCTTTCCAACATCGTATCTTCTTTTTATGTTTTTAAGCATATCTTCAGTATCCAACTCAACTTCTGGAGTAACAATATAGTCCGCTCCACCAGCCATACCGCCAATTGTTGCAAGCCAACCAGAATAATCACCGCCAACCTCCATTACGATAACTCTATGACCGGCATTTGCAGTAGAATGTAAGTAATCTAAAGAATTTGTAACTGTCTGAAGAGCCGTTAAAAAACCAACACTTAAGTCAGTCCAAATTAAATCGTTGTCTATTGTTGCAGGAATGATAACTGAAGGAATGCCTTCTTCTTTTAATTTTAAAGAAATATTTGCCCCAGTATGCCCTGTTAAAAGAACTAAAGATGTAATTTGATACCTTTCTACATTTTCTTTTAATTTTTTTAAGTCTTCTGGTTTTTCTGTTGGGTCGTATTTTGAAGATCCTAAAATAATTCCACCTTCTGGAAGTCTTCCAGAAACATGCTCTTTAGTCATTATAAAAATTTTATCATCAACTAAACCGTGAAATCCATCGTAAACACCTACAACTTCGATGTCTTCTTCAGCACCTTTTACTATAAGGGATCTAATTACGGCGTTTAGCCCCGGGCAATCTCCACCAACATTTAATACAGCAATTCTTTTCATCTATATCCCTCCCAAAGATTGTAAATGAAGTATTTTTTTAATTTCTTACTAATATTAATTTTATCAAAAAACATTGCATTAATAAAATCTCATAGTATTTAAATTATTTTCATTAAACCCGATTACATACTTTAATTAATTATAATCACGTAATTTAAAAAAGGCAGAAATTCTTCCTTTATTTATCATTATTCAAAAAGATTCATTAATATAGGTATTACAACTATTGAAACAATAGACATCAACTTGATCAAAATATTGATTGCTGGACCTGCTGTGTCTTTAAATGGATCCCCAACTGTGTCACCTATTACAGAAGCCTTATGTGCCATAGAGCCTTTTCCACCATATTTTCCAGTTTCAATATATTTTTTTGCATTATCCCAAGCTCCACCGGAGTTAGACATAAAAATTGCAAGCATAACTCCAGCCACTGTAGTTCCAGCTAACGTTCCTGCTACTGCAACTTTACCAAGTAAAAAGTATATGATTATAGGTGAAAAAACAGCTAATAGAGAAGGTAGTGTCATTTTCTTCAATGATCCAGCAGTTGCTATTTCAACACATTTTGCATAATCTGGTTCTGCCTTTCCTTCCATCAACCCAGGAATAACTTTAAATTGTCTTCTAACCTCATTAACCATTATGTTTGCTGAATCCCCAACAGCCTTCATAGTGAGTGCCGAAAATAAAAATGGTAACATAGCTCCAACTAATGCTCCAACAAATACATTAGGATCATTAAGGTCAACCATAGATATCCCAGTAACTTGAATATATGAAGCAAATAATGCCAAAGCAGTTAAAGTTGCTGAGCCAATTGCAAAGCCTTTACCTATTGCTGCTGTAGTATTTCCTACTGAATCAAGCAAATCTGTTCTTTCTCTAACCTTTGGGTCAAGGCCTGACATTTCTGCAATACCACCGGCGTTATCTGCAATTGGTCCATAAGCATCTATAGCTAATGTAATTCCTAATGTTGATAACATACCTACAGCGGCTAAAGCTATACCAAAAAGCCCTAACAGGCTGAATGAAACTATTGTAGCTATTCCAATCAATATTACTGGAATTGCTGTAGATTCCATCCCCAAAGCCATTCCGTTTATAAGTAAGGGAGCAGATCCTGATGTAGCTGTAGAAGCCAATTTTTCAATAGGTTTTTTTGCCGTGTAGTATTCAGTTATACTACCAATAAGTATTCCAACAATCATACCTAATGTTATAACTAAAGCTGCTTGAAACGTGTCTAAGATCAATTTTGACAAAACAAAAATTATTATTAATTCTATAACATTAGCTGCATATGTTCCTAAATGCAACATTTTTGATGGATCAAGATTTTCTTTTTCGTTTATAGAAATATTTACTATGATAATTCCTATTATTGATGAAATTAATCCGAATGCAGCTATTAAAAATGGAAAAACAGCACCCTTAACATCAAACATCAAAGCTCCCAAAACAGATGCTGAAAAAATAGAACCTACATATGATTCATATAAATCCGCTCCCATTCCAGCGACATCTCCAACGTTGTCACCTACGTTGTCTGCGATTGTTGCTGGGTTTCTTGGGTCATCTTCAGGTATTCCAGCTTCTGTTTTACCAACTAAATCGGCTCCAACGTCTGCTGCTTTGGTAAATATACCTCCACCAACTCTTGCAAATAGTGCAACAAAAGAAGCTCCCATTGCATATCCGCTTAGTACAATCGTATCTCCGCCAGTTAAAAAAAATGTGAGTCCTAAACCAAAAAGGCCTAAAGAAGTTACAGTCATTCCCATTACAGCTCCACCATTAAAAGCAACTTTAAGAGCCCTTGCTAAAGATGATTGAGCTTCATTTGCAGTTCTTGTATTAGCCCTGGTGGCGATAGACATACCAAAAAAGCCAGCTAAAACTGATAATGTTGCTCCAAAAACAAAAGATAAAGCCATTATCCATGAATTTGAAAAACCTAATATTAATGAGAAGGCAAAAACTATCAAATATAATATTTTGTATTCAGAAAATAAAAAAGCTCTCGCTCCTACCTGAATAGCTTTTGATATTTTTTGCATCTTTTCATTACCGGGATTAATTTCCATGACAATAAAAGTCAAGAAAATTGTAAAAATAATTCCAATTATCCCCGCGATAACTCCAGAAAGTTGAGATAATACTCCCATTTTGAAACCTCCTTAAAATACTATTATTTATTTTAAAAAATCTATTGTTATCTTTCTTTTTCTTCAAGTTAATTATAATATATACGTAGGTTAAAATCTATAAAATAAATATTAATTTATTAAAATTAAGTGAAAAATAAACCAAAATGGTAGGTGAATCATCACTCATTTTTGTAATTATATTTTAGCATATTATTCTGTGAAATAAAAGTCTAAATTTTACTTGTTTATTACATTTAAAGCCAATGTATAACAAAAAATGTTATAATTTTTAAAAAAGGGGTGAATTCAAAAAATGAATGAATATTTAATAGAGTTTTTTCAAAAGAATTTTAGTTATGAAGTTTCCGATTTTGTGCTGAACATTATTATCTTTGTAATAATGATTGGTAGTGCTTTTGCAGTTTATTATATTGTGAAGTATGTTTTGACAAAAGTTATCAAAAAAGTTGTTTCGCGTACTAAGACGAATATAGACAACATATTTTTTCAAGAAGGAGTATTTCATTGGTTAGCCCATATATCTCCTGCATTGGTTATATTGGCATTTTCCAATTATTATACTGGTTATGCTTTTATATTTCAAAAAATTGCTTTTATTTACATCACATATTCTATTATAATGTCTATAAATTCTATTTTGAGAAGTACTACGCAAATTGTTGAAACTAATACAAAAACAAAACACAAGCCTGTTAAAGGTTTTATTCAGCTGATTCAAATAATTCTTTTTTCAATTGGAGGTATAATTATAGTAGGAATACTCATAGATAAATCTTTTGCAGTATTATTAAGTGGTATTGGTGCTCTTGCAGCAGTACTTATGATTGTATTTAAAGATACTTTGCTTTCACTAACAGCACACATTCAAATTTCTGCAAATAATATGATAAAAAAAGGAGATTGGATTACCTTCAGTAAGTACGAAGCGGATGGTACTATTAAAGAGATGAATTTAAATACAATAAAAGTACAAAATTGGGATAATACCTTTACATATGTTCCAACGTGGGCTTTTATAACAGATTCTTTTATAAATTGGAAAGGAATGGAAAATTCTGGAGGTAGAAGGATAAAAAAACACATAAATCTGGATGTGGATTCATTTAAGCCAATAAATGACGAGATAAAAGAAAATATAAAAAACATAGAGCATTATAAAGATTTTATAAAAGGTAAAAACTTGGAAGAATACACAAATCTTTCACTCTTTAGAGAATATACTGAATATTACATTTCAAAGCACGAGAACATAAATGATAAGATGATTATGATGGTTAGATATTTACAAAACGAAGGTAAAGGCCTTCCTATGGAGATATATGCTTTTTCAAAGGAAAAGAGTTGGGTAATTTACGAAGGGGTACAAAATAAAATTTTCCAATATATTTATTCAATAATACCATATTTCCAATTAAAAGTTTATCAATACCCCTCAAATCAAATAATTGATGAAAATTAAGTTTGTATTACGAACTATTTATAGTATAATTTAATTGTTTAATATTAATCTTGGAGGTGTAAAATGAAAAAACTGTTTAAAAAAGCTACTATAATACCTATAACAAGTGAAAATTTTGTGGGAGATGTATTAGTAGAAAACGACAAAATTGTTGAAATTGGGAGGAGTTTATCTTCTGATGGAGCCGAAGTAATAGATCTTGAAGGTAAATATTTATTACCTGGGTTTATCGATGCCCATTCCCACATTGGTATATTTGAAGAAGGAGTGGGTGGAGATTATCAAGATGGAAACGAAATGATAGATCCAAATACAGCACAAGTTAGAGTTTTAGATGCCTTTAATCCGGATGATGTTGCTATAAAAAGAGCTTTGTTCGGAGGGGTAACAACTGCTATGGTGGTACCAGGATCAGCAAATCCAATAGGTGGACAAGGTCTTATTTTAAAGTTTAAATCTTCAATTCCTGATGAAATGGTCATTAGAGAACCGGCAGGGTTAAAAATGGCATTGGGAGAAAATCCCAAGAGAGTTTATAGTGCAAAAAATAAAATGCCTGCTACAAGATTAGGAACAGCAGCAGTAATAAGGGAATACTTTTATAAAGTAAAAGATTATATGTCTGAAAAGAAAAAGGCAAAAGACGAAGGAAAAGAATTTACAAAAGTTGATATGAAAATGGAAATTGGCGAAAAAGTTCTAAAAAAAGAAATCCCAGCAAGAATACATGCTCACAGAAAGGACGATATTTTAACTGCAGTTAGGTTGTCAAAAGAGTTTGATTTTGATCTTGTAATAGAACATGGTACAGAAGGCTATAAAATTGCCGAATTTTTAAAGGAAAACAATGTTCCAGTAGTTGTTGGACCACTGTTGGGCTTTAGAACAAAATTAGAATTGAAAGATAAAACATATGAAGCAATACCAATTTTAAACAAAGCAGGGGTAACAACTGCACTTATGTGTGATCATCCAGTAATTCATTTAGAAGACACTATAATACAAGCTGGAAATGCTTTGAGATATGGTGCTACAGAAGAAAACTTATTAAAAATGCTCACTATAAACCCAGCTAAAATATTGAAATTAGAAGATAAAATAGGTTCTATTGAAAAAGGAAAAGATGCTGATTTGGTTGTTTGGTCAGGATATCCTTTCGAATACAAATCAGTTGTAGAACAAGTTTATATAGAGGGAAATAAAGTTTATTAAAATAATGGCTTGACATGAATTTTCATGTCAAGCTTTTTTTAAATACTTATGTAATCATATTCCCCATTATCAATCAACAAGCAAGATAGCTTTTTGTCATAACAAGCACCTGTATCAATATCAATAGATATTAATTCGTTATTTTTGTTATAATTGAAAAAAGGCGCATCTTCCTTTTCGGGGGTAATATCATATCTACTCAGTATGAAAACAGGTGTATGGCCATGGACTATAACTTTATTTTCATAAGGGTTCTCTTGTTCAAACATTTCATTTCTAACCCAAATATAAGAATAATTAACCTCAGGTCTATAGGTGTTTTGTTTTTCGATAGGTAAACTAAAGTCGCGAAGACCTGCGTGAACGAAAATATGATTATTTTCAACATGGTATAATTTATTCAAAGATTTAAAAAATTTTAAATATTTCTCATCTATCAAATCAAGATATTTTTCCGATATTTCCACATTTGAAAAATATTTTCCAGTAAAAGACTTGATCGTTTCTTTTCCACCTTGTTTATCCCAAACACCTGCCCCATATCTATTTTCTTTAAAAACAAAGTTTTTAAAGAAATCATCGTGATTTCCAAGTAAAAAAATACTATTATGACTCTTTGAATAATCAAGCATTAGATCTACAACTTCTTTACTGTTTGGTCCTCTATCTACATAATCTCCACAAAAGATAGTTTTTTGAGGTTTCTTTTTAGAAAGAATGTTTAAAATCTTGTATAATTTAGAAGAGCATCCATGAATATCGCTAATTGCTGCAATCACAAAAACACCCCCTTATTCAATTATAATATATATTTTTTAAGAAAAATTAAATCATTTTAATGAGGTGATAAAAAATGAAAGGTTATATTGCATTAGACATAGGTGGCACAAAAATATTAGGAGTTTTTTTCAACGAAAAAAAAGAAGAAGTGAAAAGGGAGAAAAAATCTACGAATGCTCATAAAGGTTTTGAAAAGGTACAGGAAAAAATATGCAAAGTTATAGACAATTTATCTGAAAATAACGAAATATTGGCAATTGGATTGGGGATCCCGGGTTTTGTTAGAAATGGAGTTGTAGAATTCACTCCAAACCTTCCGCTAACAGGCTTTAATATTGAAAAATTTTTAAAAGAAAAATATAATGTTCCCGTATTTGTTGGTAACGATGCCAATGTTTCTCTTTATGGAGAATTTAAACATGGCGCAGTGAAAGATTTCAAAAATATAGCTGGTTTTTTTATTGGAACGGGAGTTGGCGGTGGAATAATAATAAATGGAAAAATGTATACAGGAGCAATTGGTGGTGCTGGAGAATTTGGACACATGACTATTAACGCACATGGCCCTTATTGTGGATGTGGTTCGAGAGGATGTGTTGAGGCCCTTGCTTCAAAAACTTCTATGCATAGGGATTATGAAAATAGTATTAAAAAAGGATTTAAAACTTCCATGAAAGAACATGTAGAAGAAAAAAATATAATTAAATCTTCAGAATTAAAAAAAGCATACGACTCGAAAGATGATGTAACCCTACATATTGTTGAAAACATGATCTATAATTTGGGTGTAGCATCCGGAAGTATTATGAATATTTTAAACCCAGAGGTGATAGTTTTTGGTGGTGGAATAATGGAATCAATGGGAAAAGATCTTTTACCAGAAATTATAAGAGTTTCAGAGCATTTTTCAATAAAACAAATATTTAATAATACTGAATTTAAAATAGCTGAATTGGGAGATGATGCTTGCATTTATGGGGCATTGGGCTTAATAGAAGATGGACTTGAAGAGGTGAACTAATGTTTGAAAGCAAAACTACTGCAGTTATAAACTTAGGATCAGATAATCTTTATTTGACTATAGTTGAAAGGCAAAATAACAATATAAAAATATTGGAAAAATTAGAATATCCTTTGAGTATGGGGAAGGATACATTTACCAATGGATATATAAGTTTTGAAAAGGTTGACAGAGCATGTGAGATTATTTCGGGTTTTAAAAAGATCATAGATGATTATAAGATAAAAGACGTATATGCTACAGGAACAACGGCACTTAGAGAGGCGAGTAATTCTTATTTTATTTTGGATCAGATTCAAACAAAAACAGGAATTAAAGTGTCGATAATGGATGATTCTGATGAAAAATCATATATATTTAGAGACATAATTAGGCATTTAAGGTCTAATAAAAAGTACAAAAATAAAAATATCTTCATTGCTTATATAGGCACTGGATCACTTGGTATTGCTTATTATACAGGAAATACTATAATATACACGCAGAACATCAGAATTGGATCTTTGAAAATTGCAGAAATATTGAGTAACTTGCAGGATAAAACGGAAGAATTTTATTCAGTTATTGAAGATTATTTAAGCACATTTACAGACGCTTTAAGAAGTCAAATGCCTGTTGGTAAAATAGACTATTTTATAGCCGCTGGAAGAGAAGTTGAATTGATATATAATACAGAAAACGAAAACAGAATAAATGGTAATGGTGAAAAATATTTATCCTTTAGAGATTTTGAAGATTTCTATGATTCTATTAAAGGTAAAACAGTAAATCAAATTAGTACAGAGTTCAATCTAAATGAAATAAAATCAGAGGCTTTGATCCCCTCAATGGGATTGTACAGAATGTTGCTAAAGCTTTTCAATATAGAGGATATTATAATACACAAATCAAACCTATCTGAAAGTATAGCTTATGAAAGGCTTTTCAGCGATATGAACGAAAATCTAATTAGTAATTTCAATTCTTTTATAATAGATAATGCTGAATATATAGGGTCGAAATACCTTTATGACAAAGAACACGCAAAAAATGTAGAAAAATTTAGTATCTTGATTTTCGATGAAATGAAAAATTACCATAAAATGGGAGAAAGAGAAAAAATACTACTTCGAGTTGCAGCCATACTTCACGATGTTGGAAAATACATAAATATAAATAAACACGCAAAAAATTCTTATAATATTGTAAAAAATTCGGATATTGTGGGATTATCAAAAAAAGATATAGGAATAATCGCCAATATAGTTAGGTTGCACAGTAAGCAAATGTTAAAAATAGACAATTTCTACCTCACAAAACTATCTTTGAACGATAGATTTAAAGTTGCTAAAATGTTGGCGATTTTGAGAATTGCTGATTCTTTAGATCGAGGGCATAAGAATAATTATGAGAACGTGGAGATAAAACTTAAAAAAGAAAAATTGGTTATTAAAGTAGAATCTTATCAAGAACTGATGCTTGAAGAATGGAGCTTTAACAAAAAAAGTGAATTTTTTGAAGAAGTTTTTGGAATAAAACCTCTATTTAAGAAGGTGAAATTATGAAAGAACAAGATTTAGACAATCATAAATATTATACTAACAGAGAACTGTCATGGTTGGATTTTAATAACAGAGTACTCGAAGAAGCTTTAAGAAGAGACAACCCATTATTGGAAAGACTTAAGTTTTTATCGATTACAGGTTCCAATTTAGATGAATTTTATATGATCCGTGTGGCGGGTTTAAAAGAACAGGTAGAAGCTGATTATACAAAAAAAGATATTTCTGGTCTTACCCCAAATGAACAGTTGAAAAAGATATCTGAAAAAACACATATTATGGTGGATAAGCAGTATAAATGTTTGATGAGAGCTTTAATACCCCAATTAAAATCTAATAATCTTATTATAAAAGATATTTCTGATCTTGAAAAAGAAGAGAAGAAATTCTTGAAAAAATATTTTAAATCTACTATATATCCAGTAATTACCCCGATGGCGGTGGATCAGAGTAGACCTTTTCCACTTTTACCAAATAAGAGTATTAATCAGGCTGTTAGATTGCAAGATGAAAATAAAATTGATTATTACGCTTTCTTACAAGTTCCATCAATACTTCCGAGGTTCATAGAGCTGCCAAACCAAGATGCAGATAAAAAGTCTTTTATTCTTTTGGATAAGGTCGTTCAAATGTTTTCGGAAAGGCTCTTCAAAGGTTATGAAATAATAGAAATGTTTCCTTTTAGAATAACCAGAAATGCTGATTTGAGTATTGATGAAGAAGAAGCAGAAGATTTGTTGAAAGAAATTGAAAGTTCATTAAGACAACGTCAATGGGGGGTCCCCGTAAGATTGGAACTGGATAAAAGGGCTTCAGAAGAAATAAAAACCTTTCTGCTATCAATGCTGGACTTGAAGGAAGAAGATATATTCTACGTTTCAGGACCAATAGATTTATCTGCTTGGATGAGTATAGCAACTATAGATGGATTTGAAGAGTTAAAATACAAACCCTTTAAACCTGTAAAATCACACTTTTTATATGGAGATAAAGATATTTTTGAAGTACTGAAAGAAAAAGATATATTACTTCATCACCCTTATGAAACTTTTGACCACGTTGAAAATTTTCTTTCAAAAGCAGCAGATGATCCAAATGTTTTGGCAATAAAGCAAACTTTGTACAGAGTTAGTGGAGATTCAACTGTAGTAAATACTCTCATAAAAGCTGCTGAGAACGGTAAGCAGGTAACAGTTCTTGTAGAACTAAAAGCAAGATTTGATGAAGAAAACAATATACAGTGGGCAAAAAAACTTGAAAAAGCTGGATGCTATGTTGTGTATGGACTTGTTGGGCTAAAAACACACTCTAAAATTTTATTGGTTGTCAGGAAAGAACCTGAAGGGATAAAAAAATATGTACACATGTCTACTGGGAATTATAATGATAAAACTGCTAAATTATATACAGACATAGGATTCATGACATCAAAAGAACCTTATGGCAGTGACGCTTCAGCTTTATTCAACGTATTAACTGGATACTCACAACCACCAGAATGGAAAAAAATAGCGGTTGCACCTATTAGCTTAAAAAGCCGTATAATAAATATGATAAAAAATGAAATAGAAATACATAAAAAAACTGGAAAAGGACACATAATAATAAAGGTAAATTCTTTGTTAGATAAAGAAGTTATTAAAGTTATGTATGAAGCGTCTAACGCTGGAGTGAAGTTAGATCTTATAGTAAGGGGAATTTGTGCATTAAAACCAGGGATAAAAGGTGTTAGTGAAAATATAACTGTAAGAAGTATAGTCGGGAAATTCTTGGAACACAGTAGAATATTCTATTTCTCAAATGGAGAATCTCCAAACATATACATGACATCTGCCGATTTGATGCCAAGAAATTTAGAAAGAAGGATAGAAACTCTCTATCCAATAGAAGATGAAAACCTCCAAAAAGAAACAAAAAAAATATTAGATGTAATGTTATCAGATACAGAAAAAGCTAGAGTTCTTCAACCAGATGGAACCTATAGAAGAGTAGATAGAAGAGGTAAAAAACGAGTAGATTCTCAAGAATATTTTATAAAAATGTATGAAAAGCTATTAAAATCAAAGAGAAATACAGAAAAAATAGAAATACTAAGCCCGATATCAAAACCAGAATAACTAAAAAAATACTTAATAGTTTCTTAGCATATGTTTAAAACAATTCATGTTACAATATATATCAAGTGGCAGAGTAGATGTCAAGCGTTAATAGTGCTCAAGGATGGGACGTTGCCTTGGGACGAAACTCCTTTTTTTAAAAGGATGCGGTTTGACATTGCGTCCGCTGTCACCAAAGATAAACTTCTTTTCTTTGGTGAGGTTCTGCCATAATCCAAAGAAAAGGAGGTGAAGCTATGAATATCAATTTAACGCGAAGAATTGTATTGATGGCTCTTTTAGTGGGGCTTGGCATAGTTTTGACAAGGTTTTTAAGCCTGAGATTTGCAATTGGAAGTATAGAAGGAGTCAGAATAGGTTTTGGTGGATTCCCAGCTATTTTTGGCGGTATTATCCTTGGCCCTTTAGCCGGCGGAATAATTGGAGCTATAACTGACATACTTGGTTTTTTGATAAATCCAATGGGCCCTTATATGCCGCATTTCACTCTAACAGCAGCTTTAACAGGTGCAATTCCAGGATTTATATATATTTATATGCTAAGGAATAAATCAACTTGGTTGAACTTGATTTTAGCCATATCAATTGGACAAATAATAACGTCTTTATTGTTGACCCCATATTTCTTACAATTGCTATTTGAGATACCAATGACTGTTACAATAATCCCAAGATTAGTAGGACAGGCAATAAACATTCCAATATATGTGTGGCTGACAAAAGTTATAAACGAAAGAGGAATACAAAAATTATATATGACACATAAAACCAGAGAGGCTTGATTAATTTCAAGCCCCTCTTTTTTATAGTTCTTTTTTGTTTATTTTTTCCAGATATTCATGAAAAATTTTATTACTTTCATCAATTTTGCTGTTAAAAATATATTCGATCTTACCTTCATTATTTACTAAAAATATTTTTCCAGTATTAATATTTAATTCATATTCAAAATCCTTATCATAAACAACATGAAAACGGATATTAGGATTATCATATTTTAGTTCTTCTATATATTCTAAAGTAGTTAATTCAGAATTATTATAGTTAAACATTTTATTTTTATACAATCTTTCGTTGTAGTATAAAACTAATTGAACTTCAAATTCTTTCCCCAATTTTTTTGAAACATCATCTATTGTTGTGAGAGTTAAATAAAAGGAGTCATTCAATATGTCTTCATAGATAATAGCTTTAAAATAATTATTTTTATAAAATTTTTCTCCAGCAACATTAAGTTTATCAATGTTGTCATTTGTATAAATTTGTTTTGGAAAATAAAAATCGTTATTATTTTCATAGTTTATTAAGTTCAGCATTAATTTGTCTAAATCTATATATTTATCATTATAATCAAATAGAATATTGTTTTCCTCAAACAAAACAGTATTTCTAATAATTTTATCTGATTCATAATAGTATATTTTTTCGATTTTATTTTCAGATTTGAATTTGTTATAATTATTCTTATATTCACGGTTTGTTGCCATAATTATTTCAAAATTCAAATTGTTTTTTAATATAAAATCTTTAAGCTTTTTAAAATGTTTTATTTCATATTCTTCATAATTTTTAATATCAATGTATTTTACTATAAGAGGTTTTTCTGAAATAAACAAGTTATCATTTTCACTGTAAATTTTATTTGGTGATTGGACAGAATTATTTTGTTCCAAATAATGTATAAAACCACTATTAGGATTTACTATTTGCATTAGGAATAAAATCAGAGATGTTAATAGAAAAATCACTAAAAATATATTGAAAGATACTTTTAAAAACTTTTTCATATTTTCCCACCACCAAGTTGAATATTGTTCAATATATTAACAACAGAAGTAGCATAATTATGTATAAAATGAATAAAAATCGGTATATAAATACTTTTGCTTTTTCTAAAAGAATAATATAAAACTATTCCAGAGAAAAAATAGATTAAAAAATGTTCTCTGTGCATGATAGAAAAAACAACTGAAATGATAAAGCCAATTATTATTTCTTCATAAAATTTATCTTTTACAAAATCAAAAATTCTTATAAGAATTATAAAAAATAAAAATCTCATGATTAATTCCTCATAAATTGGAGCTATAATAACAGCATATATATTATTTTCTATAACTGAAATTGGGCTTACAGAATCATAAGAGAACATAATAGCTATGAAAAATCTAAGAAGATAAAATAATAATATAATTGATAAAAGGTTAAAAGAAAGATTCTTTAATTTTGGTAATTTAAGATATTTTATAGATTCAGAATCTTTTGTGATATAAAAATAAATAAAAAATATAATAGAAAAGTAAAAGGTTAATAAAATAATATTATAAATATTCCAGAATAAAAAAACACTAACCAAAAAAATAGCAATTAAAAATATTTTTTCCTTTTTCATTTAATCACCCCAATAATTAAAAGAGGGGTTACCCCCTCCATATAAAATTTATTCATAATTAATAATCGGCTCACTATAGGGAGATAATGTTCTCCACTGTCTGCTACTAGAACTTAATGTTCTGACATCATTTACTGGGTAAGGTAATTGAGATAAATAAGAATTTATTTTTATTTCCAATAATCTCTTGGCCTCAGCTTTTGCAGTAAAATACTCATCAAGTGCTTTAGCAGTAGCTACAAAAACTTTCTCTGTTTCTTCTATAATAGCGCCTACTAATAATTCAATACCTATTTTCTTTGTTGCCTCAACAAAATATAAATAACCAACACCATCTGGAGTTACTATGTTATGACTTTTCAAGTCAACTAAAGAATTATCTGTGATTGAATTATTTTGTGAAAATGCGAAAGAAGAAATTAATATAACCATAATGAACATAACAAGCATAATTTTTTTCATAAAAACCACCTCAATAATTATAATTTGTAAATGCATTTACATAATAATAATAATAATAATAATTAAAATATTAAAAACATTAAAGTAAAATATATGTAAAAATAAACGTCATCATCAATAAAATGTTAATGATGTAAAAAATATCAAAGATGATTATTTAATTTTTATTGAAATAGTTTTATTTGATATGCGAATAAAAATATATAAAAAGAGAGGCTTGATTAATTTCAAGCCCCTCTTACTTTTTATATAATTATTCTTTTATAACTTTTTTTCTAATCATATCTTTTTCGGATAGATTTAGAGTAGTTTTTATTTTTATTATTGTGTTTGGATTTGCTGATTCAATACTTTCTCCGTTTTTGTTATTCTGCATTTCGGGAAAATTGATTTTAATTGAGTCTCCTTTTGGTTGAATGACTTCGACTTCATCTCCAACCTTGAGTTTATTTCTCACTTCAAGGAGGTAATGATTATCCCTTAAATCAGTTAAGACTTTTCCTACCAATTTATGAGTATGCTTATAAGCAGAAGAATCATAATTATGGTCCTCTGTCCCTGGTTTTTTGAAATAAAATCCAGAAGTATAATTTCTGTGACTTATTGTCATCAATTCGTCAAGCCATTTCTGTTTAAATTCCCATTTTTTATCATAATATTCATCAATTGCTTGTCTGTATATTTTTGTGGTTGTTGCCGCGTAATAAATACCTTTCATTCTTCCTTCTATTTTCAAACTATCTAAACCAGCATCTATCATTTGGTCTAAAAATTCTATAGTACAAAGGTCTTTCGAATTCATTATATATGTTCCTCTTTCATCTTCGCCTATTGGGAAATATTTTCCAGGCCTTTTTTCTTCAACAAGATTGTATTTCCATCTACAAGGTTGCGCACAAGCTCCTCTGTTAGCATCTCTTCCTGTCATGTAATTGCTCAAAAGACATCTTCCAGAAATAGACATACACATTGCCCCGTGGACAAAGGCTTCTAATTCTATATCAGGTACTCTATCCCTTATTTCTCTTATTTCTTTTATAGAAACTTCTCTTGCAAGAATAACTCTTTTCGCACCGAGTTCTTTCCACATTTTAACACTTGCCCAGTTTGTGTTGCTTGCCTGAGTGCTTATGTTTATAGGGATATTGCTGTTTTCTTTTACTATTTGAAAAACTCCCATATCAGCAACTATAATCCCGTCTATTCCAAGAGTGTCTAAATATTTTACATATTCAGGCATTCTTTCCAAATCGTTGTTGTGAGGTATAATGTTTAAAGTGACATAAAGCTTTTTGTTTAAAGAGTGAGCTAATTTCACGGCATTTTCAAGTTCATCATCGTTGAAGTTATCTGCAAAAGCTCTGAGGTTAAACATTTTACCACCAATGTATGCGGCATCTGCTCCATATCTATATACCATATCAAGTTTTTCATAATTACCTGCAGGTGACAACAGTTCTATTTTTTTCAATTTTATATCATCCTTTCAATATTATTTCTCCAATTTAGATTTCAAATAAT
>JAALLR010000184.1_pt1 | contig 43106 bp, 44 predicted proteins | sample 7245931 | NCBI WGS metagenome assembly JAALLR01 (sample SAMN13049201, study PRJNA578106) | oil field metagenome | isolation source: filtered produced water from oil reservoir B9 | place: USA:offshore Texas | collected 2016 | reverse complement strand
CGGCCTGTCACCTTTTTGCCATGAGCGGTCAGCAGTTAGCTGTTAGCCTTTTTAATATTTAACTGGTAAAAGTTTGTAATTTCTTGCATCCCTTGAATTTACTTTGTTTTATACCTACAGTTTTTTCAAAAAATGTTTGAGCTCCTATGCAATAAAAAAAGAGCAGTTATTATATTAGTCTGCTCTTTGTGTGCTTTTTTTCCTTTTCAAATTTCCATAAACCAAAGTATATAGAATCGGAAATGGTTTCCGCCATGTTCATTACCAGACTTAGCCTGGTGTTTTGAAGAACTATATATTCCATAAAGCCCCCAAGGTTGACTATACCAGTTATATGTATGTCTCCTACAGAGGGGAGGGATTTTTTTACTCCAGCTCCAGGCTTTAAAGGACCTTCAGATACGGTAATATATCCAACCCTATCAACCTTTCCCAAACAGGCATCTATTGCAATAATAAAAGGATTGTTATGGGAGACATAAATCATGTCTATAGTTTCCTTTAAATTTTTTGCATGTACCGGTTCATTCAATGTTCCATAAACGTGGACATTTTTAAATCGTTTGAGATGTTTTTTTATTTTATATCCAGTTAATGGTCCTAAAGAATCTCCTGTTGATCTATCTGTACCAATACAAAGAACTACTACCTCATTATATTTATCTGTATAATAATTTTTCAAATAAGACAAGAAAGTTTCAGAAAAAAAAGCAACAGCTGCTGGATTGTCAATGCTAACAGTATTTTTTTTATGTGTTGCTGATAATGTCATATATCCACCTGCCTAACTATTTATTATATAAAAAGTTTTCCCCTGGCAAATAAAAAAAATACATAAAAAGAAATGGTATATAATTACTGAAAAAAATTTTTGATTAATAATTGAAGAGATTGTGGGTTTGTAGTAATATAGAGGAAAATAATGAAATATTATGAATTAATTTAACTCGTCTCGCTAGTTCCTTATAGATATCCTTCAATAATCCTCTTTTGGCTCCGTAGAAGAGCTGTTTTATATAAAAAAGATTTAGAGGTAAAAACAACTCTTCAAAGTCGCTTCAGAGGAAACATTGAAGGATATTTAAAGCTATACTGTTAGAGTAACTAGCACAAGAGGTTAAGTTAAGGCTTATGATATATAAACTGAGCAATTAACCTTTAAAAAAGCATATAAGAAGGGAGGGTTTGTGTTGCCCACCGAAGAATTATTAAATAAAAATGAAAGTTTTTATAAAGCATGGAAACTATTTGTGACAAAAAATGTATTAAAGAGGGATTTGATTAGGGAGATTATTGCTGATTCCTGGGAGCGTAGTAAAGAATATGGAGTTGACCCTTTTACAGAAAAAATAGAAGTTGAGCTTAGTAAAGAGGAGCTAGAGGAGAGATATAAGAAATTCAAACCCCTTTTAGAAACGGCAAAGCCATTTATGGACAGTTTATATAAGACTGTAGGTAATACAGGGCTACTGGTAAGACTAACAGATAAGGATGGATATGTATTAGAATGTATCGGAGATAAGCAGTTAGTTGAAAATCATGGTAATTTGAACATGTATAAGGGCTGTAATGTAAAAGAAAGTATAATAGGAACAAATGCTATAGGGACAGCCCTATTTACCGGAAAACCTATTCAGATTATTGGAGCTGAACATTATTGCAAACAATATCACGGTTGGAGTTCATCAGCATGCCCTATAAGAAATGAGAAGGAAGAAATTCTTGGTATACTTAGTATGACAGGATTATGTGAAAAGGTTCATCCCCATACATTAGGTATGGTAGTGGCTGCCGCTGAAGCAATCGAAGACGAATTAAAGCTTGAAACGATAAACAGGCAGCTTAAAATTGCCAATAAGCATTTTTATGCTATCATGGAATCAATCTCAGAGGGACTAATTTGTATTAATAATGAAGGAATAGTTACCGATATTAATTTATTTGCACGAAAGGTACTTTCTCTCAAGGAAAGTGATATAATTGGAAAAAATATTAATACCATACTTTATAAAGAATATAGAGATAGGATTCTTAGAGTAATAAATAAAGGTAGAAAATATGAAGAAGAAGAGATTTACTTCAGGATGAAAAATGGCAAAAAGCTTCTATGTATTGCCACGGTAACACCAATAAAGGATACTACTATTGATAAACTAGAAGGAGTAGTTATAACCTTTAAGGAAGCAAAGGTTATTCATAGTTTAGTAAATAGAATAGTGGGTGCAACAGCAAGATTTACATTTGAAGATATATTAGGTGAAAGTTTAGGAATTAAAGAAGCCATAAAAATTGCCAAAAAAACTGCAAGACATGATGCTACAGTTCTCCTTCATGGTGAAAGTGGAACCGGTAAGGAGCTTTTCGCACAAGCTATTCATAATGCCAGCAGCAGGAAAAATAAGCCCTTTATATTTTTAAACTGTGGAGCTATACCTAGGGAACTAGTTGCAAGTGAATTATTTGGCTATGTTGAAGGGGCATTTACAGGAGCTAAAAGAGGAGGTCATCCAGGAAAATTTGAGCTTGCCGACGGAGGAACTATATTTCTAGATGAAATAGGAGATATGCCTCTTGATACTCAGGCAAATCTTCTTAGAGTTCTTCAGACCAAAGAAGTAGTAAGGGTAGGAGGACATGAAGTTATACCAGTAGATGTTAGGGTCATCGCAGCAACACATAAAGATTTGGAAAGGGAAGTAGAGCGTGGAAATTTTAGACAAGATTTATACTATAGACTAAATGTGATGCCCATTAAAATACCTCCTTTAAGGGAAAGAAGGGAAGATATAAAAATTCTAGCAAATTATTTTCTAAATAAGTTTTGCACAAAGATGTCAAAGGAGTTAAAGGGGATAAGTAATAGTTTTTATAAAGGGATCATGGATTATGATTGGCCTGGAAATGTAAGGGAGCTGCAAAACGTCATGCAGCAGATGATCAATATTATAGAAAATAATGAAGTACTTAGCTATAAGATGCTGCCAAACCATATGAAGCCCAGGAACTTAACTGAGAGACTAGGTATAAGCGATAAACTCCTTTCTTTGGAAGAGGTAGAAAAAATAGCAATAGAAAAAACTATTGGAGAGGTCGGAGGAAATATTGCAATGGCTTCTAGGATTTTAGGTATAAGCAGAAGTTCATTATATAGAAAAATATACAAATATAATATTGAAAACGTACTAAAATAAAACACATGTTTAAAAATGAAACACGTTTGGACAAGATAATAAGCAAAAAGTGTTTCAAAACAAAACATATCGTCGCAAAAAAGGATTGTCTTTGAATAAACAATCCTTTTTTGTTTTATATTAAAAACATATGTACATAAGTAATATCAATGGATATATAATTATTTTATATGTATTGGCATGAATATTGCTATATTAATATTTATGAAATAAAAAATTATGGAGGTAAAAATGAAACAAAAACTTAAATATAATATTACAGCTATACTAATCTATTTGTTGTTTTGGTTTATATTAGCTGAAAGAATAAATTTTCAAGCTTTTACGGTGGGTCTTATGATCTGCCTTGTAGTTTATAATTTTAACAGAGATAATATTGAGGAGTTTTTTGGAAAGAATTTTACAGCTTCACAAAAAATTAGCTGTATTATAAAGTATGTTTTACTACTTGTAAAAGAAATAATAATAGCAAACTTTCAGGTAGCCAAAATAGTCTTAAGCAGAGATATGAAAATAAGCCCAAATGTTGTTAAATTTAAAACAAACCTAAAAAAAGATCTGTCTAAGACTATATTGGCAAACTCTATAACCCTTACTCCAGGTACTATTACAATTGAAGTTAAAGGAGATGAATTTACAGTCCACTGTCTATCGGAGAAAAATATAGAGGGGATAATAAATTCTAAGTTCGAAAAGATATTATTAAAGATAGAGGAGTAGAGATAATGATAGATAAGTTACTTGTATTTTCAACGGTATTTTTATCACTGACAATAGTTTTATGTATTATCAGAGCTGTTAGGGGTCCAAAACCTGCTGACAGACTTATAGCAATAAACGTTATAGGAACAAAGACAGTAGTTCTTATTTCTATAGTTTCTTTTATATTAAAAGAAACCTACTTTTTAGATGTAGTTCTTGTGTATGCTTTAATAAGCTTCATTGCTTCTATAGTTATATCTAGATTTATTGAAGAAAGTGGGGAGCAGAAATCATGAAGATTATTTTGATTTGGGTTTTACTTTTGGGAGGTTTATTTTTTCTCACAGTAGGGGTCATAGGAATTCTAAGGTTTCCAGATATATTTACTAGAGCCCATGGTGCAGCAAAGTGCGATACTCTAGGAGCAATATTATGCCTGACTGCTCTTATGATATACAGCGGTATCAGCTATTCAAGTTTAAAACTTTTTTTAGCCGTTGTTTTCCTATGGATAACCGCACCTACTGCAACCCATTTGATAGCTAAAGCAGCGTACAGCCAAAGGGACAGAGGAGATGAAGGTAATGGAAATATTTAGTATAATAATGCTTTTGTTTTTAATAGGCTGCTCTATTGCAGTTTCGACTATAAAAAACTTACTGGGGGCAATCATCGTTTTTGCTGCCTATAGCCTTGTTATGGCCATACTATGGCAACAGATGAATGCTCCGGATTTAGCTATAACTGAAGCAGCTGTAGGAGCTGGGATAACTACTCTTTTGTTTGTTCTTACTCTAAGAAGAATTAGGGGGAGGAATAAATGAAAAAATTATTATCAATTGGACTAACGGTTATTTTAATATCAATATTACTCATAGGTGTAAGTGAGCTCCCCCATTTTGGACAGGAAGATAATCCTGCCAATAATTACGTAGCCCATAGATATATAGAAAAGGCTACTAAAGAAACAGGAGCCATGAATATAGTTACAGGAATAATTTTAGATTACAGAGCATTTGATACCTTTGGAGAAGCAACAGTTCTTTTTACAGGGGTAATAGCAGTGCTCATTGTGTTAAAAAAGGATTAAAGATAGAACATAGGAAAAGACATAAAGCTAGGTTCGTGGTAAGTATCGATTATAAGGTAGGTGTTGTATGTAATGAATAACGTAATATTAAGAGAAACCGGTAGGATTGTAATACCTTTCATACAAATTTTCGGTATATATGTTATATTTTTTGGACATCTATCTCCTGGCGGTGGTTTTGCAGGAGGAACTATACTAGGTTCCAGCTTAATTCTCTATAGAATTATATTTGGAAGGGAGAAAATCAAGGAAAAATTATCCTATAAAAGGCTAATGATGATGATTTGTAGTGCACTAATTTTTTATGGCGCTTTAAAGGGATACAGTTTCATCACTGGTGGAGCCCATATATATGCTCCTCAGATTCCTTTAGGAACTCCGGGCAAAATACTTTCAGGAGGATATTTACTACCCCTGAATATTGCCGTAGGAATAGTGGTATCAGTAACAATATACCTTTTTTTCACATTATTTCATGAAGGGGAAATATAGCTATGAATGGATTATTTACAAATTACTTTGAAACGGCTTCAATTATCTTATTTGGAGTAGGTTTTGTAACACTACTGCTTCACAATAATCTTATTAAAAAAATTATAGGAATGAATATAATGGATACAGCTATATTTCTGTTTTTCATTGCAAAGGGATACATTCATGGAAAAGAGGCACCTATCGTTATGGGGGCACACAAAGGAGTTGAGGGCTATATAAATCCCGTACCAACAGCGTTAATGCTAACGGGAATAGTTGTTGCAGTTAGTGTAACGGCCTTTGCCCTTGCTCTGGCTATCAAGTTTTATGAAAAATATGGAACCGTTGAGTTAGATGAAATTATGAGGATGAGGGGTGAAGAGGGTGGATATAGCTAAAAATTTTCCGCTTATTATTGTATTAATATTGTTTATAAGTGCATTTTCTATGCCGCTTATAAAAAGGAGAAATATTGTAAAAACAGTAAGTCTTTCAGCGATGTCAGTTTCGACTATTTTATCTATTATAACTTTAATCCATGTAAAAAAATATGGTTCTTATATATACAGAGTTGGACACTGGGATTCTCCTTGGGGTATAGAACTTCAGATAGGAGTACTTGAGGCATTGATGGCAGTTTTATTTACTGCTGTAGCTTCAGCGATCCTATGGTATTCAATATATAGTGTAAGCAAAGAGCTCAAGGATACCAAAATACCTCTTTATTATACGCTAATTAATGTGCTTATAGGAGCTCTTCTAGGCATTGTTTTTACAAATGATTTGTTTAATGCCTTTGTATTTATAGAAATAAGCAATATAGCTGCTTGTGGAATAGTAGTAGTTAAGGATAAAAAGGAGAATATAAGAGCAGCATTAAAATATCTAATACTGAGCAGCGTGGGTTCAGGCCTTGTACTGATGGGTATTGCTTTTGTATATTCCATAACAGGAAATTTAAATATGACTTTTATAAACAAGGAGTTAGCTGAGGTTTATCTGTCATATAAAAAGAATATTCTCATTGCATTAGGACTGTTTACGGCGGGACTTGGAGTTAAGAGTGCAATGTTTCCTATGCACGTATGGCTGCCTGATGCCCATTCTAACGCTCCTTCAACATCAAGCAGTATTCTTTCAGCACTTGTCCTTAAAGCATATGTAATTTTGTATATAAAGATTTTGTACAGAGTATTTGGAATTGAAATAGTAAGTAATTATCAAATCCTAAACATAGTTTTAATACTTGGAAGTTTAGGTATGATTATGGGATCCGTGTCAGCTATACTTCAAAAGGATATTAAGAGGATTATTGCCTACTCAAGTGTAGCACAGATGGGATATATATTCTTTGGAATAGGTTTAGGAAATAGACTAGGACTGGTGTCATCAGTATTTCACATTTTAAATCATGCTACTATTAAATCAGCTCTGTTTCTAGTTGCTGGAACAATTATAGAACAAACCGGTGAAAAAGATGTTTCAAAGCTGAAGGGCATAGGAAAACAAATGCCAATAACCCTGGGGATATTTACCATGGGCGCTCTTTCTATGGTAGGGATACCTCTTTTCCCTGGGTTTATTAGTAAGTTTAACTTTGCCATAGCAAGTATAGATGCAGATAAGAGCATACTTGTTATAGTCATACTTCTTAGCAGTCTTTTAAATGCACTATATTATTTTCCAATTGTTATAAATGGTTTTTTCGGAGAGGAAAATTTAAAAGGAAAAGTTACTATGGAAAAGGAAAAGCCTATAAAGAAGCTATTGCCTTTAATTTTTTTAGTTGCAGCAGTCCTATACCTGGGTATTGCATCAAACGGAGTAATTGAAGTAATAAGTAAAGACTTTATTCTAGGCAATTAGATAGGAGGGAGATTCACTTGAAAGACTTCCTTATACTTATCCCTATATTGTTTCCGCAGATAGCTTCACTAATAATGGGAGTAAAAAAGTTTAGAAACGATAAAAGAAGAAATGTATTTATAGCTTCAGTAGTTATACTAAATTTGTTGTTTATTATAGGGATGGTTGTTACGGATGGTTCCAGGGACTTTCATCTTATAAAGATAAACAATTTATTAGACATATATTTTAAAATAGATGGCCTGGGAACATTGTTTGTGCTAATGGCTTCAATATTATGGATATTTGCTACCTTCTACTCCTTCGAATACATGACTCATGAAGGAAAGGAAAAAAGGTTTTTTATATATTTCATGCTAACTTTAGGTGTAACGATTGGAATAGGTTTTTCAGGAAACTTATTTACCTTATATCTATTCTATGAATTTTTAACACTGGCAACCTTTCCACTGGTTATACACAATGAAAGTGAGGAAGCCCTTAGAGTTGGAAAGAAATATCTTATTTATTCCTTTGGAGGGGCAAGCTTTGCTCTTTTGGGGATGATATTAATATATAGCTTAAGTAGTAATATAAACTTTGTAGAATTTGGAGTGCTTCAAAACTTAAATCTTGATAGTCCAGATTTATTGCTGACCATATATATGATAATGTTCATAGGTTTTGGAGTTAAGGCGGCATTAGTACCTTTGCATTCTTGGCTGCCAGCAGCTATGGTTGCACCGACTCCAGTAAGTTCGCTGCTACATGCAGTGGCCGTTGTAAAGTCAGGTATTTTTGCGCTTATAAGAATCAGCTATTATATTTTTGGAACTCAAGTTTTATATAGAACCCATGTAAATTATTATATAAGCATACTTGTTATTTTCACAATACTAATGGGTTCTCTTTTAGCCCTTCATCAGGATAACTTAAAAAAGAGGCTGGCCTACTCTACAATAAGTCAGCTTGGATATATACTTCTTGGAATTGTCCTACTTAATGAAAACTCTTTGACGGGAGGGCTCCTTCATTTAGTTAATCATGCAGTGATAAAGATAACTCTGTTTTTCTGTGCAGGTGCTATATATTATAAAACAGGAAAAAAATATATACACGAGATTAAGGGAATAGGGAAGGAAATGCCTATAACTATGTGGTGTTTTGCGATAGCTTCCATATCGCTTGTAGGAATTCCTCCTACTAATGGATTTGTTAGCAAGTGGTATTTGGCCCTTGGAGGACTAGGTGAAAATAAGGCGATATTTGTAATAATATTACTTTTGAGTGCATTACTTACTGCAGGCTATCTACTTCCTATAATAATTACTGCCTTCTTCCCAGGGGAAGAAAAAGAAGTTCATAAAAAGGAGCCTCCCTTGAGAATGTTAATACCGATAGTAATTTTAACGGGTATAATAGTTTACCTGGGACTGTTCCCAAATGTAGTGTTGAATTTTATACAAAATATAGTTAAAGGAGTAGTCTGAAAGTGGGGTGGATAATGTGATGGATAGGTTATTTATTCTTACTATCCTTGTGCTGCCTATTTTAGGATCCATCCTTGGATGGTTCATAGGTAGAAAAAGTGAAAAATATAGAGATACCTTCAATATAGTTTTAACTGGAACAGAATTCATGATAGTAACTCTACTGTATAAATCTGTAGTTCTTAGTCCAATAAAAGTCTTTATTCCCGATATAATGGGAACGGGACTATGGCTTAAACTAGATGTATTTAGATATGTATTCGTATGGATAACCGCCTTTATTTGGTTTTTAACGACTGTGTACTCAACTCAGTACTTGATACGATATAAAAACAGAAATAGGTATTATGCATTTTTCATGCTTACTTTAGGAAGCACCATAGGGATCTTTTTGTCGGAAAATCTCTTAAACCTATTTACTTTTTTTGAGATAATGTCCTTAACTTCCTACATGCTAGTAATCCATGACGAAGACCAGTATTCCCATGAAGCTGGAAGGGCATATATTTCCATGGCAATAACAGGTGGTCTTGTTTTGCTGATGGGATTATTCCTATTGTTTGACTATACAGGGACGTTGGATATAACCATGTTAGCTGCCACTGTAAGATATCTAGGAAATATAAAGTATATCATAGCAGCACTGATAATAGTAGGGTTTGGTGTAAAGGCAAGTATGGTGCCCCTCCATGTATGGCTTCCTAAAACATACCCCGCAGCACCTACCCCTGCTACTGCGGTCTTATCGGGTATATTAGTAAAAACAGGATTATTTGGGATAATGATTCTAGTAAACGTCATCATGGAAGGAGACGTGATTCTTTCTACAATAATGGTTGTAGCAGGTCTTCTAAACATGTTCATTGGAGGTTTTTTAGCTATATTTCAAAGAAACATAAAAAGGGTTCTTGCTTATAGTAGTATGAGTCAAGTAGGATATATACTCCTAGGTATAGGTCTTATAGGATTACTTGAAGAACATAATACCCTTGCTGTTTATGGTACGCTTTATCATATAGTAAACCATGCCATATTCAAGGTGCTATTATTTTTATGTGCAGGTATAATATACATGGTTCTAAAAGAGCTTAGTATAAATGTCATAAGAGGATTTGGAAAGCATAAAAACGTGCTTAAAGTGATATTTATCATAGGATTTTTAGGCACTATAGGAATGCCTGGCTTTAACGGATTTATAAGCAAGACCTTAATACATGAATCTTTGTTAGAAGCAGCACATTTATCCCATAGTCCGTGGTTTACAATAGCCGAGATAGTTTTTACCATAAGTAGCAGTTTTACCGTAGCATATCTTACAAAGATTTTTGTGTCGGTATTTATGGAGAAAAGCGAGAAATATTGGGGACAATACAAGCACCATCTTAAGAAAAGAGCTATAATTCCGATGATGGTTTTGAGTATTATCGTAATTTATATTGGAATCAAGCCTAACGTGCTTCTTCATGTATTTGACGAAGCACAAGATGTATTTAATGCTCAAGAAAATGTTGAAATACATTTTTATACAAAAACTAATATTAAAAACTCTCTATTAGTAATAGCATATGGGCTTATAATATATTTTGGATTTATAAGATCCTTTCTTAGAAGAGAAGGTGAAGAAGGACCTATCTACATTAACCCTTCACTAAAATGGTTTAGCTTAGAAAATGATTTATATATACCTGTGGGGACATTTCTGTACAGGTTTAGTTCTGCTTTTTTTCATATAGTAGACAGAGGGATAATTAATATGGTAGACTATACAATTAATGGAATTAAACTATAAGTGGCATTAAAGTAAAAAAACCTCAGATTATGACGAAAAAAATTAAAATTAAAAAACGCGAAACATCAAATACGTTAACAAAGACCCCCAAGATTCTAAATAAAAAAGAAGAAATTCAAAAAAATGTTAAAACAGAGCTTATTACCTTATCTGACATTTTGACTGGTACAAGAAATAAATTAAACAGTATAGTATATGCAGTATTTATATTTGCCATAATGATTATAATTATTTTGGCTGTTCTAGTTTTTTAATATATAATATAGATAACAAGTTCAAGGTTAAATTTATTAGGATTTTGAGAATCCTTCTGGTTCATGTGAAGATTTGCCCTCTTTAAATAAAAGAAGACAGAAGTAGCAACAAATGCTTCAAAATCACACAGAAGGAAACCTCAAAATCCCTAGAGTAATATAAATTAAATCCTAGAGTTGTCTATCTATAAAAAATATCAGAAGATAAATGAAAGAGGTAAGTCTATGTTTAAGCCAATAAAGAATAAAAAAGTATATGAATATATTATAGAGCAGATTCAAAACATGGTCATGGAAGGAGAGTTAAAAAAAGGTGATAAGCTTCCATCTGAAAGAGATTTAAGTGAGCAACTTGGGGTCAGTAGAACATCCATAAGGGAAGCCTTTAGGGCTTTGGAAATTATCGGGCTTTTAGAAAGTAGACAGGGTGAAGGAAACTTTATAAAAGGAAAAATTGAAAGCAGCTTTTTTGAACCATTATCAGTTATGTTTATGTTAAATAAGGGAAAAGCTAAGGATGTACTAGAGTTGAGAATGGCAATAGAGATAGAGGCAGCAGTACTTGCGGCTGCTAGAATAAATGATGAAGAATGTCAGGAGCTTCAGCAGCTTATGAAGAGTTTAAAAAATGCTCAAAATGAAAAGGAAAGTGCAAAAATAGATAAAAGAATCCACTATAAGATTGCTGAGATTACCGGAAACTACTTAATTATGAATTTATTAAATGCTATCTCAACTTTGATAGAGTCATTTATAGTAAATGCCAGGGAAAAATTATTGGAAGAAGAGGAAAGAAGATTTATACTGATTAATCAACACCAGAAAGTATGCGATGCATTGATAGAAAGAAATCCTGATAAGGCTGGAGAAAAAATGAGAGAACACCTCGAATTTATAAATGAAGTAATTGAAAAATTATAAAAACTAATCAGATCTAGTTATTATACTAGGTCTTTTTTTATTGCATAGGAGCTCAAACATTTTTTAAAAAAAATTGTAGGTATAAAGCAAAGTAAATTCAAGTGATGCAAGAAATTACAAACTTTTACCAGTTAAATATTAAAAAGGCTAACAGCTAACTGCTGACCGCTCATGGCAAAAAGGTGACAGGCCGCAAGAAAGACCCTAAAGAACGGCCAAGATTTGCCAAGAGCCAAGAGCTAAGAACTAAGAGCTAATCAGGGCTACCAACTACGAACTACTAACTACGAACTAACAAAGCATCGCCAGACGCCTTTGTTCTAGCGTGAAATTCAGACATTTTTCCTAAAAACCGTACTCTTATACCAAACTGATTTTAATGGATTTGTAAAACTTCAAACGAGGGCAAGTGAAAATTTTATTTATTGTTAAGAAATAAACAATCGTGGAAAAAGTCAGATAATTGTGCTAACATATTGGTAAGGTGGTATTACCAATATGTCGATATGTTATGAGGAGGGGGAGAATGAATAACTATCTATTGTTTTTTATTGCACTTGCACCAATTTTATGGCTTATGGTATCTTTGGGAGTATTAAGGATGCCGGCTTACAAGACATGTTTCATAACTATGGTCGCTACACTTGTATTGGCTATTGTATTTTGGAAAATGCCCTTTACAGCTACTGTAACCGCTGCACTGGAAGGTGCTGCCATAGGTTTATGGCCTATAATGATAGTAATAATAGCTGCAATTTTCACCTATAACCTTGCATTACATACAAAGAGTATGGATGTAATAAAGAAAATGCTATCGAGTATCACAACTGACAGTAGAATTCAGGTTCTTATACTTGCATGGGGTTTTGGTGGCTTTTTAGAAGCGGTAGCAGGATATGGTACAGCAGTTGCAATACCGGCCAGCATACTTGCATCACTTGGATTTGATCCATTGTTTGCAGCAGTCATCTGTCTTATAGCCAACACAGTTCCAACGGCTTTTGGAGCAGTAGGAATACCAGTAACGACACTAGCAAAAGTTAGCGGATTAAATGTAGGACCTCTTAGTTATGCTATCGGTTTGCAGCTAGCCATTTTTATAGTTATTATTCCGTTTGTTCTAGTTATAATGACTACAAGAAATTTAAAAGGACTAAAAGGGGTAATGGGGATAACGTTTGCATCGGGCCTAGCCTTTGCAGTTCCTGAAGTTTTAGCGGCAAAGTATTTAGGTGCAGAATTGCCTGCATTATTAGGCAGTATATGCAGTATGGTAGTTACTGTAGTAATGGCAAAAACTCTTTATAAAAATAAAATTAATAGAGAAAATTCTTCAATTGTAGAAGCAGCAGCAACAAGTGAAAGGAGTAATATAACCTTTAAGGAAGGAGTTTTAGCTTGGCTACCCTATATACTGATATTTGCTTTTATTATTTTAACCAGTCCGTTATTTCCAACTTTTAACAAAATGATTTCTAGCATAAAAAGCAGTTTCATAATTTATACAGGTGAAGGGGCTAAAACAACAACCTTCAAGTGGATAGGAACACCAGGAGCATTTATCATTATAGCAACGGTAATAGGAGGACTCATTCAAGGCTCTAAAATATCAGAAATAGTAAAGGTGTTTGTTTCTACTGTTAAGCAGCTTACAAAATCAATTATTACGGTGGTTTCCATAGTTTCTATGGCAAAAGTCATGAGTTATAGCGGTATGATTACATCAATAGCAATTATACTGGTTAAAGTTACAGGAAAATTTTTCCCTATGATATCACCTATTATAGGGACCCTTGGAACTTTTGTAACTGGTAGCGACACATCATCAAATATATTATTTGGAGCATTGCAAAATGAAGTGGCCAATTCAATAGGAGTAAGTCCATACTGGTTAGCTGCTGCAAATACTTCAGGAGCCACAGCTGGGAAAATGATTTCACCTCAAAGTATAGCAGTTGCCACTTCAGCTACCGGAATGGTGGGCTCCGAAGGAAAAATATTCAATAGTACATTGAAGTTCTGTATGGCTTATGTAATTCTATTAGGGCTACTAGTATACTTTGGAGGTTTATTCATTCAAATTTAAATGGAAAATTTATAGTAATGTATAAAGAGTAATTTATATGCCTTTGAATAAGCATTAAATAAAAGCTATAAGGTTAAAGGTAATAATGTAAAAGTAACGGTAATACTCGATATAGTTTCATCAATAGTAAAGTAAAATAGTAAAGTAAGATTAAAAATTTCAGATTAATGGTAATACCATAATACCAATATATAAAGGGAGGTATATAAATGGAAATATTAGTGTGTGTAAAGCAGGTGCCAGGGACTTCTGAAGTTGAAGTAGACGAAAAGACAGGGGTCCTTAAAAGGGATGGAATTGATTCTAAGATGAATCCCTATGACTTATATGCCATTGAAACTGCAATAAAGATAAAGGAGGATATGGGAGCAAAGGTAAAGGTAATCAGTATGGGTCCTCCTCAAGCGTCAGAAATAATCAAGGAAGCTTTTATGATGGGAGTTGATGAGGGTGTCCTCTTAACTGACCGAAAGTTTGCAGGAGCCGATGTTTTAGCTACTGCGTATACTCTTTCACAAGGTATAAAAAAGATAGGAAATTCTGATTTAATAATATGCGGCAAGCAGACTACCGATGGTGATACTGCCCAGGTAGGACCTGAGATCGCTGAGTTTTTAGGCATACCTCATGTTGCAAATGTAAGAAAAATTATAGAAGTGAAGGAAGACTCTATAATTGTGGAAATGGATATGCCCGATACTATAGAAGTAGCTGAGGTTTTGTATCCATGTCTTATTACAGTTGAAAAAGGTATATTTCAACCAAGACTTCCATCATTTAAGTTGAAGATTGCTACTAAAGATAAGGAAATTCCATTTTATGGACTAAAGGACTTTGAAGACCAAAATGAGATGAATTACGGACTAAACGGTTCTCCAACTCAAGTACTGAGAATATTTCCGCCGGAATCCAATACCGATCACGAGATGTGGAAGGGTACTGGAGAAGAGTTGTCGGATAGATTATTTGATAAATTAAAAGAATTAAAGTTTGTTTAGGAGGTATAACATGGCAAAGATAATTGTTCATCAAGACAAGGTTACTAACCCAAAAGAGCTTATGGAGCTTTGTCCCTTTGGAGCTATTGAATATATAAATGAATATCTTGAGATAAATGCTGCCTGTAAGATGTGTAAAATATGCGTTAAAAAGGGACCAGATGGTGTATTTGAGTATGTGGAGGAAATTGTAAAAGAAGTAGATAAGAACGAGTGGAAGGGTATAGCTGTATACGTGGATCATGTTGATGGAGATATACATCCCGTTACATTTGAGCTTATCGGAAAGGCAAAGGAACTTGCAAAAAAAATAAATCAGTCGGTTTACTGTCTTTTCATGGGTCATGATATAAAAGATAAGGCAGATGTGCTCCTACACTATGGAGTAGATGAAGTTTTTGTATATGATAAAAAAGAACTTAAGCATTTCAGGATAGAGCCCTATACAGCGGTTTTTGAGGATTTTATTAATAATTTAAAGCCTACTATTGTGCTAGTAGGAGGTACTACAGTAGGAAGATCCTTAGCACCTAGAGTAGCAGCTAGATTTAGAACGGGACTTACCGCCGATTGTACAATCATAGATGTTCAGGAAAATACAGATCTGGATCAAATCAGGCCGGCCTTTGGAGGAAATATAATGGCTCATATCCATACTCCGAACCATAGGCCACAGTTTGCTACAGTTAGGTATAAAATTTTTTCAGCTCCAGAAATAACTGAAGAGGTAAAGGGTAAGATTATAATATGCGACATACCTAAGGAAAAATTAAGATCCAGAATAAATGTATTAGAGGTTAAAAAGAAGGAAGAGGTTGAAAATATTGAAGATGCAGATGTTATAGTAGTTGCCGGAAGAGCAATAAAGAAGGAAGAAGATTTAAATATGATTTACAATTTGGCTGATTTGCTTGGTGCTCAAGTAGCTACTACCAGACCTCTTATAGAAGCAGGATGGGCCGATCCAAGAAGACAGATAGGACTTAGTGGCAGAACAGTGAAGCCCAAGCTTATAATAACCTGTGGCGTGTCAGGAGCTATTCAGTTTATTGCAGGTATGAACAATTCTGATTGTATAGTTGCCATAAACAAGGATGAAAATGCACCTATATTCAATGTAGCTCACTATGCGGTAGTTGGAGATATATATGAGATAGTTCCTAAGCTTATTGATAAGCTTAAAAGTCAGGATAATTCAGTTAGATTTGAAAAACTTGATGAAAAGTTAACAGAAGCTATAGGATAGGGGGGATTTAAACATGAATTACAAGAAAATTAACAAAGAAGATATAGAATTTTTGATTTCCGTTTGCGGAGAAGATAGAGTATTTACAGGTGAAGATATAAATGAAGACTTTAGTCATGATGAGCTGGCGGGTATAGAAAAATTTCCTGAGGTATTAGTTGAAGTTATGAGTACGGAAGAAGTATCTAAAATAATGAAATATGCTTTCGAAAATAATATACCTGTTACTCCAAGAGGGCAAGGGACAGGATTGGTTGGAGGATCCGTTGCAATACACGGTGGAATAATGATGAACCTAAGTAAAATGAATAGAATTCTTGAGCTGGATGAAGAGAATTTAACCTTAACCGTTGAACCTGGGGTATTATTGATGGAAATTGCAAAGTTTGTAGAAGAGCACGATCTTTTCTATCCTCCTGATCCGGGAGAAAAAAGTGCTACGATTGCGGGCAATATAAATACCAATGCTGGAGGTATGAGGGCAGTAAAGTATGGAGTTACTAGGGATTACGTAAGAGGACTCGAAGTAGTGCTTCCAAATGGAGAGGTAATGGAAATAGGAGGAAAGGTTGTTAAGAATAGTTCTGGATACAGTTTAAAAGATTTAATAGTAGGTTCTGAAGGAACTTTGGCAATAGTAACTAAGGCTATACTTAAATTGTTGCCTCTACCAAAAAAGGCTATTAGTCTCCTTATTCCTTTCCCTAACCTTGAAGTGGCAATAGAGACCGTACCCAAAATAATAAAATCCAAGGTTATCCCAACTGCTATAGAATATATGGTGAGGGATGTTATATTGGCATCAGAGGAGTTTTTGGGTAAAAGGTTTCCCGATAATTCAGCCGATGCATATTTGCTTCTCACTTTTGATGGAAACAGTAAAGAAGAAATTGAGAATATCTATGAACAAGTTGCTCATATCTGTCTTGATGAAGGCGCTATTGACGTTTTGATATCGAACACTCAGGAAAGACAGGAGTCTATATGGTCGGCTAGAGGAGCCTTTCTTGAAGCGATAAAGGCTTCAACTACAGAAATGGATGAGTGTGATGTTGTAGTTCCGAGAAATAAAGTTGCAAAGTTTGTTAAATTTACCGATGAACTTCAAAGAAAGTATGATATAAGAATAAAGAGCTTTGGCCATGCAGGAGACGGAAATTTGCATATATATGTTTTAAGGGACGATCTTTCAAAGGAAGAGTGGGATAAAAAGCTAAGCCAGGTATTCAAATGCATGTACGACAAAGCTAGAGAACTTGGTGGAAAGGTATCCGGGGAACACGGGATAGGATATGCAAAGAAGCCCTATCTTAAAGAATCTGTAGGGGAAAAAGGTATAAATCTGCTAAAGAACATTAAATTAGCCTTTGATCCTAAAAATATCTTGAACCCTGGCAAAGTGTGTTAAACATAAAAATATGAATTTGTAGAAAAAGAGTAAAGAGGAAAATATATTATCTTCTTTACTCTTTTTATTTGAAATATCATCTAAGATGGTAATAAGGTATTTTTACTTGTGCCAAACAGTGGAATGATTAACGATGAAGGATTAAAAGATATTTAAACTTAAAGTTAATGTTAAAGTAAGACTGTATATTAATTGAAATTATTCAATATCCACACAAAATTTTATATATGCCTAAATATCCTGATTTCTAAAGAGGCTGTTTTTGTTAATAGAAAAATAATAGTTGTAATATTCTGAAGGAAGTAATTATATAAAACTAATTAAGGACCTTAGATAAAATTATTTTGTCTAAGGTTTTTTTATTGTCAAAAATCAAGGAGAAATAACTTCAATGTAGAAATAAAATTTATCCTATGAAATAGGCAGCTTAGATAAGCTATTGAAAATCTTAAAGTAAACATAAAAAAGATATCCACAAGATGTTGTGGAATATGTGGATATATAGTACAAAATATTATATAACCTTTTACATTAACTAGTCTAACTAGTTTCTTATAAATATCCTTCAATGATCCTCTTTAGGCTCCGTAGAAGAGCTGTTTTAATACAAAATAAGAAGTAAAAACAGCTCTTCAAAGTCGCTTCAGAGGAAATATAGAAATTACATTAATATAAAAGTCCTTTACGTAAATGTTATAGGATAATTTTGGAAGGAGACCTAAAAATGAAAAAATTGTTTTCTGTAGATGAATTGTATAAACTATATGAGAAATATAATAGCTTGTATTTCGATAATAAACTACCTAAACCATATGAGGTGACGATAGAGTGGTCAAATAGACTAAGCAGCTCTGCTGGAGTGTGCTATAGAAGGGCTAAAATAATAAGGCTATCAACGGCCTATCACATTAAATATCCTGAGGAGGTAGGTGCTACCTTACTTCATGAAATGATACACTTAAAGATTAAAGGTCACGGCCATGACTTTAAAAGAGAGCTAAGAAGGATACAGAGCCTAGGAGGCAAGGTTTATAGATATTCAAAGGAAACAGCTAAAGCTCCAAGATGGAAATATAGTTGTAAAAAATGTGATGCAGTTATAAAAAAATACAAGAGATACCCAAAGAATATAATATGTGGAAGATGTAGAGGAGAGTTTGAGGAAGTTTATATAGGAGATTAGGAAGATTTTCAATATATTAAAGGCTGAAGAAATTAAGAACAGAAGGATAGAAATAATTGAAAATACTTAAAAATTATAATGTTGAAAATGTTTTCATTTTAAGGAAGTGGGTAGAAAAAGTAATAAAGCTATTATAATATTACGTGAGGGGGAGCAAAGATGGCAAGAAAATTTAACGGTAAGCAGCTTATTGAGTCTATGGTTTTGATGGAACAAAAGGTTGGAGAATTTTACAACAAGCTTTCAGGACAAATGAAGGATGAAAAAGCAAAGAACTTATTCTTAAAGTTAGCTAAGGATGAAAATAGGCACGAAAAGATTTATAAAGGACTTTTAAACAGGCTTCCAAATGATGGAGATGTGGAGATGTCTGAAGAAGATGTAGAATACATAGAGCTTCTTATAAACAAAAGCATATTTGTTAACAAGGAAGTCGAAAAGAGATATTCTAAGTTTGATGCCTTATTATTAGCTGAAAAAGTAGAGAGGGATGGAATTATGTTCGTTAATCTCTTAAGGGAAATGTATCCAAAGATAGTTCAAGATGAGCTGGATATTATTCTTTCAGAAGAGAAAAAGCATTTAAAAACAGTTTTAGATAATAAGATTTATTCAAGTGCGCCATCACTCATGCTATAGATGATAAATTCAAGGTTAAATTTATTAAGATTTTGAAAATACTTTAAAGACTAACAAAGTGCCTCAGGTGCTTTGTTTTTTTGCATATATTATAATTTGTAATATACTATAGTTAAGATATAATTAAAAAAGAAATAGTAAAATTTTGTGTAAGTTTATAAGGTATTGATGCCAGCACTTAAGGGAAAAATTAACAAGAAAAGGCAATAAATATAAAGTAATAGGAGAGATGATATGGCTAAATTAGAACTTATAGCTACATCGGCCTTTGGCATTGAAGCTATCGTTGCCAGAGAGCTTAAAGATCTAGGATATGAGAATATGACTGTAGAAAATGGAAGAGTAACCTTTATTGGTAACGAGAAAGATATATGCAGGTCAAATCTGTGGCTGAGATGTGCCGACAGAGTATATCTAAAGGTAGGAGAGTTTAAAGCTACAACCTTTGAAGAGCTGTTTCAGCAGGTAAAGGCTCTACCTTGGGCAAACTACCTTCCTATAGATGCAAGCTTTCCGGTTAACGCAAAATCAGTTAAATCTCAGCTCTTTAGCATCTCAGATATTCAGTCCATATCAAAAAAGGCCATCGTTGAAAAGATGAAAGAAACATACTTAAAGGAATGGTTTGATGAATCTGGAAGCAGGTATCCTATACTGATATCAATACTTAAGGATAAAGTAACTGTAATGATAGATACCAGTGGTGACGGGCTTCACAAAAGAGGATATAGGGAAGTGGGAAGTGATGCCCCACTAAAGGAAACTCTGGCAGCTGCCATGATAAAAATAAGTAAATGGAAGCCCGATAGATCTCTCATAGATCCGTTTTGTGGGTCAGGAACAATACCTATAGAAGCTGCCTTAATAGGAAGGAATATTGCTCCAGGATTAAACAGAAACTTTATTTCAGAAGATTGGGACATTATTCCTAAAGAAACCTGGAAGGAAGCCAAAAAGAAAGCCTATGAGTCTATAGAATATGATAGGGAACTAGATATCTATGGATACGATATTAATGGAAGGGTAGCTAAGATAGCTATAAATAATTCAATAGAAGCAGGAGTTGATGACTGTATCCATTTTCAGAGAAGACCTGTTAGCCAGCTAAGCACAAAGAAGAAGTATGGCTACATAATATGCAACCCTCCCTATGGAGAGCGTCTTAGTGAAAAACGGGAAGTAGAAAAGCTTTATAAAGAAATGGGTAAGGTTTTTAATCAGCTCGATACATGGTCTTATTATGTACTTACTTCCCATGAGAGGTTTGAGGAAAGCTTTGGGAAAAAGGCCAATAAGAACAGAAAACTTTATAACGGAAGGATAAAATGTTATTTTTACCAATATTTTGGACATAAGCCGCCAAGAAAAGATAAATAAACTATAAACAATCTATAAAGTTTTTTGTATAATATATATAAGGAATATACTTAGGAACGGTTTGTTACCGTTCCTATTATATATTTATGATATATCAAAACTGAGGAGAAAAAACATGGAAAAAATATTGAGGAAAGAGCTTCGAAGGCAGAAGAAATTTACTGAAGATATATTAGCTGGAATGATAGACTTAGTAAGGGTTATAGATAAGGATGGTAGGGTAATATTCATAAATGAACCTATGAAGGAATTTCTTGATGATATAACAGGCACCGTATGTTTTCACGCTTTGGGAAAGAATAAAAAGTGCAAAATCTGTATATCAAACAAAACCATAAATGAGGGAGTAGTGTCATATAAAGAAGAAGTTGTTGGAGACAAAGTGTTTTCAGTTGTTAGTTCTCCAATCCGAGATGAAAATGGCAAGATATACTGTGCGGTGGAGGTCTTTAGAGATATTACAGAAAAGAAGAAGCTGGAAAAGACCATACTAGACCAAAATTATAGGATGAGAAAAGATATAGATTTTGCAAAGTATATTCAGCATAGTATTTTGCCTAAAGACGGTATTTACAAAGATATGGTAAAGATATACTCAAAATATATTCCCAGTGAGATGCTTGGAGGAGATGTATTTGATATTGTAGAGATTGATGATGAAAATATAGGAATATATATAGCAGATGTATCAGGACATGGTATTACAGCTTCAATGATGACTATGTTTATTAAGCAAACCCTAAAAAACCTTGGAAAAAAAGCATCTGACCCCGTATATACCTTGAACTATTTGAACTCAAGATATCATGAACTACAGCTTGATGATTTTTATTATATAACTATATTTTATGGGGTGTACAATAAGAAAAGTAGGAAAATTACCATGTCAAATGGAGGGCATAACTGTATGCCCATAATATTTAAAAAGGATGGGGTTGAGGAAATATTTCTTCCAGGATTACCAGTATGTAGTTTATACCTAAAAGCCAAATATGAATATTATACACTAAAGCTTGAAAAAGGAGATAAGTTGCTTTTTTATACCGATGGAGTAACCGAGGCAAGAGGAAAAGATCGAGCAGTATACGGAAATAAAATTATGCAAGTTGCAGTAAGAAATAAAAATTGCCAAAGTGATGAAATAATTGAAAATATATTGAAGGATGTTATGAAGTTTTGTGATAAAGACGTTAATGACGATATAGCTATTATGATGATTGAGGTGCTATGATAGGGAGTGAAAAACTTTGTCAAACAAAAAACGTAGACGAAGAAGGCGCCGTCTATTCCTTATAGCAGTTTTTATTTTAATATTTGGAGGAATGAAGTTTGTCCAATTGATCAAACCAATGCTGGGATTTGGAAGTGTAAGATTAAAAGAGGTAAATACGATTAAATACTTAGATAAAAATGACGGCAAAAGAGAAATTACCATTGAAGCTTTAAATGAAAACGTTATTAAATTTGAGAAGGATACTTTAAGCTTATTTGATTTAAAGGGAAAAAAACTTTGGGAGAAAAAAATCGATATCTCAAAAGCCATAATCAAAGGAAATCATGAAAAAGTCATAGTTGCCGACTCTCAAACCGGAAAGATATTTTATTTAGATTATAAAGGAAATGAAACAGGACATTTTTTAGTGGATGAGCCAATTTATGATATAAAGATCAATAAAGACGGTTATATTTTGATTATTCTGAAGAATAAAGACAGCATATATGTATTAGATAGTGACGGAAATAAGGTTTCAAATATTAACATACCTAAAGGAGAAATTATTGATGGAGATTTATCTGATGACAGCAGTGTGATAGCGCTATCATTATTGCAAATAGAAGAAAATAAATTTTACAGTAATATTCTTTTCTATTCTTTGGAAGGAAGTATTTTAGCTGGAAGAAAGTATGATAATGATATTATTTACAGATTATTTTTTGTGGGTAATAAAGAAATATTGTGTTTAAAGGATGACAAGATCTTTAAGCTTACAAGTGAAGATAAGGTACTATGGGAAAAAAAGCTAGAGGGTGTTTTACATAGAGGTGATTTAAGTGAGGATGGAAAACTTGCACTAAATCTAGTTAAAAAAGAAAATATTATAATAGATACAAAGAACAGGAGCATAGTTACCCAAATAGATTTTAGAGGTAAGGTCTTGTGGGAAACCCCTATTGTAGGGGATATTGAGGGAATAGATACTTATGGAGATAAAGTTGTAGCCTACACAAAAAGGACTTTATACTTTATAGACGATAAAGGTAATATAATTTTAGAAAAAAAGATTAATAAAGATATCAGAGAACTTTACTGGATTTCTGATGATAGTTTGGCAATTATTTATACTGACAAAGTAGAAATAGCCCAAATTACAACTTAAAACTTTAGTTTAATAAGGCGACCTAGACGGTCGCCTCTTTAAATCAATCCTGATAAAACTGAAACTCGTACTACAACTCCAAGAAGTTTATTTGTATCGTCAACTACTGCAATAGGATATTTAGCTTCTGAGGCCTTTGGTATAAGGTCCTGTACATAAGTTTCCGGGCTGGTAGTGGAATAATCCTGTTTCATAATATCTTTCAAGGGTTTATTTTCTTTAATAGCCTTTACAGTATCATCTATAGTGATGATGCCCTGCAGCTTCCTATCCTTATCGACTACAAATAAGCTGGATATGCCGTTTTCTTCCATTTCTTTCATGGCCACCTTTGGACCATTTTTTAGTGATGCTAAAGCTAGAGGTTTAATCATTACATGTTTAGCCTGAAGAATTTTTGATCTGTCTATATCCTTTATAAAATCTTTAATATATTCGTTTGTAGGATTAGTAAGAATTTCTTCAGGAGTTCCAACTTGTACTATTTTACCGTCCTTCATTACTGCAACCCTGTCACCTATTTTAAAAGCTTCATTTACATCATGGGTAATAAAAATGATTATTTTTTTAAGCTTTGACTGTATATCTAAGAGCTCAAGCTGCATTTCCCTTCTGATAAGAGGATCTAGGGCACTAAAGGGCTCATCCATTAGAAGAATATCCGGATCGTTTGCTAATGCACGGGCCAGACCTACTCTCTGCTGCATTCCTCCACTTAGTTGGTGGGGCATGTTGTCTCCCCAACTTTCAAGACCTACTGTAGCGAGAGTCTGTTTAGCAATTTTGCGCCTTTCTTCCCTAGGAACATTTTTTATTTCCAAGCCATATTCTACGTTTTCAAGAACTGTTCTATGGCTAAAAAGTCCGAAATGCTGAAAGACCATTGCAATCTTTTCTTGTCTAAATTTTCTAAGTTGTTGTTTATCATACGTAACTATGTTATCCCCGTCTACAAAAATATTTCCTGCAGTAGGTTTGTGCAGTAAGTTGAGGCATCTAATCAGGGTGGATTTTCCGCTCCCTGATAGTCCCATTATAACGAAGATTTCGCCTTCATGGACATTAAAGGAAACATTATTGACTCCTACTGCATGACCTGTTTTTTGAAGTATTTCATCCTTTGTCATTCCTTGCTTAAGTTTCTTTAATACAGATTTAGGGTTTTTCCCAAAAATTTTATATAAATTTTCAACCTTTATTCTTTCTGTCATATCTAACGCCTACCTTTTTTATTTTCCTACTCGGGTATTCTAAATCGGTCCGCAATACCCTGTGTTATTCTGTCAATAATAATAGCAACGAATACTATAGAGAGTCCTGCCTCAAAACCTCTCGCAATATCGATCCTGTTAATTGCTATAAGAACTTCGGAGCCGAGTCCCTTTGCACCTACCATAGAAGCTATTACTACCATTGCCATTGCCATCATAGTAGTCTGGTTTACACCAGTCATAATAGTCGGCATAGCTTGGGGGATCTCTACCTTTGTAAGTATCTGCCAAGGAGACGATCCAAAAGAATGAGCAGCCTCAAGCATTTCTTTATCTACATTTCGAATAGCTAGGTTGGTCAGTCTAATAACCGGAGGAACAGAATAAATAGTAGTGGCAAATATTGCAGGAACTGTTCCAAGACTGAAAAAGATAACTGCTGGTATTAGGTATACAAAGCTCGGCATAGTCTGCATGCCATCTAAAAGAGGTTTCATAAAAGACTCTAATCTATTACTGTAGGCCATAAGTATACCTATAGGGATACCTATGATTAAAGATATAACAACGGAAGTTAAAACCAGAGACAAAGTTGATATCATTTGATCCCATAGGCCAAAGAGTCCCACGATAAATAACATTAGTGCATAAGTTATGCCGGATGGAAGTTTTTTTATACGCCATCCTAATAAAAATACTCCTACTATAATAATCCACCAAGGAATCCAATGTAGGGCAAAATCTACCTTAAGCAAAAACCATAATATCAAATCTCTAACAGCATCAAAGAAACTTTCAAAGTTGTCAATTAACCAGTTAACAATATCTGCAACATATATTCCGAACTTAAAACTTAAATATTCAGGAAACTCACTCATATTTTTGGGTGTTTTAAAACAACCCTTTTCACCTCACTTTAGTAATTTAATCAAAGATAGACAAATAGAGGCCTTTTTTATTAAATGGCTCTATTTGCCTAAAATTAAATCTACTTAATTGCTGCTTTTACTTTTTCAGCTATATCTTTGGATACCCACTTAGTCCAGATTTCTTCATGATTTTGTAAGAACCACTTAGCAGCATCTTCTGTAGTTGCACCTTCATTGTTTTGCATATAAGCTAGCGCTTCACTGGTAAGGGCGCTACTAGTTTTATAGTTCTTTAAAAATTCGACTATCTCGGGAGCCTTTTCAGTCATGTCTTTGTGCACTGTAACCGTAACATCTACTGAAGGGAATTCACAAGCATAGCCATTTTCCCATTTTTTTTGCTATATGGTTCATCTTCAAGAAGTGTCATATCATATTTACCTATTACCCATGTAGGTTCCCAATAATATCCAACCCAAGGTTCTCCCTTTTCATAGGCAGCAGCAATGGAACTGGCAAGGGCGGTATCAGAACCTGGACTGAAATAGTTGTACAGTTTATCCAACTCGTATGTCTTAACCTTTTCCCTCATTATTTCGTCTACTTTCCAACCGGGAATTGCTCCATATATACGTCCTTTGCTCGGATCTTCTACGTCTTTGAATACTTCTGGATATTTGGCTAAGTCCTTAACAGTTTTTAAATCAGGAGCCATAGGATCAATTCCTCTTTCTGGATCTCCTTTGATAACATATGTGGGAACGTAAAATCCCTGAGCATTGTCGTCAAAGTTAGTTGAAACTTCAATAATATCTCCTGCATCAATTGCTTCGTTATAAACCTTTTCAATATTTTGTGTCCAGGTTTCCATAAGGATATCTATATCCCCATTTCTAAGGCCTGTAAATGTAGCTGGCGTTGAACCCATGGTAGCGTCTGTTGGGTATCCGTATCCATTTTCAATTATTAGTTTTGCTACATCATTGTGAAATCTTACACTGTCCCAACCGGGATCAGCAAAAACAATAGTCTCTTTCTTCTCAACTTGTTCCTTTTCCTTATCATCTTTTCCTTGCTGGTCTGGAGCACAAGCTGTTAAAGCTATGATAGACGTAACAAGTAATAATGTCAGGAAAAGTTTTAGATTAGAAATTTTCGATAAATATTTCATTTAACTACCTCCTATTATTTTATTTTGATAAAAAAGAGTATTTTAAGGATAGCCAACATTGATTTCAAAGTTAGCCCCTTATTAATCCTATTTTAGAAATTTAAATAAAAGTTATTTTTTAGCTAATATACTCATCATTTTTTAAATAACTCTATAAAGACTATAAAATAGAAAATTGCTATACTAATTAAAATGGGCAATATTGACATAAAGCAAATAAAACTAGATTGATAGGATAGTATTTTTTAGATATGAAAAAAAGATTTATAAAAATACAATGAGTAAAAATTTGAATTGTTAAAACAAAGATTTTTCAAATGTTACAGATAAGAACACTATATTATTATAATATATTTTGAATACAAAATCAAATTAGGTGAAATACTTAGGTTTTAAATTTGCAAATACCTAGTTTTTTTAAGAGTTAATAACGAACTGGTTTTCTTAAGAAAATTTGGTTATAATTTAAATAGTGACGAGTAATTGATGGAGGGTAAAACTGTGAATTGGATGGATGTTTTCATCATAATAATTATTGCTATCAATGGGTTAAAAGGGCTTAGTATAGGATTAGTATTGTCGTTTTTCAGTATAGCCAGCTTCATTGCGGCAGGAATTATTGCAAAAATATATTATCCTATGCTTTCTCAGTTTATATTGGAAAAGACGAATTTGATTTCCGAAATTTATGGTTTTGTATTTCAAAAAATTGCGGTTTTCGCTAAGGATAATCCTCAGATACAAGGTGCATCGGAAAAGAACATCTATGAAATAATGAATTTTCCTAAAACTTTATCAAATTTTCTTATAAAAAGTAATGGAATGAAGCAGTATAGTGAGGAAGTGATGAACAATATCTATGGATATGTATCGGAAATAATTACGAGGATGGTAGTAGACTTAATAAGTATAGTTATTATCTTTTTAATTGCAAAACTTATTTTAAATATTATAGGCAAGGTCTTAGACAGCATAGCATCTCTGCCGATTATAAATCAGTTTAACAGGTTGGGAGGGCTTTTGTTTGGAACGTTAAAGGGGGCGCTAATAGTATTGATATTGTTTGCTTTAATGGTTCCTGCAGCCTCGATCTTCCCCGGTAGTTTTATAGTAGAAGGACTAAATAATTCAAGCTTGGCAAAATATTTTTATGACTATAACATTATATTAAATATGCTTGGAAGTTTTATAGATTTTAAATAATAGTATAGATAAAATTTATACTAATTGAAAAACTATAAATAAATGTTATAGGAGTTATGTAGAATGAAGTATTATAATATTCATAGAGAGATTAATCAATTTATGGAGGGTTGTTTTATGGAGCTCAAAGTTGACGCAAGAGGAATGGAATGTCCTAAACCGGTTATTGAGACTAAAAAGGCTATGGAAAAGATAAATGAAGGTAAAATAACTACTATTGTCGATAATGAAATAGCCAGGGAAAATGTAACTAAATTAGCTAAAAGCCTTAATTGTGAAGTGGATATCAATGAAATAAATGGAGACTTTTATGTAAATATTTACAAGGGTGTTGTAGATAAGAACTATACCCCTGAGAAAAAATCAGATACTAAGGATTTAGTAATTCTTGTGGGCAAGGATGTCATGGGAGAGGGTTCCAAAGAGCTTGGTCAAATTTTGATAAAGGGATATTTCTATACCTTAACTGAGTCAAAGCCCTATCCAAAGGCTATACTGTTTGTTAACAATGGAGTGAAACTGACTACAGAAGGATCAGAGGTATTAGAACATATAAGAAAGTTGGAAAGTGGCGGAGTTGAGATTTTCTCATGTGGCACATGCCTAGATTATTTTAACTTAAAGAACAAACTGGCAGTAGGTGGAGTTACAAATATGTATACAATCGTAGAAAAAATGAATGGAGCCAAAAATACTATAACACTTTAAAGGAGCGATAACTTGGAAAGAGAGTTTTACGTAATATCCTTTGAATCTACCCATCATGCTATTATGATGGAAAAAAAACTGAAGGAAAAATATAAAATAGATATGATTCCTACCCCAAGGGAGATAACGGCAAGCTGTGGCCTATCTATCAGATTTTCCCCAGAAATTTTGGAAGATATATTAAAAGAATTGGAAAATAAAGATATGAAGGATGGCAATATGGGTATATACAAGATTATAAAGTCAGGGGAAAGTAGAAGGGCTAAAAAAATGGAATGGGGGTAAAAATAAATGGAATACACAGAGGTATTTTTTGACCTTGCAGACAAATTTAATAGAACCGTAGATTTTTATACCAATCCAGAAAGGCTTGCAGGCATTATTGGAGGGGCAATTAAAATATTATTAATTTTAATTGCCTCTAAAATAGCTATTAAATTTATGATTGTAATAATAGATAAGTTTTTCGAAAACAGGGAAAGACTTAGAATAAAACTGGAAGAAAATAGAATAAAAACGCTAAAAAGCATTTTAAAGAGTATAGCAAGATATACCATATATTTTATTGCAGCCTTACCTATTTTAGATACTGTGGGGGTAGATATAAAGGGACTTATAGCTGCTGCCGGTATTGGGGGGCTTGCAATAGGATTTGGAGCTCAAAACTTGGTCCGTGATGTAATAACAGGTTTTTTCATCCTTTTCGAAGATCAGTTTACTGTTGGAGATTATGTAGACTTCGATGGCAAATCTGGAATAGTTGAAGAGATGGCTCTAAGGGTTACAAAGATAAGGGATCTTAGTGGAGACTTACATATAATTCCCAATGGAGCCATAAGCAAGGTAACAAATAGGTGTAGAGGAAATATGAGGGCAAAGGTTGATATAAGTATAGCCTATGAAGAGGATATTGAGAATGCCATTGAGGTACTTAATAAAGCAAGTCAGGAACTTCTAAAAGAGACCGATGCTATTGTTGAAGGGCCTACAGTTTTAGGAGTTACCAGCTTTGGAGCCTCAGATGTCGTTATAACTACTATAGCGAAGACAAAGCCTATGTCCCAGTGGGAAGTTGAAAGACTCATGAGAAAGAGATTTAAACAAGCCTTTGATAAGGCCGGCATAGAGATCCCATATCCTAAAAGGGTTGTATATAATCAGGTTGAATAGGAAATAAGCATAGATCTATTAGCTAGATCTATGCTTTTAAAGTTCGACATCTATAACAGTTGACAGCTTAGTTGTAAAAGTTTAATATATGTTTAAGGATATTTATTCATTGTAAGCTTATAGATATAAATTAAGGAGATAGGTAACAAGTGACGGGTTATGGGTGACAGGAAAGACCGAGGGTCTGGACCTAGACGAGTGGCGAGTAGCGAAGGGCGAAAATCCGATAGCAATGACCCTAAAGAATGACTTTCATATGTTATCAACTACGAACTACTAACTAAGAACTAACAAAGCGTCGTCAGACGCCTTTGTTTTAAAGTTAAGGAGGGGTTTGAAATGCCGATGGATTTAAAAGTGGGAGACATAATAGAGACAAGAAAAAATCATCCCTGTGGCAATAATATTTTTGAGATAATGAGAACAGGGATGGACTTTAGAATTAAATGCATAAAATGTAATAAACAAATATGGATACCTAGAGTAAAGCTAGAAAAGCGAATAAAAAAAGTAGAAAGAAAAGAAGAATAAGAATGTTCTGTAAATAAAGAATATTTTTATAATAAAATTGGAATATTTACAAAAAAATTTTAAATATACATATAAATATAAAATCAAAAATGTTATAATGTATATAGTCGGGCAAACCTTTTCCTAATATTTTGATTTTTTGGAGGTGCTTTTTATAATGGCGTTAAAGTATGCTGAGCGTATGGACAGGATTAAGGCTTCAGAGATTCGTGAACTATTGAAACTTACTGTAAGACCTGAAATTATATCATTTGCAGGAGGACTACCAGCTCCTGAATTATTTCCCGTAGAAGAAATGAAAAAGGTATCATTAAAAGTTCTTGAAGAAAGCGGTGAACAAGCACTTCAGTATAGCCCAACAGAAGGATTTACTCCTTTAAGAGAAAAAATAGCTAAGAGAATGGAACAAGTAGGTGTAAATACTAAAGCGGAAAATATCCTTATTACAAGCGGTTCTCAACAAGGACTTGATTTTAGCGGAAAAATATTCCTAAACCCTGGAGATGTAGTTGTTGTTGAAAGTCCAAGTTATTTAGGTGCAATCAATGCATTTAAGGCATATGAGTGTGAATTCCTTGAGGTTCCAACAGATGAAAACGGAATGATTATGGAAGAGCTTGAAAAAGCCCTTGCAGATACTGAAAGAGTAAAAATGATATATGTAATACCTGATTTCCAGAATCCTTCAGGAAGAACATGGTCCCTAGATAGGCGTAAAAAACTCCTTGAAATAGCTAACAAGTACAATCTTCCGATAATAGAGGATAATCCATATGGAGAGCTTAGATTTGAAGGAGAGAGACTTCCTTCAATCAAATCAATGGATACAGATGGTAGAGTAGTATTCCTTGGAACATTTTCAAAGACATTCTGTCCAGGTTTAAGGATTGGCTGGGTCTGTGCAGACGGGGAAGTATTAAATAAGTATATTCTTGTAAAGCAGGGTGCAGACTTACAGAGTAATTCAATGTCTCAAAGAGAATTAAATAAATTTTTAGAAATGTATGACTTGGATGAACACATAGAAAAGATTAAAAAGCTTTACAAGAAACGTCGTGACTTAATGATTCAAACTATGGAGCAACATTTCCCGAAAGAAGTTAAGTTTACTCGTCCAGAGGGCGGATTATTTACTTGGGCAGAGCTTCCAGAGCACATCAACACTAGAGAGCTTATGAAAAAGGCCCTTGAGAAAAATGTGGCCTTTGTACCTGGTGGCTCATTCTTCCCTAACGGAGGACATGAAAACACTATGCGTATCAACTACTCAAATATGCCTGAGGATAAAATCGTTAAAGGTATTAAAATATTAGCTGAAGTTATTAAAGAGGCTTTGTAGAACTGAGTAAAGATGATTGAAAAGCTGTACACAAGGGTGCAGCTTTTCAATTTTTTTACAAAATACCGTTGATAATATCGCCAAAAAGTGTTATAATCTTATGATGTGAATATGAAACATATTCTCTCTGCTCTGTGAAAGACAGGGCCATAATGACCATAGGGAGGTGTAAAAGATGAGAAAGTATGAGACTCTATTTATATTAAAGCCAGAACTTGAAGAAGAACAAAGAAATGAACTAATCGAAAAGTTCAAGTCAATTATCGAGAGTGATGGAGAAGTAGAAAACGTTAATGAGTGGGGCATAAAAAAGTTAGCCTATGAAATCAAAAAGTATAAAGAAGGTTACTATGTACTAATTAACTTCAAGGCTGGAGCAGAACTGCCAAAAGAGTTGGAAAGAAACTTTAGAATATCTGATGATGTTATCAGATATCTAGTTGTTAATTTAGAGGAAAAATAAAACGCTTAGCCAAAAGGTGGGAGTTAGATGAACAATGTAGTTATGATTGGAAGACTTACCAGGGACCCGGAGCTTAGATTTACTGCGGGGAGTGGTAAGGCAGTAGCCACCTTTACCATAGCAGTAGATAGAGGATTTGGAAAAGACAGTGCTACAGATTTTTTCAGAGTAGTAGTTTGGGGAAAACAAGGTGAAAACTGCGCTAATTATTTAGCTAAAGGAAGACTTGTAGCAGTACAAGGTCGTCTTCAAAATAACAACTACGAGACAAGCACTGGTGAAAAGAGATATTCCACTGAAATAGTTGCCCATACAGTACAGTTTCTTGGCGGAGGAAGCGGAGGAAGTAGAGGCCAAGGATTTGACGAAGTAGCATTTGACGGATTTAATGATGATAGTGACGCAGATGGATTTAAAGCTATAGAAGATGATGACGATATTCCATTCTAGGTAAGGAGGGGAAGCCGTGAGAAGACGTAGAAGAAAAAAGATTTGCAGTTTTTGTGCAAATAAAGTTAAGCTTATAGATTATAAAGACACAAAATACTTACAAAAATATTTAACTGACAGAGGCAAAATTCTTCCAAGAAGAATTACAGGTAATTGTGCAAATCACCAGAGACAGTTAACTAGAGCTATAAAAAGAGCAAGAATAGTTGCTTTACTTCCATTTACAGCTGGTGAATAAAATATAATATAAATAAAAGAGAAGCGGCAGAGAGAAATCTGCCGCTTCTCTTTTATTTATAAAAAACTGGCATATAGAATGAAATTAATATAAAATATACATAGCCTTTGTATATTTGTTATAATGTATTAGGGGGGAAAAAGATAATGTCCTTAGGAGATAATGGTATAGATATTACAAAAAATATTAAAATAATAGAGTGGCTAAAAAGTGAGCTTCTTTCTTCCATAGCTTCTTTATTTGAAGTATTAGTTAAAGGAATTAAGGGAAGCCAAGAGTCTATAGTAGACATTTTAGCCAATATTATAATGGTTGCATATGTACTGGGTAGAAGATTGGGTATAAGTTATAATAGTTTGGATATGCGAATAGAAGAGAAAATAAGACTGGGCGTTTTAGAGCAACATAAAGTTGAGAGTTGGTTTGGAGATTTGTCTAGTTTAAAAAAGCATATGGATGGAAATAGAAATTAAGGGGTGAATTTACTTGAACAGTCATGACAGAACTAAAGCAATGGTTGAATCAGCACTTATAACAGCTTTGGCAGTAGTTTTTGCATTGGCAGGAATATATATACCGCTACTAGGCTATGCCCTGTTTTTTTTACCTGTACCTTTTATCATAATAGGTGCAAAGCATGGCATAAAATATAATATACTGGCTATAATAGCAGCGTCGGTAATTATAGGTAGTATGACGGAACCTCTAAGGGCCCTGTTTATTATTATAGTAGTAGGTTTCAATTCAGTAGTTATAGGTTATATGGTGGAAAAAAATCAGCCAGTCGGGAGGACAATGTTTTTTGGTAGTATAGCTTCCATAGTAGCTTCTATACTATCTATAGCTTTTGTATCATACCTTGCCAATGCAAATGTAGTTAAAATGATTGAAGATACCTTTACTATAAGCAATGAAATATATGAAAGCCTGTTCAAAAACATGGGTAGTGATCCCGAAAAAATTCAAGAAGCAAAGCAACTAATAGATCATGCAAAGAATATGGCTATTATGCTTTTGCCTTCAAGTGTCATTTTTGCATCTGTAGCAGCTACGTATATAAACTACCTGGCGTCTGGTGCAATACTTAGAAGAATGGGTTATACAATAAATAAACCCAAAAGATTTTCTTATTTTAGACTACCTAAAAACATCTTAATGGGGACAGGAATCATTTTAATTTTGACTTATTTTATAAAAAGTATGAATATTGTAGACTATGAAACTCTATTTTCTAATGTATTGTATATATTTTTTATAGTATATTTAATTCAAGGATTGGCAGTAACAAGCTTTTTTATGGAAAAGAAGGGAATAGGCAGAGCTGTTAAAATTATAATTATCTTTATAATATTGACTATTCCAAGCGCAGCAATGATTTTGATGTTCTTGGGGTTAGCTGATGTCGTATTTAACATCAGAAAACTATAAATATAAGTTTGGAGTGTAGCTATGAATAATAATAGATTTCCTAAAATCTTGATTCCTGATACCAATATATATCTTTGGATTATTGCTATTTTGGTAGCTATAATTTTTACCTTTGATAGATATATAGGTATCTTTGGTATAGTGCTCCTAGTGTATTTGATATATCACAACTGGAAGTCCAACTATGTACGTAAGGTAAAGTGGAAAAGATATATAGAAAACCTATCGGCAGAAATAGATTCGGCAGCACAATATTCGTTGTTAAATCTACCTATACCCCTTACTATAGTTGAATTTGACGGTAGTATATCGTGGTACAATTCTAAATTCTCAGATATGATGAAGGGAAAAAACATATTAGATGAAAACGTTGAAAAGATAATACCTACTTTGGATCTCTCGGAATTGTTGGAAGAAAAACATAAGATAAAAGAGGTAAAAATAGGAGATAAAATTTATAGAGTGCTTCATAATGTGGTAAAAATAGATACTAAGCATGAAGAAAGATATATTATAATGCTCTATTGGCTTGATATAACTAATTTTGCAAACCTTAAAATGAAATATAATAATGAAAAGCCGGTTGTGGCAATTATTCAGGTAGATAACTATGATGATGTTCTTCAAAGTACCGATGAAGGCGTAAGACCCATAGTTATTGCTGAAATAGATAGAAAGATAAATCTTTGGGTCAACAGGATGAATGGTATGATAAAAAAATACCAAAAGGATAAGTATCTTGTGGTATTTGAAAAGAGATATTTAGAGAATTTAGAAGCCAAAAAATTTACCATTTTGGATGATATAAGGGAAATAGACGTAGGCAATAAAATTCCTGTAACCCTTAGTATAGGGGTAGGTGTAAACGGCAAGAATTTAAATTATCTTGAGGAATATGCCGTAACAGCATTAGAACTAGCTTTGGGAAGGGGCGGAGATCAAGCTGTAGTAAGAAAAATTGATACTTTTGAATTTTACGGAGGAAAGACCAAGGCCGTTGAAAAGCGAAACAAAGTAAAGGCCAGAATTATTGCCCATGCCCTAAGACAGCTTATAAATCAAAGTGAAAAGGTTATAATTATGGGACATAAAATTCCTGACATGGATAGCTTTGGTGCTGCCATGGGAGTTTATAGAGCAGCTATTAACAGAGGAAAGGACGCTTACATTGTCATTGATAAAATAAGTGCGGGAATAGATAACGTATATAAGAAATTTCAAGGAAAAGAAGAATATAAATTTATAAGCTGCTCGGAAGCTCTAGAAATATTTGACCACAAAAACCTGATAGTAGTTGTGGATACCCACAGACCAAGCTTTGTTCAGTGTCCTGAGCTAATAGAAAAAAGCGATAGAATAGTTCTCATAGACCACCATAGAAGAGGAACTGAATTTATAGAAAATACAGTTCTTACCTATTTAGAACCCTATGCTTCATCTACAAGTGAGCTGGTAACTGAGATTTTGCAATATATGGATGATAAGATAAATATAGAAAAAATTGAAGCAGAAGCCCTTTTGGCAGGAATAACAGTAGATACTAAGAATTTCTCCTTTAAAACCGGAGTGCGGACCTTTGAGGCGGCTTCTCTATTAAGAAGAGCAGGAGCTGATACTACAGAGGTGAGACAACTTTTCCAGGATGACCTTAGTACATTTATAGCTAGGGCAAATGTTGTTAGAAATGCAGAAATCATTGAAGAGAGTATTGCCATATCCGTATGCGAGGAAGATATAGAAAATGTTCAGTTGGTTGCAGCCCAAGGTGCTGATGAGCTGTTAAATATAAAAGGAATAACTACATCTTTCGTAATGGGTAAAAGCGATGATGGAGCAATACTTATAAGTGGAAGGTCCCTGGGAAATATAAATGTTCAAAGAATTTTAGAGAAGCTTGGAGGCGGAGGCCATCTTACGGTGGCAGGCGCTCAGCTTAAAGACATTACCTTTTATGAAGCAAAGACTATGTTAATAAATGCAATAAAGGAATATTTAGAGGAAGGTGAGAAGTAATGAAGGTGATTTTATTAAAGGATGTAAAGGGAACAGGAAAAAAGGGAGATGTTGTCAATGTAAGTGATGGTCATGCAAGGAACTTCCTTATTCCAAGGGGATTTGCTAAGGAAGCTACCGATAGTAATATTAAAACATTAAAGCATCAAAAACAGATGCAGAAAAGGAAACAGGAAGAAGAATTAGCTAAGGCCAAGGCTTTAGCTGAAAAAATATCAAGTATAACTCTTACTTTTAAGAGTAAAGCAGGAGAAGGAGGCAGACTCTTTGGCTCCATTACCTCCAAAGATATAGCAGAAAAACTTAAAAAGGAACATAAAATAAAAGTAGATAAAAGAAAGATTGTCTTAGATAATCCTATTAAGGAATTAGGAGCAAGGTTTGTAGAAATAAAAGTTTATCCAGAAGTTAGTGGAAAACTGAAGGTTCAAGTTGTAGCGGAGTAATATATCAAGGCCAGTGTTTAAAAGCGCTGGCCTCGATATATTACAACGGTTTTATTATTTTTTTTGATAAGCTAGCTTTCCTCCGACAAAGGTCATTTCCACTGTTACATCCTTGATTTTGTCAGGGTTTATTTCATAGATATCATCGGATAATACAGCCATATCTGCTAATTTACATTCTTCTATTGATCCCTTTATGTCATCCTCGAAGGATGCATAGGCGCCTCCCAGTGTAAATCCGTATAGGGCTTCATCTACAGTAAGCTTTTGTTCAGGAAGCCAACCGTTTTCAGGATTGCCATTTAAGTCCTTTCTAGTAACTGATGCATAGATTCCAGGGAGTACATCAAAGGGTTCTACGGGACAATCGGAGCCACAGGCTATGTGAACACCCATATCCACCATTGTTTTCCAGTTATAGGTGGTTTTTGCCCTTTCTTTACCTATCCTTTCCCCTACTATTTGCCAATCGGAACTGGTGAATATAGGCTGAATATAAGCAACAATATCTAAATCCTTAAATTTATTTAGTAGGTTTTCATCGGTTATCTGACAGTGTATAATTCCATGTCTCGCATTATTTCTGGGATTTTTTGACATGGCTTTTTCAATAGCTTCAAAAGCCATGTACATCATTCTGTCTCCGATGCTGTGTACGGCTACTTGCATGCCAGCATCATGGGCAGTTATGATAAGCTCATTTAGTTCTTCCTGAGTAAATACAGGAATTCCTGAGGTTGATGGATCGTCAGCATAGGGCTTGCACATGTAAGCCGTTCTTGCTCCTAAAGAGCCATCACCTAAGAGTTTAAGGGGACCTATTTTAAAGAATGCATTTCCCTGTCCTGTTCTATATCCCATATCTAAGAAAGTCTTTAATCTATCGATATGGGGAAGCAGACATTGCTCATAGATTCTTATGGGCAACTTTCCATTTTCATTTAATTCCTTATAAGCTTTTATAACATTCTCAAAGTTTTTTCCCGGAAGGGCTTCAAAATCATCACTTTGTATAGAGGTGATGCCCTTACTGAGGGCAAGATTTGAAGCATCAAGTATCATATTTTTTATGTCTTCAATGCTGGGATCAGGAATGTTATCATAGATAAGTTGTCTTGCATTTTCCCTAAAGATTCCTAAAGGTTCACCTTTTTCGTCAACATCAAAAAGACCTCCTTCAACTTGAGGAGTATTTTTATTTATACCTGCCAGCTCTAAGGCCTTACTGTTTACAACGGTTATATGAAGACAAGATCTTGTAAAACAAATAGGATATTCTGTAGATATTTTATCTAAATCATACCTGTTTGGAAAACGTTTTTCCGAGAAGAGCTCTTGATTCCATCCCTTACCTTTAATCCAGGTTCCTGGTTCAAAATTATTTTTAGATATAAAATCCTTGGATCTATCAATTATTTCCTCTATAGACTTAGTTCCGCTTAGATCAACCATTTGAAGGCTATACCCAAAATTTAAAAGATGCATGTGGCTGTCATTAAATCCGGGAACTAGCATTTTTTCTTTCAGGTCTATGATTTCGGTATTATCAGATTTAAAAGCTAAAACAGTATCATTACTTCCAACCTTTGCAAATTTTCCGTTCTTTATGGCAACTGCTTCGGCCCGAGGGTTTGAAGCATTCATAGTTATTATTTTTCCGTTTATCAGAATTAAATCCATTTTTCCAAATCTCCCTTTTCTAAGTAGTTTTTTACAAAAAGTTCATAACATTATTATAATACATCAGCAAGTAGTTTTAAAACTATTATAAATATTCTTTTCTAGGTAAACAAAGTATCCTATAAATATAGATGATGATATAATAGATATAGTAATAAGCAGATATATAGAAAAGGTGAGGCGTATGGAATATTTAGGAAGAATACCGCCCCATAATATAGAGGCGGAGCAGTCCGTTCTAGGGGCAATGATTTTAGATAAAGATGCTATTATTACAGTTAGCGAGATATTAAAGAGTGATGATTTTTACAATGATGCCCATAAGGCTATCTATGAGGCTATCATAGATCTATATAATAGGGACGAACCGGTAGACCTGGTTACCCTTTCAGAAGAATTAAGGCAGAGGGATATCCTTGAAGCTCTAGGTGGAGTAACTTATCTATCGGATCTATCTACGTCGGGGATATTAACATCTAATGCCAAATATTATGCCAAGATAGTAGAAGAAAAGGCTCTTCTTAGAAAACTTATAAAGGCTTCATCGGATATTATTGAAAAGGGATATGAGGCTGAGGAGGCAGAGGCTCTGCTTGATCTGGCTGAAAAAAGTATATTTGATATTTCCCAAAAGCGAAATAAGGAAGGTTTTTCTCCTATTAAAGAGATACTTCTAGATACCTTTGACAAGATTGAGGAGCTTTACACTAATAAGGGAGGCATTACAGGACTTCCTACAGGATTTACCGACCTTGACAGAAAGACTTCAGGCCTTCAGAAATCGGATCTGATTTTGGTTGCAGCAAGACCTTCCATGGGTAAGACTGCTTTTTCAATAAATTTATGTCAGAATGTTGCTATAAGATCGGGAGCTTCGGTGGCGATTTTCAGTCTTGAGATGTCCAAGGAGCAGTTGGTACAAAGGATGCTTAGCGCCGAATCTCATATAGAGATACAGAAAATCAGAACCGGATCCTTAAGCGAGGATGAGTGGCCAAAGCTTGCAAGCTCTATGGGACCACTGGCTAAGGCTAATATATTTATAGACGATACGCCGGGTATTAATGTTATGGAGATGAGAGCAAAATGCAGAAGATTGAAAATGGAAAAGGGGCTAGACCTGATTATGATAGACTATCTTCAGCTCATGTCCTCCCATATTAAGTCTGATAGCAGACAGCAGGAAATATCAGCGATTTCAAGGGCGCTGAAAATACTGGCAAGGGAAATGGACTGCCCTGTTATAGCCTTGTCCCAGCTTTCCCGTGCTCCGGAGCTCAGGGCTGACCACAGACCGATTCTGTCGGATCTCAGAGAATCAGGAGCCATAGAACAGGATGCTGACATAGTAATGTTTCTGTATAGGGATGAATACTACCATCCCGATACAGAAAAGAAGAACATAGGAGAGGTTATTATAGCTAAACAACGTAATGGTCCTACAGGAACCATAGAACTTGCATGGCTTGGTCAGTTTACCAAATTTGCAAATCTTGAAAAATATAGAGAGGGATAAAGGTAGCTTTTGTTCATTTTTTCGGTATAGGGCATTTTAAAAAAGAGTAGATTATAACATAAAGATGTTTTCAGTAGGAAAGGAGAAGTTAATAGGGATTTTAAACTGGGAGTGAGATTATTGATAAAGGTGGGGAAAAAAACTATTATCAGAAATTTAGAAAGAAAAGATATAGATAATATGATGCAGTGGGGAAAACATGATGATTCTATATTTCTCCACTATAATTTTCCCGATTTAACTGAAAGAGAAAGGGATATATGGTATGATGTCAAAGCCAAAAAGTTTGGAAGAAAATGCTTTGTGGTTGAAAATATGAAGGGAGAAATAATAGGTTATATTTCCCTTAGAGATATAAAATTTTTTAGGAGGAAAAGTGAATTAGGTATAGTCTTTGATCCGAAAGTCATAAATCAAGGATATGGAACTGATGCACTATGCAATTTCTTGGAGCTATATTTTAATAGATTAAGGATGAAAATATTAACATTAAAGGTGGCAAAGTTTAATAAAAGAGCCATAAGATGCTATAAAAAATGCGGCTTTAAAATAATAAATGAAACTTTAGAAGAATTTCAAGATCAGGATATGGATGAAGACTTGAAGAACTACATAGTGCAAAACTATACTGATTTTAAATTAATAAAGGGAAAATTAATGACAAAATACTATTATATGAAAATAACCAAGAAAAAATTCGTTATCCACAAAGAAAAGAAAGAATTGTTGATAACTCTGTGAATAATGTGGATAAGATTTTAATATTAAAATATATATGTTTTACAAATAATAAATAAAGACAAAGTTTTTCTTTTTTTTGTAATAAAAAGTGTTATAATGTAATATGTATCAACATAACGAGGAGGTAAACAAATGGCTAAAATAACTAAAGATATGGTAATAGCTGAGGTTCTCAGAATGGACCGCAATACCGCTATGATATTTATGAGACATGGCTTACATTGCCTAGGCTGAGCTGGTGCTAGTATGGAAAGCATCGGTGATGCTGCAGCAGTTCATGGTATAAATGCGGATTCACTTGTTAATGACCTCAATGAATATTTTGAGAAAAAAGGTGAATAGTTAAAACCTAAAGAGTGGCTTTGAAGCTGCTCTTTTTTTTTTGACTATAAAAATAAATATAATTTTATAGCGAATTAGATATTAACAGGTAAAGTGTATGTTGTGGATAAAATTATTAACAAAATAACATTGTCCACAGTATGATAATTTTGCACACCTACTTTTTTATACATTTTATTGGAATAAGTTAATCTTTATGAATGGATAGTAAAATATCAACAAAAGGTATTAATATTTTAATAATTAATATTAAGAAAAAAACAAACAATTGTCAGTAAATTATTAATATTTAATTAATATACAATAGATCATAAGATTAAGAGAGGGGGAAACATAAGTGAAAAGTGACATCATAAAGAAGGGTGCCAAGGGAGCACCAGCCAGATCACTATTTTATGGAATGGGATATACAAGAGAGGAAATTGACAGACCTATTATTGGAATAGTAAATGCTCAAAATGAAATTATTCCTGGGCATATGCATTTAGATAGGATAGCTGAAGCGGCTAAAATTGGAGTAGCCATGGCTGGTGGTACTCCTGTGGAGTTTCCTGCCATAGGTATATGTGATGGTATTGCCATGGGACATGAGGGGATGAAGTATCCCCTTGCCAGCAGGGAGCTAATTGCAGACTCCATAGAGGCTATGGCAATAGCCCATGGATTTGACGGTCTGGTTTTAATTCCAAACTGTGACAAGATTGTTCCTGGTATGATGATGGCGGCAGCAAGACTTAATATTCCGTCAGTAGTAGTCAGTGGAGGGCCTATGAGAGCAGGAAAATATCAGGGACAGGATATTGACTTTAGTACATGTATTGAAAAAGTAGGAACATTCCAAAAGGGAATGATCAGTGAAGAGGAGCTTGAAGAGGTTGCTAAGAAGGCCTGTCCGGGATGTGGTTCATGTTCGGGACTGTTTACAGCAAATAGCATGAATTGTCTTACAGAGGTTTTGGGCTTGGGACTACCCTATAACGGGACAGCCATGGCACACTCTGGAGAAAGAATAAGACTTGCCAAATACGCAGGGATGAAGGTCATGGAATGCCTCCAAAAGGATATAAAACCCAGGGATATTCTCACGATAAAGGCCTTTGAAAATGCCATTACAGTCGATATGGCAATGGCAGGCTCATCAAATACAGTACTACATTTACCGGCAATAGCTTATGAGGCAGGTATTGAGCTGAACCTTGATTTGTTTGATGAGATAAGTCAAAGGACTCCTTATCTGACTAAACTAAGTCCAAGTGGGGCGCATCATATGGAGGATCTCCATATGGCAGGTGGAATACCTGCCCTTATGAAGGAGCTTACTAAAAAAGGACTTATTAATGAGGATATCGTAACAGTTACAGGACTTTCAGTAGGCGAAAACATTAAAACTTCTGATGTAAAAGATTATAATGTCATAAAACCTATTGATAATCCTTATAGAAATAAGGGTGGTCTAGCTATACTGAGGGGAAATCTTGCTCCTGACGGTGCAGTGGTAAAGGAATCAGCTGTAGCAGAGGAAATGATGGTACACGAGGGACCAGCCAAGATATATAACTCGGAGGAAGACGCAGTAAACGCCATATTCGGCGGTAAAATTAAAAAAGGTGATGTTGTAGTAATAAGGTATGAGGGACCTAAGGGAGGCCCGGGAATGAGAGAAATGCTTTCTCCTACATCGGCAATAGCGGGCATGGGACTTGACAAGGACGTGGCCCTGCTTACGGATGGTAGATTTTCCGGAGCTACGAGAGGTGCAGCTATAGGCCATATTTCTCCTGAGGCCATGGAGGGAGGATTAATCGCTCTTATAGAAGATGGCGATATCATAAAAATCGATATACCCAACAAAAAACTTGAAGTTAATCTGAGCGAAGAAGAAATACAAGAGCGAAAAAAGAAATATGTAAAACCGGAGCCTAAAGTGACTAGAGGCTACTTGGCAAGGTATGCCAAACTGGTTACTTCTGCAAATACAGGAGCAGTACTAAAGTAAAATTTTGATAGTGTCAAAAGTTTTATGAAAAACTAAGTTTATCAAAAAAATAAACCTTTTTAACCCGATAGGGTAAGGAAAAAAGATGTAGTCGCCTTTGACAAACAGAAATCAAATAATGACATGTATCTATTGAGGTCGATGGAGGCGGATATAAGAGCATGATAAAAGCCCTCGACATTTCAGTTTATCATTTGATTTCTTCAGTTTGTCAAGGGTTCTCTACGCCGACTACATTAAATTAGGCTCAGAAGACAGATATAAGTTTTATGCTGCTCTTTGGGAAGATATATATTCTTCTGAAAGTTTTATTGCTTGAGGCAACGAGCAGGCATATGAGGCAGATTTTCAAGCTCTGGTATTTGAGCAGGAACTCTACCTTCAAGAGAAGTATGGGCTCTTAGAAATTAAAATATGTTACAAATAGAGTAATAAATGATATGGACCCATGGTCAGAGCCAAAACCGAAGGTTGTTCTATAACTTCTTTTGAAGGTTCTATTAAGACGTTCAATAATTTG
>JAALLR010000052.1_pt1 | contig 44654 bp, 41 predicted proteins | sample 7245931 | NCBI WGS metagenome assembly JAALLR01 (sample SAMN13049201, study PRJNA578106) | oil field metagenome | isolation source: filtered produced water from oil reservoir B9 | place: USA:offshore Texas | collected 2016 | reverse complement strand
AGCCCCGTTCTTCCATCCCGTCTCCCCGGGCTGCTGCCGGCCGCGACATCCGGCCCGGACCCGGCGGCCGCCTCGTCCGCAGACGAGCCCTCGAGGGCCACGGCAAGAGCCCCGCGCACCGCTCCGAAGAGAGCGAAGAGGAGGAAGCTTAAGGCCGGCAGAGAAAGGTCGAAGTCGAAGGCGCTGTGCAGGCCGAGGGCAAAGGCGCCGACGGCCGCGCCGGATGCCGATATGCGCATTCCGCCCCCTTCATGTCGGCGCAGGTATCCGGCGAAAACGGCGGCGAAGCCCACCCAGACCCCCAGCAGGGCGAGGAAGCCGAGCGTCCCCGCTTCCACCCAGGTCTGGAAGAAGTGGTTGTGGGTCTCCGTCGTCCAGTAGAGGGAGGACTGATACTTATGGTAGAGGGCGTTCCAGCCCCCTCCCCCGAGGCCGATTATGGGATGGTCTCTGACGATTTTCAGGGCATCCCGGGAAAACTCCAGCCTCCCCTGAAAGCTCACGTCGTAGGCGGAAATCTGCTCCGCCCGGCGCACCACCTCGGCAGGGGCGACGGCAGCGGCGCCGATCGGCAGGGCTCCGGCAGAAGAGTAAACGTAAAAGGCGGTGACCAGGGCAAGGTAGCCCACTCCCCCGGCGGCGGCCAAACGCCTGGTAGCGTCGGTGACCTCGTCGCGGTTCAGCCAGAGCGCCAGGAAGTGGTAGGCAGCCTGGAGGGCGGCCGCGGCGACCGCACCGAAGACGACATATTGACCTGCCTGGAGGTTTTCCCCCGACCGCAGCATCCCGAAGAAGCCACGGGAGGCAAAGAGGGCGCACCCAAGAGGGATCACCAGGTGATATGCCGCCCGCCACCTGAGAGCAGTGGGGATCAGGGCGATCAGACTCCCGACCGCCAGGGGGTAGACCACCCAGCCGCCGCGCGACTGCGTCCCCAGAATCACCAGGATCATCAAAAAGTTGCCGCAGGAGTAGAAGATTTTTGGAAGCAGCCTTTCCCTCTTGACGCTTAAGGTAAGGCCAATGCAGTTGAGCAGCAGCAGGTAGACGGCGAGGGAGTTCGGGTACTGGAAGGTAGACATCAGCCTGCCGCCATGGTAGGCGCCGGGGAAGGGGAAGACCCCTACTGCCGCCAGGACGCCGATCAAGGCGACACCGATTCCCGCCAGGTAGCAGACGATCAGCAGGAGGTCGAATGACCTCTCATCCCTGGCAGCGCGCAGGGCGCAGATGTAGAGAAAGGCGCAGGCCGCTGCCTCCATCAGCTCCCTGAGGGCGCTGACCATGTGCACCGCACCGATGAGTGATAGCGCCCAGGCCAAGACAAAGGCGATAACCGCCCAGTCGAGGGCGAGGCGCGGCACGAAGATCTCCCGGCGCAGCACCTGATCGAAGACGCAGATGATGAAGGTGCTACCGACCAGGATGCAGGCCGGGAGAAATTCCGGCGGGAAGAAGAGGCCGCGCATAAAGGGGGAGAAGAATAAAATGAGGAACAGGCCGAACAGGAAAAAGGGGCGGAGGTCGATGTTCAGCCCGAAGAGCATCTGCTCCTTTTTCTTTGAAGCCCCTCTTTGGGATTTGGTTTTCTTAAGGTTTCTTGCCTCCTGCTGCTTCCTCATCGCTTTTCTGAATCCCGCCAACCTTTCTTTTTCTTCTTATACCTTGGTTGAGCGGCAGCCAACAGCCGCCACCAGAGAAAGCTGTCATCGAGCAGCAACGCCGTATGGCGCGCTCTTCCCTGTTTTTCTAAAAATTTATCTTTCGCCATGATCTTCCATATTCCTGCTGCCCGGCACATTTTTGATGAAAATCACGAAACAATAATCGCGAGGTGTCGATAAAAATTCGTTAAGGGTTTTGAAAAACAAAATAAAGACCCCGGCAGGGTCGTCCGCCCTGAACCGGGGTCCGATCAGCACTTTTCGCCTACAGCTCGCCCAGGAAGGAGAGCATCTGCTTGATCATCACAACGGCCTCGCAGCGCTTGGCCGTCGCCAGCGGTGCGAACTGGTCTACGGCGCGGCCCTTGACGATGCCGCTCTTGACGACCACCGCAGCCGCCCGCTTCGCCCAGCTGCCGATCTGGCCGCGGTCGCTGTAGCCGCTCAAGATGGTGTTCACTTCCTCCGCCGTGAGCTCTGCGGCGTCTTTGCCGCGGAACTTCAGGGCGTTGGCCACCATTACGGCCAGCTCCTGCCGCGTGATCTTGGCATTGGGCTTGAAGCTACCGTCAGGATAGCCGTTCAGCAGACCGTTCGCCGCTGCGGTCTCCACCGTGTTGGCAAACCAGGCAGTTGCCGGGACGTCGCTGAACCTGGTGCCGGTCGCAGCCTGCTGGCGGATGTTCAGGGCATTCACCAGCATCGTGGCGAACTGCGCCCGGGTCACCTCGGCCTCGGGTGCGAAGGTCGTTGCCGTCATTCCCTTGATGATCCCCTTGGCAGCCATCAGCTTGATGGTATCTTCGGCCCAGTGGCCTGCCACGTCCGTGAAGGCTGCCTCATAGGCCATCACTGCGTACTTGCTGAGTGAGTAGCTGGCAACGGAGACTGTCTTGTTCGCCTTGTCGACCCTGCTACCCGGAACGAGATCCCACTGCCCGGTCTTTTCGCCGTAGCGGAAGATCGAGAGCAGGTCTTCGCTCATCCCCTGCAGCCTGTCGGTTGAGTACGGCAGCGTGATGGTGATCGGATTAGCGAAGGATGTGATCTCTCCCTTCTTTAACCCGTCAGCCCCGGTGACTTCCGCCTTGATTTCGTAGACGTCGCTTGCCACCTTGATCCCGCCAGGCACCGGAGCAGTGGACTTGAGGATGCTTATCACGATCTTCGCTCCCTCTTCTGCCAGCAGCTGCACGTCCTTAACATCCAGGTCGCCGGGCTCGATCACCAGCCGGACGCCGCCGATCTCGAAGACCGCCGCTTTGCCGGCCTCAAAGACGTCGGCGAGCACGTCAGCCGGCAGAACCACATCTCCTTCCTTAGCCAGGTCTGCAGGAATGGCGAACTCGATCTCCTTCAGCTGAGGATCGTCAAGAAGCCTGGCCACCTTGGATGCATCCACCGTCAGGGTACCTACCCCGTCTTCAACGGCAACCGTACCCGTGCTCACCGTGGTCGTCGGCGGAACCGCAGGTCCACCGCCGCCAACGGATTTAGGTGGTGGTTCCTCCACTGTGAGGGTGATTGAGGGTAATTCTACTTCATTTAGATATACCACAAACGTCACATTCATTGGTAAGTCTGCTGTGTTGAATTTGTATACCCAGTCATAGACAAATTGATACACTTGTTCAGAAACTTCATATGCTGATTCATATACATATACTGATGTGCTGGTGATCTCGGTTCCGTCAGATTTCCGGAGAAACAGCTTTAGCAGGCTGTTACCAAAATCGGTTGGAGAAGTAATAGTAATGGTAAATTTGACCGTTCCATCTGAAGATGTCGAAGATTTATCAACGTGGACTGTTTTTCCATCTGTTGTTTGATCTGCTGCTTGGGCCTGCGGGACTGTTCCGAAGGTCAGCGTGACCAGGAAGGCGAGGAACACCACCAACCCGATGTTGCCGAGAAGGGGGCGATTGGTGTACAGCTTGCTCATCACCTCGTTTCACCTCCTTTCCCGTCGGGTTAAAAAACTCTAATACGTATTATACACTCAATGGGCTGGACGGGCAATCCTTTTTTAGAAAAACCCGGATGGAAATCCGGAAAAAGAGACCAGTTCTCACCGAGACGTTTTCACAACGCCTGCGGCTGTGGTAAGATGAGAACAGATAAATTCTGGAGTGAGAAAATTGTTAAAGAAAAGGCATTACCTGGCACGAGAAAAAAAGGGGGAAATCCTTGCCAAGATCAGAAACCTTCTGGAGGCACAACCGGAGATAAGCTTCGCGTACGTCCACGGCTCATTTCTAGAGCAAGAAACGTTTGGAGATATCGACCTCGCCGTCTATCTCTCCCCGGTACCGGCAGGGAGCGGCATTTATTATGAGCTGGCTCTGGAAAGCGCCCTGGAAGAATTGATCCGCTATCCCGTTGATCTCCGCATTTTAAACGAGGCGCCCCTTTCCTTTAAGTACAGCGTGCTCCGTAATGGGACTCGCATTTTTGAAAAAGACGAAGGCCTCCGGGTTGCCTTTCAGGAGCGGACACTATCGATGTATTACGATTTTGCCCCACTCCGGAAGCGCTACTTGAAGGAGGCCCTGGAAACGTGAAGTACGACCACCTTCGAGTTGAAAAATTACTTTCCTCTTTCAAACAGGCCAAGGCCCAGCTAGAACGCCTCGCGGCCCTAAACCAGGAAGAATTTCTTGCCGATCCTGATAAAATCGCCAGCGCGAAATATAATTTCGTTATTGCAATCGAAGCTGCCGTTGATTTATGCCAGCACTTGATTGCCAAAAACAACCTCCGCGTAGCCGAAGATTACGCTGACACATTCCGCATATTAGCAGAAGCCGGGGTGTTCTCCAACGACTTGCTACCGGAATTAATTAATATGGCAAAGTTTAGAAACCGCCTTGTTCATATTTACTGGGACGTTGACAACGAGGTAGTCTACGAAATTCTCCAGCATCGTCTCTCTGATCTTGACCTTTTTCTCTCCGAACTTTCAAAAGTGCTCCGGTAAGCGGGCACGGCCGGCCGGAAAACCGCTCTGCCGGGTGGAAGAGTTCTGCTGTGATCGGCTGCCGGAGACCTTTCACCTTCTCCGACAGAACAGCCGGCCCAAGAAGCCCAGCTTCTTCTCCTCCCCACCCTGGGCACGACGGACTGCTGCCAGAGGCTCCAGCCCGCACCCCCGAACGGCAGCAGCAGGAGCGGCATCCAGCAGGGCCTCGGCGTCCGCCCCGAGGAGCCCGGCCGCCCGGGCAGCAGCTCTCAAGCGGTGCCCGTTGCCGTGGGCGTCGCTGGCCACGAAGTGGACGAGCCCCTCTCTCAGCCAGCGCCTGGCCGTCCTCTGCACGTGGGGGCCGAAGAGGCCTGCCAGCGATCCGGCGGTCACCTGCACGAGAACCCCTTTTCCGACGAGTTCGGCGAGGGAGCGGGGGTTGCCGGAGAAGAAGGTGCTGCGCTCCGGATGCGCCAGCACCGGCGTGACGCCGTTCAGCAGCAGACGAAACAAGACCTCCCCGGCATAGGGCGGGAATTCCTGCGCCGGCAGCTCGACGAGGAGGTACCTGCCGCTGTCGCCGAGGGTGACCAGCTTCCCGTCCGCAAGATCCTGAGGGAGATCAGGCGTGACGTGGCACTCCGAGCCGGGGTAGACTTTGAGCGGGATCTTCTCCGCATCGAGCTCCTTCTGGAGAGCGGCAACGCCCTCCAGGATCGCCTCCCTGCCGTTGTCGTAAACCCCGGGGATCACGTGGGGGGTGGCGACGACCGCGGTGAAGCCGGCGGCCACAAAGGCTTCGGCCATCTCCAGGCTTTCCTCAAGCGTCCCCGGACCGTCGTCAAAGCCGGGCATGATGTGGGTGTGGATGTCGATCATCGATTATCAGCCTCGGCCTTTCAAGGATTTTCCCGGGCGCAGCTCTGCCGCCCGGACGGGCGTTCAGCCCTCAAAAGAGATTCTCTAAATTACCGGATTCTCCTGCCCCTTCCCCACGATCACCGCCTCCGGAAGCCCGGGAATCGCCACCACCCCCATCGTGCTGCGGGAGCCGCTCGTGGGAATCCGGTTTCTTTCAACCCACCGGCTCAGCAGGCTGCCGGGGGACACAAAAAGCCCGGTTTTGTACCGGGCAGATGCTTCAGTGTGGCTTAGACTCAGCTAAGTGCCAACATGGCAATAACACCGGCAAAGCCAACGACAATCGCTACTATGGTGCCGATGGCCCAAAAAACCAGGCCGTTAAGTTTGTTTTCCAGGGACTTAATTTCCCCACTCAGCTTCTCATCCAGGCGGTCTATGCGCTGAAGCAAAAAGAAAAACTCCTCTGACGCCAGGCGCATCCTCGTCCGTCTTCCTCCAGGCGGCCCGCCTGCAGCAGCAACTTCTTTCGTTGCGTCTTCAGACACGGCGCTCACCTTCTTTCCCCCACTTCCCCGCTTTCATTATAACAGCCATCATTGCCAATAACAACCTCAAGCCGTACTCAAAGAGTTCCGCTGCGCTCTCAAAAAAACGCGTCATCCTGGAGCGGCCGGCGTTCGGGAAGGGGCTGCCGTACCCAAGCGGACGACTCCGCCAACCTTGAGGAAGCGCAATCTAGAGGCCTCAAACCCAATCGGAGAGGTTGAAGTCTGCTGCAAAGGGATTCACAAAAACGACTCCCTCAACAGAGCTCCCGGCCGCAAAATCCTCACTAAAGATCACCGGTATCTGATGGAGGCGTGCTGCAGCCCATATCTGAGCATACCAATAGGAAAAGTTATGCTGACAAACACCTCTGACGGCTTCCAAAACGATCATCCCGGTTACATCCAATAATTCCCATGAACGCATGTAATTCTCGATACTGGCGGCTACCCTTTCCCAACTCAGAGGGCTAGGGATCTTGCAGGTCACCGCCACCGCAAATTCGGCCAGAACCTGTGCGGTCAGCGTCCCCCTCCGGGACACCGCCAAGGCATCGAGAACCCGGAGTGCCTGTACCTGTTTTTCCGGCTCGGATAAGTCATAGGCATATACCAGTACGTTTGTATCCACAAGAATCTTACCGGTCATAGAGGTCATCCCTCCGCCAGCTTCTACCGATCTCCGCCGAGGGATGGGCCGTTTCCCTCTGCATCTTGATGCGATCCTCGATGAAGGCCTTTTCCGCCTCCCAGGCTTTCAGGTTGTGCCCGGCTGGCATGCAGGTATTCAGGTGGGCTTCAAGGGCACGCCGTACCAGTTCCGCTTCAGAAACCCCCGTCGCCCGGGCCAGCTTTTTCAAAAGGTAATCATGATGAGGATCGATGTAGAACTGTTTTCGGATCATCTTTTAACCCCCTTCGATATACATTATTATATACATTATAGCCCGGGGCGAACGTTTCTTTCAACCCACCGGCTCAGCAGGCTGCCGGGGGACACAAAAAGCGCCCGCCTGCGGCAGCAACAAGCAAGGCGCTCAAGCTCGACTACCCCTTTCGGCGCAAACGTTTCCACCACAAAATCAATTTGACTCTTGTACTTCGCCCGGGTCTTAGGGTATCTTTTCATCACTATTTCCGCAGCGGATCCGGGTAAAAGGAAGGGCTATAAATCAGGCAGCAGTTCCGCAAATTTTCCCCCGGTTATTTTTTATAAAATACCCGATGCCCGGGCAGGAAGAATGCCCTTTTTGCCGAAAAGCTATAGACAGGCCATACCTTCCCGCCGCTTCTGGGGAAGGCACCATCAACTTCCAGGGAGGTAATAAAGAAAAGTGAAAGCGGATAAGGCAGAGCAGCTTCTCATAAAAGGCCACGAGGCACTGGAAGCAGGCGACTTTCGGGCCGCGGCAGAGGCCTTTGCAGAGGCCCTGAAAGAGGAAGATTCCACACCCCCGCGCAACAACCTGGCGTATGCCGTCTTCATGGGAGGAGAGCCCCGGCGCGCCCTCGAGGTCATCGAACCGCTCTTAAACCCGGAAGGCGGGAGCAGTCAGGCGAACCCCTTTACCTACGCCCTGGCCGCCAGGATCTACTGCTCCCTCGGCCAAGAGAAGGAGGCCCGCCGGTGGCTCCGGGAGGCCGAACGCTCCTTCGACGAGGGGCTTTTCGCACTGCGCCACCGCAGGGCAAGCGCTCTGGAGATGCGCACGTTCCAGGAGTACACGGCCATCATCATGCAGGCAGCCGGAGACTTAAGAGACCACCGGCTGGTGTTCGACCTCTACCGCCGCTGGGAATCCTACCACGTTCTCACCGAGAACAGGTTCCTGGCAGGGGTGGCCTCCTTCAACATGGGCCGCTACAAGCGAGCCGCCTCCCTTTGGGGCTCCATCGCCCACGCACACCCGCTGTTCTCCGACATGGAACTGGTCGCCTTCCTTATGGAACGCGACATCTTTCCCCCCTTTGAGCTGAGCTACAAACACCACTCCGAGGAGGAGCTCATGAAAATGGTTCAGGATGCCGCAGCAGATGAAGAGGCGCGGCGCCGCTGCGTGGAGAACGGCTTCTTCCGGATCAGGGCGCTGGCCCAGATAGCCGAAGAAAGGGATTCGGAAGGGAGCCAGGTGGCCTTATACAATCTGGTGTACTACGGTGGGGAGTGGGGCGAAAAGCTGGCGCGGAAGGTGCTGGAAAACTCCTGGTTTCCCCTCCCTCTGAAAATGGGAGCGGCGCATGCCCTGGTAGACAGGGGCATTCTGCGAGAAGATGAACCCGTTCCCATGATGATCGACGGCGAGAAGCGGCTGATTCACTTCAAAACCATCAGCGTAATGCTGGAGCCGGATGAGGAGCTGGACAAAGTGGTGCAGCACGCCGTCGAGCTGCGCGACCAGGGGAAGATCGCAGAGGCCACATCTTTGCTGCAGGATTTGCTCCAGCAGGAAAAATACTATCCCCCGGCCATGATGACCCTCGCCAACCTCCTGCGCCAGCAGGGGAAACTGGAGGAAGCCCTGGATCTCATGGAGCTGCTGGAGGAAACGGCGCCCGAAGACCCCGCCGTCCTCTTCAACTTTGCCGCACTCATGCTCCAGATGGATGATCCGGAGCAGGCGCGCGCCTACCTTAACAGAATCGATCCGGACGAGATCACAGAAGAAATCCGGTCGAAGATCGAACTGCTGGAGGAGGAAATCGAAAAGGCAGAGCTGAGGGACGACCTCCTCTCCCTGCCCGAACGAATAATGGAATTCTTTACGGAAGATCAGCGCCAGGAGATCGAGAAAAAGACCCTTCCCGCAGACGCCACCCTGGCCAGGGGGCTGAAGAACATGCCCGCAAATTGGCTGACGGGAGCGTGCCGGGACTACGGGCTGGAGCCCGCGCCCCACCGCCGGGAGCGGGAAGACCAACTCGTGGAGTTTCTCACCGACCGGGAAAACCTTGCCAGAGCCGTCGAGAATCTGGACGCCGCAGAAAGGGAGCTGCTCCGGTATCTGCTGCAGCGGGGAGGCTGGAGCAGGCTGAACGCCGTCACCAGGAAGTTCGGGAGCATGGAGGGGGACGGCTTTTACTGGGAGGAGAAGAAGCCTCAGTCCACCCTCGGCACCCTCTGGTCGCGGGCACTGGTGATGGTCGGGCGCACCAGCGTCTCCGGGCAGCGCTGTAAGATCGCCACCATCCCCATCGAGCTGCGGGAGCCGCTCGGGGAAATCCTGGGTATCGGCAACGGTTAGTAAAGAAGTAATTGCCCGCGAAAAAGGCGGAAACCTGGCGGGAGGCACGTCAGAGGAGCTCGAAGCGCTGCTCAGAAAAGTGTTTGTCGAATGTGAATACCTTTTTGATCCCAAGCCGCCTCATCGCCGCAAAGCTCGTGCAGTCCACAAAGCTTAAATTCCGGCGGTTAGCGGTCAAGACGGCATCCGCCCCGCGCTGGTGCAGCTCCTCTCCCACCCATTCGATCCGGAGCAAAGGCACGATATCTTCGTGAAAGGCGCGCAGAGCATCCATTCCAAGTCTGCGCTGCACTAAGGCGTAAGTCTCTACCAATACGTAACTTGTAGTAATTAATACGGTGTCGGTGGTCAAAATTTTTTCCCATATCTGCCGGGCAAGGGGGTGATTTTCATCGTCTGCATCGAGCACTGCAAGAAAAGCCGAGCTATCCACAAATACCCTCACTGAGAGTTCCCCTCTGAAAAGTAAACGTCGTGATTGCTCGAGAGGTCCTCGACACCAGAGCGGTACCGCCCTGCAGCAGCAAGCGCCCTCTTTACCCTTTCTTCACTTTCCATATCTCCGGCAGAAAACAGCACCTCATCCACACCCCGCCTGATTAGCTCTGCTATCGAAATCTTCTTTTTAAGGCTCAACCTCTTCAAAGCCTCATACTGCCTTTCGGTGAGCTGCACCTGCGTTCGAACCACGGCCATTGCCTCCTCGCATTGTGATTACATTACACAATAGTATGTTATCATGTCATTAACCTTTTTTCAAATTCCGCCTTCCCGCCGTCCATAATTAATTTCCCGTTTGTACAATGTGACCTCCTCCAACCCCTAAAGGGATGGGCTTCCTCTTTCACGAGGGAAACTTCGCGAATGTAGGGGTTGCTCCCCAGCATCCGCACAGCGGCATCCCTCTCCGAAGGGGTGTACCGCTTGCGCTCACAGCCAGATCAGAGATACCCCTTTTCCCTCAGGTAGCCCCTGACGGCATCTCCAACCTCTACCGCTTCTTCCCTCAATTCAAGGTATTCATCCTCCGAAAACAAAAAAGCCGGGTTGTAATCCGCTTCCTCTCTGTATTTCATCAGTCTCGAAAAAACGCGTGAGCTTTTCACGTCGAGGATTCCCGGCTTCACAAAACGAATCCCTATCAACCTTGAGATACCTTCGTGGGTTTTCGGCTCCAAATCTTCCGATAAAAGCAGCGCTCTAAAGTGATAAAAAAGATAATAATACAAGCGGGAAACGGCGTCGTTGTAAAAACCACCCGCATTCAAATAGTCTGCCGCATCGAGAAGATTATTTGCCCTGTTGATTTCCTCCCTGATGTTTTCCCGCTTATTCTCATCGATCACAGAAAACACCCTCCCGCCACAATAACTATAAAAGGGACACCCCTTCTCTTTCGATGTCCAGCCCTATTCTTCTCTCCCGCCGCTTCAGAAGCTCGAACTGCTCCTCAGACAGAACGAGGGTTGAAAGGCAGAGATCGCGCTCAAGCTCGATGTCGGCAGCCTTATCGAAGACGGCTTTTTTTAAATTTCCGGTCAGTCCTTTTACGATCACAGCAACGTCAACGTCGGAACCGGCCCCGTAATCCCCTCTCGCCTTGGAGCCGTAGAGGTAAAGACCGACCAGCTGGTCGCCCAGCATCTTCCGCAGCTCTTCTCTCAACTCAGCCAACGCCGCTTTTTCCGCGGCCGTCAGGTACTCCACTGCGCTCACACCTTTCTCGGCCCCGTCATCATTCCAGTACCCCCACCGCGTCCTGCGCCAGCCCGGCATTAAAGAGGCGCGCCGGAATGCCGTCCGGCAGGCTGCTGGGACAGCACGTCCACGCGCAACCACCCGCCTTAACGTATATTTTCCAGCCCTCACCAATAGTTTATCACAAACCGTAGCGATCGAAACACGGGGGCGGCGGACGTCCCGTCCCTCTGCTGTGCCGTCCGGGTGCTGCCGTTCCGTTCACGGCGGCCGCGCCCCCAGGCTTCAGCTCCCCTTTCAGAACGCTGCCCGGCTCCGGCAGGCCCATCCGAGCGCGCCGTGTCGCAGAAAACTTTGACAGTTCCCGTTCTCAGTCCTACCGGCTGCTGCCCCCTGCGGGACCGCCGGGGAAAACCGCTTCGACGCAGGGAAAGTCCTTAACGTTCGCCGTTACCACCTTCAGTCCCTTAAGTTCGGCGGTCGCCGCTATGAGGCAGTCGGCCATTCCGAGGGTCCTTCCCTGTGCGGCCTGATCGCGGCGGATTTCCGCAGCGCGCCTTGCAACCTGGCGGTCTACGGGGAGTATGCTCCACGCCTGCAACAGTTCCTCCACGGCGGCCCGCGCCTTTTCTGTGCGCGCCCCGAATAAGAGTTCGTGGTACACGATCACGCTGGTGGCCGCCATCCCGGAGGTGACTACCTGCTCCAACCAGGTGGAGGCATCGGAAGGCAGCCTGCCGGTTAAGTTTGATCACATTATAGCCGGCCGGGAGGTGCAGTTCAATTTTATCGTGATGGCGTACAGCGGCAGACCCGGCCGGGCTGCAGAGCCCCCCGGATGAAGGGAAGGGATGATGTGGGACGGGAAGAGCGGAAGGCCGCCCCTTCTGAGAAAAAAGGTCACCTCTTCTGGAAGATCAGGATGAACTCGTGCACCTTGTTGACGCGGAAGACCGTGGGGTAACCCAAGGGGCGCAGGTTGTTGTACTCCCGGCGACGGTCCCAGATGATGATGTCGTCCAGGGTGAACCCCACCTCCCGCAGTTTCAAGCTGAGGTCCATGTGCAGAGGGTAGAAGTCCGATCTTTTACGGACGTCCATGACGATGACGATGCAGTAGCAGCCGGGGATGAGGGTTTTGTAGACCCCGGCAAAGACCCGCTGCAGGGCATTCAGGAAAGCCGCGTAATCCGCGACGTTTCCCAGGTCCTCGGGGTGGGAGCCGTAGTTGCGGACGGGCTTGCCGTCGGCGGTGCGCTTCCGGTTGAGAACGTTCCAGTAAGGGGGGGAGGTGATGCAGAGGCTCACGCTCTCCGGCTCCAGGTATTCCTCCAGCTGCAGGCTGCTCTTCTGGATGATGCGGGGATAGCGGTCGGGAGGCCCGGCTATCTTCTGCAGCCTCCGCCCGGCGAGGGCGACGTATTCCCCCGAGATCTCGAAGCCGACGGAGGGCAGCCCTTTTTTAAAGGCGGAGCAGAGGGTGCTGCCGCTCCCCAGGAAGGGGTCGAGCACCAGGCCATCCTCTTCCGGCCCGAAGATCTCGATCAGCCGGTCGGTGAGGCTGGTGGGAAACATGGCCGGGTGCCGGTAGCTGCGCTCTTCGGCGTCCTTGACGTCGTCCCAGATGCTGATGGAGTAGCGCAGCCAGGTCTTCCCGTCGAGTGCCGTCCTTCTCCCGCTTCTGGCAGCCATCGGCCTTCACATCCGTCCTTTCGTCAAAAACCGCTTCTTTCTTGCCCGTGCCCTTCCGGGCGCCCACCTACCAGGATACTTCGCCGCTTCCGGCGCTTTTCCTGCCCGGCGGCGGCCGCGGGGCCGGGCCTGACGGCCTCTGCCGCTCCGGCAGTTCGCCTTCGCCGCGGCCGCGCCTCCCGCCCCCCCTCCGGCGGGGTGCGGCCCCTCAGCCCTCCCCCCTGCTCGGCCGGCACCGGTCCCCTTCGGTTAAGGCTGCCCGCCGGGAGGGGGAGCCGCTCCGGCACAAAAAAGTTCCCCATCGCAGCAATGGGGAACCTCAGGAGTCGGGCGTTTACGAAGCGTCCGCAGCTTTGAGGCGCTCCACGGCGTTGACCGGGCAGGCCCGGTAGCAGCGGCCGCACCTGGTGCAGGTGTCTTTATCGATATCGTAATAAGCCGACCCGTTGTAATTCACGTAGACGGCGCCGCTTCCACCCTCATAGTTGCAGACGTACCAGCAGGTGGCGCAGTCCATGCAGAGATCCTGCTTGATCTCAAAATCGAATTTATATTTCTTCTTCTCCTCGGCCAAAACAAAGCTCCCCCCTTCCCTGATTAATCCGGTATCAAACCTTAATTAATAACTTTTCGCCGGCAGCTGCCAAAATCCTGCACCGGGAGGCAATTTCTTTCCTCTCCGGGAAAGAACTCTTGAAAGAGCGTTTTCCGGCCGGCGCGCTGCCGCAGGAGGCCTCACAACAGGATTCCTCAGAAGGCGTTTTCTGCGCAAGGGGGGTGTGATTCCGGCGCCGCCGGCTGCTACTGCAGGGGTGCTCATGTTTTCTGCACATCGGGTGGTCCGGCCGCCGGCTGCTGTCGCCTGTCGCCGCCCGCCGCAGGGGCAGCCTGAACCGGGAAAACAGGAATACGCCTTCCCGAGCGAGAATTCTAACGGTAGGGAGAGACGTCGGGACAGAAATCCGGTTCACGGAGTATCTTCTGCATTCTTCTGCCGTTACGCCTTCCCGGACGCCCGGCCAGCCGGGCTTGAGGTTTGAAGGCGGGCGCCATAAGCAATGAGCTGAAGGGGAGATTTTCCTGCAACAAAACCGCCCCCGGACGGCCCTCGGAGCAGGGGCGGCGCCGGGAACGTGCGGCAGCGGGAGGGATGAGATTGCGCGTACTGATCGTCGACGACGAAAGATCGCTGGTCAAGGGGCTTAAGTACGCCCTGGAAAAGGAGGGCTACCGGGTCTCGGCCGCCTACGACGGAAAGGAGGCCCTGGAATTCCTGCGCCACAACCGGGTCGACCTGATCATCCTCGACCTGATGCTGCCGGAGATCGACGGCCTGGAGGTCTGCCGGAGGCTGCGGCAGAGGGACAACACGCCGATCATCATGCTCACCGCCAGAGGGGATGACGTGGACAAGATAGTCGGGCTGGAGCTGGGGGCCGACGATTACCTGGCCAAACCCTTCAACACCAGGGAGCTGATCGCCAGGATGCGCGCCGTCCTGCGCCGCACAGCATCCTCCGCTCAGCAGCCCGGGCCTGCCCGAGGGGTACTCACCTTCGGCGGGCTGGAGATCGACCCGGGGCGGCGGCGGGTAACCGTTGAAGGGAGGCCGGTCGAGCTCACCGCCAGGGAATTCGACCTCCTGCTGACGCTGGCCCGCCGCCCCGGGCTCACCTTCACCAGGGAAATGCTGCTGGACCAGGTGTGGGGGGAGGATTACTTCGGGGACAGCAGGGTGGTCGACGTCTACGTCCGCAGGGTGCGGGAGAAGATCGAGCCCGATCCCGCCCACCCGCGCTGGATCATCACCAAGTGGGGAGTAGGCTATGTTTTCGCAGGCGAAGAGGGGTAAGGGGCACGCCGGGGAGGGCGCCCATCAAAGAGGCCGGAACCAGGGGCCACCGCCTGCAGGCGGCACGGGTGCCGAAAAAGGGGAGAGAGTTCCTCCGGCACCGACCGGCCGGAGGGACGCCCCCCGCTTCGGGATCCGCACCAAGCTGGCCGGCACCTATCTCCTGGTGATCGCCGTGATCCTCGTGGTGATCAACGGTGTCGCCCTGCGCGCCCTGGAGGAGAGCTATCTGCACGACCGGGGGGTGAAAACTCTGGCCAACGCCAACATCATCGCCCTTGCCGGTCAGGAGACCCTCCTGCACCACGACCGCAGCACCTTCTACTTCGTCAGGGACTTCGGAACGCAGATGGAGGCGCGCGTCCTGGTTCTCGACCGGAAAGGGAGGGTTGCGGTGGATTCCTTTGGTGAGAAGTGGCTGGAAGGACAGCTGCTGGATCACGAGGAGGTGACCTCCGCCCTCTCCGGAACCGGCAAAACAGGCGTCCACAGGCTTGAGAGCGGCGAAAGGGTGCTCTACGCCGCCGTGCCCATCATCAGGGATGAAAGCGTGGCCGGAGCGGTGATGCTGGCGACCGACCTCAAAGACATCGATGAAGCGGTCGCCGACACCAGGAGGCTGCTGGCCGCCGTCTCCGCCGCCGGAGGGGTGCTTGCCCTCCTGGTGGGGCTGATGCTGGCCGATCACTTTGCCAACTCCCTCAGCCGGCTGGCGGATGCGGTCAGGATGATCGCCGCCGGGCACTTCAACCGGCGGGTAGAGATCAACAGCCGGGACGAGATCGGCCTTCTGGCGCGGGATCTCAACGAAATGGCGGCCAAGCTGGAGGAGGCCGACAGGACGCTGAGGCACTTTCTGGCAGATGCCTCCCACGAGCTGAAAACGCCCCTTTCCTCCATCAAGGTTCTGGCGCAGTCCCTCCTGGAGGCGAAAGAAATGGACCCGGAGGTCTGCCGGGACTTTCTGCGGGACATCAACGGTGAAGCCGACCGGATGGCAGCCCTCGTCGACGACATGCTGCACCTGACCAAACTGGACGACCCCGATTACCCCGTCACCTTCGGCGAGGAAAGGGTGGGGCCGCTTCTGGCCCACATCAAGGGGCTGCTGGCGGGGGAAGCAGCGCAGAAGGGGATCGCAATCCGCCTGGAGGAGGAGCCCCAGGGGATCTCCTGGCCGCTCAACGGCCGGCTCTTCACCCGCATTTTCCTCAACCTGCTGGACAATGCGGTGCGCTACACCCAAGAGGGCGGCCGGGTCACCATCACAGCTGCGGTGGAGGGGGAAGAGCTGGTCGTCAGAGTCGAAGACGACGGCCCCGGCATCCCCCCGGAGGCCCTGCCCTACATCTTCGACAGGTTTTACCGGGTGGACCAGGCGCGGTCGCGGGCGACGGGCGGCACCGGCCTCGGCCTGGCCATCGTCAGGCAGGCGGTGCGCCGGCACGGCGGCACCGTGGCGGTGGAGAGCACACCGGGGAGGGGGACTACCTTCGAGGTGCGCTTCCCCCGAACGCCGCCGCAGCGGGAAAAAAGCTTCGGGGCCTGAGCCGCAGGACTGCCCGCTTCTCGGAAGCCGTTTTTCCCAGGGGCGGCCCCCTTGAAGGATGGCCGGTGCCGTTCTTGCAGCCGGCCGGAAAAGCCCTTTTATCCTGAAGCCCCAGCCGCCGGCCCTTCTTTGATGACCGCCCCAGATGACCGCCTCAACCCCACCCGCCACCCCCTGCCTCCTGAGAACCCGCCCCGTAAGGCTTCCCCTCAGCCCCCAACGATCTGTAATATTTTTGTAACAATCGGAGATAAAATTGAAATAAGCAGCTGTTATAGTAGCTACAGAAGTACAGGATTTGAAAACTACCCGCAAAGGGAGGGTCTGAGATGTCGTTAATAAACAGCCGGCTGTTCCGCAAGTCTTTAATGGCAGCTCTGGCGGTGGCCCTGGCGGCGGTTTTGGTGCTGGCTACAGGGGGCTGCCTCAGGTCGGAGCCCCAAAGGATGCCGGTAAAAAGCAGCGAGCAGAACAAACCGGACATCAGCGCCCAGCCGCAGGAGACCCTGGCGAAGGTCACCCTTTACTTCGGCGACGGGGAGGCGACGTATCTGGTTCCGGAGGAGCGGGAGGTCGCCAAAGAAACCAGGCCGCTTGAGGAGGTCGTCATCGAGGAGCTGATCAAGGGGCCGCAGAACCCGGACCTCACCCGCACCGTGCCCCAGGAGGCGAAGCTGCTCTCCGTCAAAGTGGTGGACGGCGTGGCCTACGTGAACTTCTCCAAAGAGTTTCAAACCAAGCACTGGGGCGGCTCCGCCGGGGAGCTGATGACCCTCTACTCGATCACCAACTCCCTGGCCGAACTCCCGGGGATCGAGAAAGTGCAGTTCCTGCTGGAGGGTGAGACCCAGGAGGCAATCCTGGGGCACGCCGACACCACCCAGCCCATCGAACCCAACTGGGAGCTGGTCAAAGAGTAACGGCGGGGAAAAGGAAGACTCTCAAAGTTTCAACAACCGCAAATACGCTATCTCTCAAAAGCTCTTCATAACGGGCGGGGCAAGACCCCGCTTCCTTTTTTATTGCCGCGACGCCCTCCCCTCAACGAATTGAGGGGGATTGCTGCCCCCTCGCGCTCCCCCAGTTTTCTTAAAAGGCGCCGCGGTAAGCAGGCATGAGACCCCTGCCGCAGGCGGCCGGCAATCTAGAGGGGGAGAACCGGCGGCGGAAGGAGCCCCCCTGCTGCCTGTGGGGGATGCCCACGAGCCCACCTGCTCGGCGTGGAAGCTCCATGCTGCCTCAGGTGGAAAGAGCATCCGTCGCTCCCCGGCCGGCGGAGTGAGCCCCCTCCTCCCGGCGGGGGTGAGGACTCCACTTATGCCTTAGGCGGAGTGAGCCTCCATGCTTCAGGCTGCGGACGCCCATGCCCCCGCTGCCGGCGAGGGCAGGCATAAATCCGCACCCTCGAGAAGAAAGCCTGCCGGACGTGAAACCCGGATTTTTTTATGAAGTGGTATTTCCAAAATGCGCCCCGAATCCGCCCCCTCAAGGGGTGCGCAGTTCAGAAATTCGCCCCGCGGCAGCCGTACTTGCCCTCTCCGGCGGCCGCACCCTACCTCCCCTGCCGCACCACGCCGCTTTTGTTCTCCCACCCACGTCCTGTGCTTCCCCTTAAGGAGCCGGCCAGAAGGCCGACAGGCCGCACCTCCGGGCGGGCCTTCCCCGCCCTTCGCATTTCCGGTTTGCTCCCGGGAAAACTCACCCCTTCACGCCCCAATGCGGCCTTTGCATGGGAACACCTGTTCCCTCTATAATGATGGCGACAGGGAAACAAGCCCTCTAAAAAAGCAGAAGGAGGAGGTGAGACACCATGCCCGTCAACGCAATTCCGCTGACCAGCGCCATGGAGATCGTGGTGAGGGCCGGCACCGACGCCAACGGAAACCCCATCCTGGCCACCAGGACCTACCGCAGCGTCAAGACAACCGCCGCCGATGAAGACGTCCTGGCCGTCGGACAGGCCCTGGCCGGGCTGCAGGCCAACCCGGTCGACTCCATCCGCCGGGTGAACGAGGTCGTACTCGAGCCGGCCGTCTAACGGCGGCGTATCCCCTAGCTGAGGAAAGGAGGTGAAGCAAAAGTGGCCAGCAGGCTGCAAATGGTGTTCATCACCGAAGGGGGCGGGAGGCTCCGCATTTCGGTAGCCGACCCCCGCCCGGACCTGACAGCCGAGGAGGTGGAGTCCGCCATGAATGAGGTCATTGCTAAAAAAATTTTCGCAACCCGGACCGGGGACGCCAGCGCCATCCTGAGCGCCCGCATCGTGACCACGGAGACGGCGGAACTCATTACACCTTAAATTGAGGCTGCGTTTATGACCACTCCCTGCCTGCCGGAGCCCCCGGCGGGCAGGCTGTTTTAAAGATCACCGGAGAGGAGGGAGACAGGTGGAGGACATCTGGATGCAGATCGGAAATTACGGCTTCCCCATGCTGGTGGCGGTCTACCTTCTGGTGAGGGTAGAAAAGAAGCTGGACACCCTGACGGAGGCCATTACCCGTCTGGAGCAGGTGCTGTCCCTATACCTGCGCTCGTCTGACCACGGGGTCAAAGAGCCCGCCCAGGCGGCCGCCGCCGGCCCCCGCTGAAGGGAGAACGCCGCAAGAAGTGCCCCCGGGGCCCTTTAGAGGAACGGGGAACTTTTAGCCGGCGCAAATTCAAAGACCCGGCATCGGGGAGCCCGGCGCAATTAGCAGGCCGGCCCGGCGATGAGAGGAAGCCGGGAGAGGCCGGCTGCCCCCTGTCCGGGAAGAAGCCCTGCGGGAAGAGGCTTGAAGGGAAAGCAGCCCGGCCTTTCTCTCCGCCGGGGATGGGGAGCACGAAAGAGGAGGGTTCGCGGAAGGCTTATAACTTGACATGGGAACACCTGTTCGTATATAATCGAGCGTAAGGGAGGTGGCAGCAGTTGCCAAAAGTGGATTTTTCTCAGATCTGGCCGGAGCTCATCGGCCTCGTTCCCGTTTACGCCAGGGATGGCACCAACGGTACGCGGATTCTGCTGGAGCACCGACAGGCCATCTTCAGCGATCTGAAGACCAAGACGCTGCTGGCTCAGCTGGCCCGCACTTTCCTGTTCGACCTGCAGGCGGCGCGGCGGGCCTTCGGCCGGGTCTGCGGGAGGTGCTACGCCATCCCCGTGGCCATCCGCCCCGGCCTGGTGCTCCTGCCGGTGCGCGCCCGGGAGGCCCGAGTCAAGGACGACGGGACGCGCGCCTACATCGTCAAGGCCAAGATCCGCTCGATCCGCCCGGAGTACCGCGGTCTGAGGAAGGCCGGGACGCGGTTTTCGTTCTGCGACGGGAGCAGCCTGGTCGTGCCGCACCGCTGGTCCAGCGTCAGGGAGATCCTGCTGGCGGCGGATCTGGTGGAGAAGGAGGCCGCAGGCCTCGGGGGGTATCCCAGCGGCGGCTCCGGCGGGCCGACGCCCTTCCGGGCGCGCGAAAGCCGCCCCGACTATTGCTACAGGAACTGCCCGCAGTCCGGGCTCTGCCGCCCTCCGGACGGCGAGGAGGATTAAAGCCGTCCGGAGGGCCTTCATTTTGGAGAGGGCCGTTCGTGAAGGATGCCGGGCTCGAAGAAGGGGGAAAGGCCGCTTACGGCCATTTTGCGGGCTCGAGAAGCGGAAAAATGCCTTTTATGATGAAAAGGGCCGGCTCGAGGAGAGGTCAAAAACGCCTTTCATTAAGGAAGCCGGCCTTTAAGCCGCCGCCGGAGGGGGGATTGGTTCCTTCCCGGGGGATGGAGCCCTGCAGTCGTTTAGATACTGCTTTCCTTGCCGGCGGAATTCAGGCGCTACCGAGGGAGGATCCTTTGGATGCGGTCGCGCTCCTCCGCAAGCTCCGGCTTGAGCTCGAGCGCCCGGCCTACCAGCTCCTTCCCCTCGGCGGAGCGTCCCATCCGCTCCAGCACCAGGCCTCTCCAGAGGAGGGCCTCCGCCTTGAAGCGATCATCCCGTTCGGCCCCGGCAAGATACTCGACGGCTTCTTCCCGGCGCCCCAGCAGGGCCGCCGCCTCTCCGGCCGAGAGCTGAAGGGACGGCGTCACCGCCAGCTGCGGCGCTTTGACCCAGTACCTCCTGTAGGCCTCCGGCACCGCGGCCATGCGCCGCTTCAGGCGTTGCGGGACCTGGGCGGCCTTCACCAGGTAGTCCCGCGCTGCCCCCTGCGGCTCCCCGACCTCCTGGGATGTCCCCTCTTCCCCCTGCCGGGAATCCTTCAGCGGCCGCTCCAGCAGGTAGCGTCCGGCGCTCAGGTAGCCCTGGGCGAGGTCCTCGTAGAGGCTCTGGCGGAGGGGAGCCAGCGACAAGGCCTCTTCCAGCTGGCGCACCCCTTCCTCCACCTGCCCGGCTCTGAAGAGGGCACCGGCGTAGAGAACCCTGGCACCGGCGTCACCCCGGTTCAGGCGCACTGCCTCCCGCAGCCTCTCCAGCGCCAGCCCGAGCAGCCTCCCGTCCCCCTGCTCAGTTCCCGCCTGCATGTAGATCCTCCCCAGCTCCATCCTGTAGGAGGCCTTCCAGGGATCGCACTGCGCCGCCCGCTCCAGTCCGTTCACGACCTGCTGGGCGTTCTGCTCCTTGGCGGCAGTCGTGGCGGCTGCGGCGTACTTCTCACCCAGGAAGAGATTCAAGGAGACGAAGAAGACGAGGAACGCCGCCAGGCCGACGGCAGCCCCCTGGAAGAAGGGGCTCGACGTGAAAGTCCGGCGCTCCTTTAGCTTCTTCCCCCCTGCGGGTGCGGCCTCTTCAGAGGGAACGAAGAGCCGCTGAAGCCCGCGCTGCAGCCCGAAGAGCCCCCACAGGAAGAGGGCGACCGCACCTAAGGAGAGGTTGAAGTCCAGGAAGGAGTGAATGCCGAGGGCCAGAGCGGCGGCAAAGATCGCCCAGGACGTCCCCTTCACGTCCTCCCCAACCCTTCCTCTCAGCACCGCCACAGTGCTTAAAAGGAAGCAGAACCAGACGGCGAGAAAGGCCAGCAGGCCGGGAAAGCCCGTCTCCACGCCCACCTGCAGGAAGTGGTTGTGCACCTCGGTGGAAGAATAATAGTAGTCCTGGTACCTGTGGTAGAGGGCGTTCCAGCCGCCCCCGCCGGTGCCCAGGAGGGCGTTGACCGGCCCGGCGGTCATTATCTTAAGGGCATCCCTGCTCCAGAGCAGGCGCTCCTGGGCGTTCTTCTCCTGAAGGGAAATGCTCTGCACCCGCTCCACCCAGGACTGCGGCAGGATCCGGGCAGCAGCCGCCGCTGGTGTGGAGGCATGGCGCAGGGCGTAGTAGCCGCCGCCGGCCGCGATCAGGACCGCCAGCACTCCGGCCGCCGGCAGCACCCAGGGCCTCAGCCGGCGGCGCCGGGCGCCCGGTGCAGGGGCAGGACGCGGCTGCTCCAGGCGGTGCCAGAGGTACTGCAGGCCGGCGGCTAAGGCCGCACCGGCCAGCACCCAGAGCCAACCCTTAAGGGCGGCCCCGCCGCCGGTGCAGGCCATCACCCTCCCCGAGACCAGGACGGCGCAGAGCGCCTGCAGGAGGAAGCAGCCCAGAGAGCGCAGGCGCACCCCTCCGGGAAGGCCGGCGAGGAGGACGATGAGCCCCAAAGGATAGATCAGGTAGGCGCCCCGGGACTGCGTTCCCAGGAAGGTGAGGAAAAGCAGGTAGTTGCCCGCCGCCAGCAGCAGGCGGTAGGGGAGCTTCACGGCCACCGCCTGGAAGTAGAGGCCGAAGAGGTTGACGGCGGTCAGGAACGCGGCCAGGGAGTTGGGGTACTGCAGGCTGGAGTAGATCCTGCCGCCGACGAAGGCGTCCTTGTAGCGGAAAGTGCCGAAGGCCGCCCCCAGGCCGAGCAGGGCGACCCCGGCGCCGCTCAGAAAGTAGACGGCCAGATAGCCGCGCACGGCCTTGAGGGAGCGGACGACCGAGGCCAGCAGCCAGTAGACGGCGGTGTAGTTGGCCATCTTCAAGACCGCCGCCGCAGCTTCCCGGGCATTCCAGGCCACCGCAGAGGATGTGAGATAGAACCCCAGCAGGATGAAAACGGCGTAGTCCAAAGGAGCCCGAAAGAAGGAGAGCTCCCTCCGGGAAAGCTTGTAGAAGGCGAAAAGAGCGAAGATCACCGCCGTGTACATGTGGGTCGGCAGCAGCTCCCGGGAGAAGAAGAGACCGCGGAAGTAGGGCGGGTAGAAGAGCAGGACCGCCAGCATGACGGCAACCAGGCCCTCGACGGTGCAGAGCCGCCGCAGCGTCCCCCCGCTTTCCGCAGGCAGCACACCCTGAAGGGAGGCGGCCACCCGGGAGAACCACTCGCCCAGGCCGCTCCGGGCCGGCCCGCCCGGGCGCCCTGCCGCTTTCTTCGAGGCGGCAGCCCCCGTCCCGGAGCTCAGCCGCAGGCGGATCGCCAGCCGCCGGATAGAATCCTGGAGGCCCTCCGATATCCGGAAGCGCGGCCTCCTGCGCCTGACCCCCTTGGCGGCGACTGCTTCCCGCTCCTTCTTCATCCTCAAAGGAACGACCTTTTTGCGGCCGCGCTTTTCGGAAAGGCTGACCACCTTCCCCTGCGCCGCCTTCTGCGAAGACCGCCCGGCGGCCTTCTTGCTCCGCGTGCTCCTTCCTTTTTGCTTCTTCCCGGACACGTTCAACCGTTCCACCTTTCGTAGAAAAATATCTACAAGGCTTCCCGCTTCACCGACTGGGTGCTCGTAGACCGGTTTTTGTCGATGGTCGTCACCGATCTGCCCGCTCCTTCGCCTGTTCGGGCGCTGCCGGACTGCGAACCGGCCTTACTCCAAACCCGTCCGGCCGTTCAGGCCAGACCTAAAGAAGAGGCTATCCCCTGCATCCCCTTCAGGGCTATCTCGAAGAACTCCTCTAAGGGAACGCCGAACTCCTCACAGGTGCGGATCTGGTCCCTGTTGGCTCCCCGGGCGAAGGCCTTGTCCTTGAACTTCTTCTTGATGGACTTCACCTTGACCTCCCCCAGGGTGCGCGAAGGCATCACGTAGGCGATGGCCGTGATCAGGCCGGAGAGGGGGTCGGTGGCGTATAAGGCCTTGGCCAGGAGGGTGTCGCGGCTGATCCCCTCGTGGTCGTTGTGGGCCTTGACGGCGTGGACGACCTCCTTGTCGAACCCCAGCTCTTCCAGCATCTCCCCCGCCACCAGGCTGTGCCGGTCGGGGTCGTCCTTGGTCTCCTCGTAGTCGATGTCGTGCAGAAGGCCGGCCAGGTACCACTTCTCCTCATCCTCGCCCAGCCGCCGGGCCAGCCCCTCCATAATGGCGGCGGTGGCGAGCATGTGGTTTACGAGCTCGGGTGTGTGAACCTTTTCCTTGACGAGGGCTAAAGCCTCTTCGCGCGTCATCTCCATCACCTCAAAAAAGTTTTCTTCTGCTGCCATCAGTACCCGTAAAGCAGCTCCGTACTTCTCTCAACTGCGGGGGAACCCGGCCCCATTATTTTTTTTCCATTCTCAATAACCGCAATTCACGGTCGTACTCCAGGAACTTCAAATCGTGCTCGGCGGTGCGCCGGCGCAGGTAGTCCAGCCCCTCTTCGATGCGTGCCAGACTGTTTTTGATGCTGGCATAGTAATCCAGCGATACCTGGCGGGCATCAAAGAGCGCCCGGATCTTTTCGAGAATTTCACCGTCCAGGCGGGTCTCCACCCGCAACTGGAGCTTCTCCAGGTTATCGATCCGGGTTCCGATATCACCCATCCCGGTTTCGACTTGCCCTATACGGTCTTCCACTTTCCCCATCCGGGTGTCCAGGCCTTCCAGCCGGTCTTCCACTTTCCCCACCCGGGCGTCCAAGCCTTCCAGACGGTCTTCTACTTTCCCTACCCGGGCTCCCAGGCCTTCCAGCCGGTCTTCTACCTTCCCCATCCGGGTCTCCAGGCCTTCCAGCCGGTCCTCTACCTTCCCCATCCGGGCGTCCAGCCTGTTCTGCCCATCCGCGAGCGCCCTCTGGCCTTCGGTCAGCTCTCGCAGCTGCCTCAAAACCAGTTCCTGGAACTGCTCGTTATCCAACCCGCTCCCCCCTTTTTTCTGGACAAGACGGTCTAACTGCACTTAAACCGTTTACGCCTTTTGCAGAAAAATATTTCGCCCATCTCAACGTCCTTGTACTGCCCGAAAATACGTTTCGGTTTATCCTTACACCTGCTCTCGGATCTTTCGGTTAAACTCGCCCTAAAACTCGTCGATAGATAAGCAGCCGACCGGCTCCTATGCGCCTTCCCTGGCGCAGAGTCGCCTACCTCGACATCCTATTTCGATTCGGTTGCCGTTTGCTGCTCCTTCGTCAAGGGCGAGTAACGACCTCCGTCAGGTCGCTGCGCCGGCAAGGATAAATCCTTTTTTCGTTCCTCTGTTGGTGCCGCCGCTGGCGGCATGATGGTCTGCTGGTGACAGCCGACGGCGACCACCTCTTGATCCGCCGCAGCGGACGGCTTTCGGCAGGGGCCGCAGAGAAGGCCGCAAAAAGAAGCAGCTGCCGGCCGCGAGCCGCACCTCACAACGGTGAAGCCTTAAGCGGACGGGACGCCTGGCCTTAAGGCCGCCGGGGCGTTTTCAAAAACGAGGGACTTTAAGCCGACGGAAGCGGCTGCCGGCCCTCAGGAGGGGGCGGTAACCAGCCAGGCGGCGATCCAGGCCGTCATCCCGTCGCCGAGGCGCACCCGGTACCAGTCCCCCTCCCGGCCGACCACAGTTAAGGGCTGGCCCGGCAGGGCCTTCCCCACGATTTCGTGGTTCGTCCCGGGGCCGCTCCGGAGATTGACGTAGCTGTTCCCCTCTTTGATGTAGACGACACCGCTGCCGGGGGCCGATGCGCTGCCGCCGGAGCCTCCGTCAGAGCCTCCCCCGGGCTGTCCGGGGGCGCTTTCGTAGCGCTTCTGAAGCTCGGCAAGCTCCTCTTCCAGCTTCAGGGCGCGCTCGTTGAGGGCGGCGACCCTTTCCTCCAGTTCACGGACGTAGCCCTTCACCCGTTCATCAACGTAGCTGCGCGCCACCAGGGGATCGGAGGCGCTCCCCGGCCCCTCCCCCCCGGCGAAGACAACCGAGCCCAGCAGAAAGCCAAGGCCGGTCCCGACGACCAAAGGCAGGGCGAACAGAAGGCACCTTCTCCACTTCATAAGAAAATCTCCCCGTCCTGAAAACTTCAAAAAACCGCAGCAGCAGCCCGCCGCCCGGTTTTTGCCAGAATCAAAGTCATCCGGTCAGAACCGTGCACCAGAATCATACGATCGCTCCCCAAACCTCGACGGCGGAGCGCCTCGCAGCCCCCTACAACAGAAGCGCCCCTGCAGGCGGCACCGCTCGGGTCACTTTTTTACGCACCGCCGCGAGGCCCTCTCGCCGGGAAGCGCTGAATACCCCCTTAACTCTTTCCCGCCGGTCACGCTCCGTCGGATGGTGCCTTCTCGGAAGCCGGGGACGGCGCCGCGGAGCTCACGGAAAAGAGCCCGATCTTGTTGGCGGCGGCCAGCACACCCGCCAGCACGATCAGCAGCAGCAGCATCCCCTGGTCCGTGGCCAGGCGGGTGAGGAGCACGGCGCTCCCCCCCAGCAGGAGGTTGACGCCGTAGATGACCAGCACCGACTGCCGGTGCGTCAGGCCGAGGTCCAACAGACGGTGGTGCAGGTGCTCACGGTCGGCTGCGAAGATCGGCCGGTGCCTCAGGATCCTGCGGACAATGGCGAAAACCATGTCGAAGATGGGGATGCCGAGGATGAGGATCGGCAGGATCAGGGAAAAGGCGGTCGCCGACTTGGTGAGGCCGACTGCCGCCAGAGAGGCCAGCATGAAGCCGAGGAACATCGATCCCGTGTCCCCCATGAAGATCTTCGCCGGATGGAAGTTGTGCGGGAGAAACCCGAGGCACGCCGCCGCCAGCAGCAGGGCAAAGGCGGCGACCAGAGGCTCCCCCTCCCCGAAGGAGACGACGGCCACCGTTCCGGCGGAGATGGCAGCAACCCCCGCCGCCAGGCCGTCCAGCCCGTCTACCAGGTTGAGGGCGTTGGTAATGGCCACAACCCAGAGGATGGTGACGGGTATGCTGAAGCTCCCCAGATAGATCATCCCGCCCAGGGGGTTGGTGACGAAGTCAACCCGGATCCCCCAGGCCACCAGGACGGACGCGGCCGCAATCTGCCCGGCCAGCTTGGCCCAGGGAGAAATCCCGCGCCAGTCATCGATCATGCCCACCAGCAGGACGACGAGCCCCCCTGCCAGCAGGCCGGTGAGCTGATGATCGTGCGGCACCACCAGCAGGGACGCCGCCGCAAAGCCCAGGAAGATGCCGAGGCCACCCCAGGAGGGCACGGAAACCCGGTGCACCTTCCTCCCCCCGGGCCGGTCGACTGCGCCGGCCAGAACGGCCAGCCTTTTGACGAACGGCGTCAGCACCAGGGGTATGCCCAACGCAGTGAAAAATGCCACGGTAAGTGAAGGCAGCTCCACGGTTTCTCCATCTCCCGCAATCGGTAATCACAATATACATGATAAATGATAACTAAAGCACCGGCAAGATTTACATATGAGCCTATAACTTCTTAAGTTCGCCGTCTTCCCGAAAGATCCTCTTTAAGTTTCGGAGAAATTTCGCTAAGATAAGAGGAGCAGAGAGAGGCCGTGCCTCAACGTAAGGAGGAATCGCAGTGCGGGTCATCGACGACAGAGGGAAGTTGTTCGGGCTGATCAACCCCATCGACCTGTTGGCGCTGGTTCTGGTGCTCGCCGTCGCCGCGGGCATCTACCTGAAGGTGCACCCGGCCGGGCAGGCGCAGGAATACGCCACTGCCGACGTTCTCGTGGAGGCGGCCTTCATCCATCCGGAAACGGCGAAGGCCGTCAAGGTGGGGGACAGGCTGGTGGCCAACGGCAGCTTCACCGACGCCCGCATCATCGACGTCCGGGTGGAGCCGGCCCTGATCGCCACGACCAAGGCCGACGGCACCCGGCTGCTGACGAGGGACCCCTTTAACGTGGACCTCTACGCCACCATCAGGGGCAGGGTCGCCCTTGGGGAGCCCGACCTGCGGGTGGCCGGACAGGAGGTCCGGGTCGGGAAGGACGACTTCTACCTGAAGACGCAGACGGTGCAGCTGAAAGCGCAGGTGCTCAAGATAGACGTCCACGAGGATTAAGGGACAGCCCCGGAAGGCAAGCGCCGGTCTGCAAAAGCGCCGCGGTCGGGGGATCTTACCCCCGGCCCTCGAGGAGCGACCGGTAGAGGCCGGCGGTCTGGGCGACCGTCCGGTCTAAGCTGAACCTCTCCAGCAGCACCTCCCGGGCTGCGGAGCCCAGGCGGCGCCCCTCGGCGGGATCCTCGAGGAGGCGCAGCATCGCCCCGGCCAGCGCCCCGGGATCGGCAGGCGGCACCAGCAGGCCGGTCACCCCGTCTTCGATGATCTCCGGCAGCGCCCCGACCCTGGTGGCGATGACCGGCTTACCCAAAGCGGCCGCCTCCAGGGCGGTAAGGCCGAAGCCCTCGGAAAGGGAGCTGATCACCAGGCAGTCGATGGCGGCGTAGGCGGGGCCGGCATCCGCCAGAAAGCCGGTGCGGATGCAGCGGTCGGCTAGGCCGTACTCCCTGATCAGGGAATCCACCTCCCGCCAGTAGAAGCCGCTTCCGACGATGACGAAGCGGGCGTCGGGGAACCTCCCGCCCACCTCCCGGGCGGCCTCCAGGAAGTAGCGGTGGCCCTTGACGGGGTGCAGCCGGGCAACGATCCCGAAGAGGGGGGCTTCAGGGGGGATCCCGAAGCGGGTGCGGAAGGAGCCGTCGCAAGCCCAACTCTCCCAGAGGGCGGGGTCGATCCCGTTGTAGATGACGGTGATCTTCTCCCGGGGAATCCCGGTCGCCGCGAGGTAGTCCCCGATGAAGCCGGAGACGGCGATGAAGTGCGTGGTCAGCGGTGACGTCACCCGTTCGGTGAGGCCGTTGAGGAGGCGGCTCACCGGGGACGGGTAATCCTGGGGGAGAACGCTGTGAACGGTGGTCACGACCACCGGGACGGCGGCAAGGCGCGCCGCCAGGCGCCCGATGAGGTTGCCCCGCACGCCGTGGGTGTGGACGATCTGCGGGCGCAGCTCCCGGAGCAGGGACGCCAGGCGCAGACAGGCACCCCAGTCGAGCCGGTGCCGCATGGGCACGACGGCGGCGGGAATCCCTGCCTCCCGGAGCATCCGGTAAAAGGGCTCCCGGAAAAGGCAGACGACGTGGGGATCACAGCCGTTTCTCCCCAAACGCTCCGTAAGGCGCAGGACGTGCTGCTCAGCTCCCCCGAACTCTCCGCCGCCGATGATGTGGACAACGCTCAGCCTTGCCTGTTCGTTCACCTAAACCACCGTCTCCCAAATGCCGGCCGCAAGGCTTAATCAACCTCAAGCCGGCCGGCATTCTGATTGCTGTAAGAAGCTGCTTCGCTGCAAAGAAAATGGAAGCGCGAAAATCAAAACGGGCTTTTCAAAAAGATAAACGCCCTTGACGACGCCGGGGGCTGCTCGGAACGCCCACCGGCGACCGAAAAGGAGGACACGCACCGTGAACCCACCGGCAATCCAAGACTTGAAAAGGATCTGGAAGCAGAGCGCCCTCCTGGCTTTCTTCAGCGCCCTGGCCGGGCTCTGGCGGACCAGCGCCCTCTACGGCTTCCTGCTGGGGCCGGGATACCGGGAACAGAAGGCCCGCCTCCGGCAGACCGCTCTCTCCAGGGTGGTCGCCGCCCCTTTAGAGGCCCTGGCCGTTCTGCTCCAGGCGTTCGGGGAGCGCAGCAGGGGAAGCGTCACCCACCGCCTCCTGGAGGCGGCAGCAGGAACGTCCCATCTCGTCCTGGTGCTGGTCGCCGCCTACCCCATCATCGACTACTATCTGCGCAACCACCCCGCCCTGGCGGGCAGCGCCGGCATCTGGAAAGAGCTCCTGTTCCTGCTGGGGCTCCTTCTGGTGCTGGTCAGGATCGCGGTCAACCGCAGGGAGGGGTTCAACTTCACGCCCCTCGACCTCCCGCTGCTGCTCTTTTTCGGCACCGGGGTCGCCCTCTACCTCTTCCGCTCCCCGGAACCGGCCGTAGCGTTAGACGGGTTCCGGGTAACCTTCGAGTACCTCCTCTGGTACTACGTGGCGGCCAACATCTCCCTCAGCTTCCGCAAGCAGCGCATCTTCGCCCTAAGCCTGGTCGCCGCCGCCTTCCCGGTCGCCCTCTACGGCATCTTCCAGTACGTCACCGGAGCCCCCATGCCCGCCTCCTGGGTCGACCAGGCCGAAGCGGGGGTGAGGACGCGGGCGTACTCCATCATCGGCAGCCCCAACATCCTGGGCTGCTACATGGTTCTCGTCATCCCGCCGGCGGCGGCGCTCTTCAGGTCCTCCGGGTCCCGCCGCCTGCGCTTCCTGCTCGGGGCGGCAATCCTGACCATGCTGGGCTGCCTGGTCGTCACCTTTTCCCGGGGTGCCTGGCTCGCCTTTCTGGCGGCCGCCCTCCTCTACGGGCTGCTCCAGGATAAGCGGGTACTCGCCCTCATCCTGGCCGGGGCGATCCTGCTCCCGGTAGTCTCCCCGTCCGTGGCCGGCCGCCTTCAGTACACCTTCAGCAGCCAGTACCTGGAGAGCTCCGCCCGGGGCGGGCGGCTGGCCCGCTGGGAGCTGGCCGCCGACCGCCTCATCAAGCACCCGGTGACGGGAGTCGGCCTTGGGCGCTTCGGAGGCGCCACCGCAGACCGCTACCGGATGCCGGGCACCTTTTACGTTGACAACTACTACCTCAAGCTGGCCGTGGAAACCGGCTTCACCGGCCTGATCGTCTTCCTCTGGGTGCTCCTGCGGGCGCTCCGCATGCTGGCCGGCGTCATCAGGGACGTCTCAGCCGATCCCGAAAAGCACGCCCTGGCCTGCGGCATCGCCGCCGGGCTGGTGGGCGTCCTCGTCCACAACGGGGTGGAGAACGTCTTCGAGGTGCCGATGATGCAGACCCTCTTCTGGGCGGTCCTCGGAGCCGCCGCCCAGCTGCCGGAAAGGGTGCCCGACGGGTAAAGCCCGGCAGCTGTCCCGGCCGCAGCCGCTAGCGGTGCCTGCCGCTCTTGGTCTGGCGCTCGGCGGCACCCGGGGAGCGGCCGTTCCTCCCGTTTTCACCCCTGCGGTGCGGGTAGCGGGAGTAAAAGACGCTCATGGCCAGCGCCGCCGTCTCCCAGGCCCGCTGCCGCAGCGGGACGAGCACCTGCTCCAGGTGGGCGGCTATCTCCTGCCTCCTCTCCCAGGCCCGGACGATCTCCTCGTAGAGCCTCTCCCCGTCCAGGTCCTCCACCGTCCCCGCCACCGGCTGCCCGGTCATCTCCAGAAACCTGGCCACCTTGGGGTCGTAGGTGATCCCCACGCAGGGCGTCCTCATCACCGAAGCCATGATCAGAGCGTGCAGGCGCATCCCCAGCACCAGGTCCAGCTGCCCCAGCAGGCTGAAGAGCTCCTCCACGGAGAGCTTGAAGCGGATCAAGAGGTTCGGCTCCTGCATCAGCCAGCTGGTCTCCTGGCAGGACTGCAGGTCGCGGGGGAAGTGGAAGGGGATGAAGACGACCTCCCAACCCTCCCGCACCAGCCGGTCGGCCGCCGCAGCGATCGCCCGCTTGTACTCGTAGCAGTCCTTCCAGTCCCTGACGGCGATCCCCAACAAGCGCCGCTTCTTCTCCCCGGCGGGGCGCGCCTTCCCTGCGGCCTGCCCGGCGCCTGCAGCGGCTTTTCCTTCGGCCGCACCCCCGGAGCCGTTCCCGGAGGGCTCCCGGCCGGGATCCGGCCGCCGCCCGTCCTGCCCTACCGCGGCCGCACCCCCGCCGGAAGGATTCCCGCCGGAAGGGAGGCACCCCTCGCCGCCGGCGACGCCTTCCCCTCCTCCAGCAGGGGTCTCCCCGGAGCCCGTCTGCCCCGGTCCGGCTCCGGCCGCCGCCTCCCTTTCCAGGGACGGTTTCTCGGGCGTTTCCCAAAGAAAGGCCTTCTCCGCTCCTACTCCAGGTGCTGCGGCCTTCCCGGGCGGTCTCACACCTCGGGGCGGTTCGCCGCCTTCTGCTTCCTCCCCGGCCTCTCCCCTCGCCCTGTCCAGCACGGCGGCCCCGGCTTCCGGCCCGAAGTGGGCGGGGCTCACCGCCAGCACAGGGTCGGCGGTAACGACGACGGGCGGCCGGTCGACCCCCATCTGCAGGAAGTCGTCCCGGGAGGCCTGGTCGCGCACGGTGATGAGATCCACCCGGTTGGAGATGATGCGGGTCAGCCAGCGCCCGAAGCGCGTCCGGATCGGCCCCACCCCCTGGGCGTAGTAGATGACCGGCTTGCCGAGAATCTTGGCCAGGGCGACGACAGCCAGGTAGTAGCAGAGGCTCCGCACCCCGGTCACGTCCTGGAGCAGGCCGCCCCCACCGCTGAGCAGGAGGTCGCTGCGCAGCAGGGAAAAGGCGACTCCCAGGGGGTTCCACCTGTTCACCGCCCGCACCCCGAAGAGCCGGCGCGTCTCCCGCGGGCAGTGGGAGAAGACAGTAATGTCCACACCGGGTGCCAGGGCGCGCAGGGTGGTGATCAGCGCCGCCAGGATCGCCTCATCCCCGGTGTTGTTGAACCCGTAGTAGCCCGATACCGCCACCCGCAGCATGATTTCACCTTCCCGCCCGATAATCGATGACCGGCCAAAGGGTCCGCTCCTTAACCCTCGCCGCTGCTGCCCAAGAACCCCGGGCCCCCGGCCAAGGCAGAGCGCCTGTCATGAAAATAGATCGCATGCCCTGCCGGTCTGCCGCTCGACTCCCGATTCCAGGCCGGACAGGACGACGGCTCGCTTCGGGACAGCTCTGGGATGCTGCGTAACAAGTTGCGAATTGCTTCTGCCAATCGCAGCGTTTGACCTCGCAGCAAATCCATTCCATCGCAGCTCAATAGGTGTCTGTACTCGCATCCCGACCTGTCATCCTCGCTTCGCCTGTCCTGTTACCCGGCCTTCCATAGGTCGCTCGCCGGCAGACCCAGCGGGTATTTTCATCCTCTGTTCGTGCCGCGCCGCCGGCGGCGTGAGGGTCTGCCCTCTCATTATAGCTCCAGGGAGCTCCTGCAGCAAATAAAAAAGGAGTTCCTGCCGGACTCCTAGATCTTCTACACCGGAGCATCAATTCCTGCCCGCCGGGGGGCACTTATGGAATAAAATGTTAACAGGCCGCGCCCCACAAAGGCAGCCGGAAAGAACCCGTCCAAGCCTCGAAGCCTTCGGGCGATCTCATAATCGCATCAACCCGACTTTAACAACCTCTTTTCCCGGGGGAACTGGAGCGGGAAGGCGCACGGCGAGAGCGGCAGAAGCCGCCGCCGGCAACACGCCGGGCCGGGAAACGGAAGGAAGGGGCCGGGCCACCCCCGGCCGGAGGAGAGCTTTCGGGCCTGGAAAACGCAAAAGCCCGCCCTAGCGCCTCAGCAGCAGTCCCTCGAAGAGGATCTCCAGGCCGCGGATCAAACGCTCCTGCAGCCGGTCAGGGTCGTCGCCGCCGTCCTCTGCGCCGACTTCATCCGGGCCGCAGAGCAGCGGCAGGCAGAGCGCCCCCAGGGCGCCCAGAAAAACCTCTGCAGCCAGCCGGGCGTCCACCTGGCGAAACTCACCCTCGGCAGCGCCCTGTTCGATCAGCCCGGCGACCATGGCCAGCTTGCGCTCCCGCAGCTGCCGCAGCCACTCCCGGGTTTGGGGCAGCGGCAGCCGGACCTCGTCGGAGAAGATGCGGGCCAGGTGGCGGTTCTCCATGATGAAATTAAAGTGGGCGGCGGCAACGGCGGTGAGGACGTCCCGCACCGTGCAGGGCTGCTTGAGCCGCCCGCGCATGGCGGCCAGGTAGTTCTCCATCCCCTGGCGGAACACCTCCCGGAAGAGGTCTTCCTTGCTCTCGAAGTACTCGTAGACGGTGCTCTTGCCGATCCCCGCCCGGGCGGCGATCTCCTCCACGGTGGCGGCGTGAAACCCCTTCTCGGAGAAGACGGCCGCCGCCGCTTCCAGTATTGATTCGCGCCTCTTCTGAGCCACAGCAGTCAAGCCCCCTTGTAACCGGCGTCAGGAAAACCGGCTCCTCCCAAGACCGGCAAACAGGCAGCATGGGTAAGGCCGCAGGCCAACCGGCAGCGGCATCAGGCCCGATACCCTGCCCCAGGGCGGCCGCGAGCGGTGCTCCCCCGCCCCGGCGGCCTGCCGGTGGGAGTGCAGCCTTTTCTTGTAAATACCGGGGTGACGCCGGTGAAATAGTTCGAACACCGCTTCCGCTCTGTTTTTTAAAGTACCGGCTCAAACTGACGGCAGCCCCCAATACCGTCCACAGCAAACCCCCAATATATCTAAAGCGCCGGCATGCCGGAGAGGATCCCGGACTTTTCTATCGAGCAGGCGGCACAAAACAGCGGTCGGGTACCGGCCGCCCTGCCCCCGGCCTCACCGCGCCTGCTGAAAGCTCCTGGCGGCGGTGCCCGGCATCAGTTTCTCCGCCAGGTCCTCCACCATGGTGTACATCACCGGAACCACCACCAGCGTCAGGAAGGTGGCCACGGTCAGACCGCCGATGACCCCGACCGCCAGCGGAGAGAGCAGCTCCCCGCCTTCCCCAAAGCCCAGCGCCAGGGGAACCATCCCGAAGATGGCGGTGAGGGCGGTCATGAGCACCGGCCGCAGCCTGATGGGGCCGGCCCTGAGGATCGCCTCGCGGCGGCTCATTCCCCGGCGCCGCAGGGTGTTGATGTAGTCCACCAGGACGATCCCGTTCTTGACCACGATCCCCGCCAGCATGATCACCCCGATAAAGGCCGGAATGCTGAAGGTCTTCCCCGTTAAGACGAAGGCCGCCACCACCCCGATGAAGGCCAGGGGCATGGTGAACATGATGACGAAGGGATGGGAGAGGGACTCGAACTGGGAGGCCATCACCATGTAGACCAGGAGGATTCCCAGCACCAGGGCCAGCGTCAGGCTGCCGAAGGCCTCCGTCATCTCCTGGTACTCACCGCCGTAGGTGATGCGGTACCCCACCGGGAGGGGATGGCCCCGGAGGCGGTTCCGGATGTCCTCCATGACGCTCCCCAGCGGCCGGCCCTGAAGGTCGGCTGTGATGTAGCAGGTGCGGGTCTGGTTCTCCCTGCTCACGACGACCGGGCTCTCCTTCCAGTTGAGATCCGCCACCTCCCGCAGGGGCACCTGCGCTCCGGTTGGGGTGAGGATGGTGAGGGCGCCCAGGTCGTCCAGGCTCTTGATTGCCCCGGGGTCGAGCCGCAGCCTGAGGTCGATCTCCTCCCCCTCACCGCGATAGGTGGTCACTACCTGGCCGGAGATGGCGGTGCGCAGCACCTGGGCCACCTGGGCGGTACCCAAACCGTGGGAAGCCGCCACCTCCCTCTTCAGCCGGACTTCGATCTCCTGCTTGCCCTCCTCCAGGGAGGTGGAGACATTGCTGGTGCCGGGGACCTGCTCGACGATGGCGGCGATCTTCTCAGCCTCGGCCTTCAGCACCTCCAGATCGTCCCCCTCCAGGGTAATGCTTACCGGTGCGGTTCCCATGCTCACCACCTGGCTCTCATCTACCTCGATCTCGGCGCCGGGGATCCCTTCCAGCCTCCCCCGCAATTCCTCGACCAGCTCGGAGGTGCTGCGGCTGCGCTCCTGGCGGGGGACGAGCTTCACCCGTATCGAGGCGCGGTCGGCGGAGGCGCCCTGGAAGAACTCCATCCCGGATGAGGCGCCGACGCTGGTGAAGGTGGTCTCAACCTCCGGCAGGCTGCCGCAGACCTCCTCGACCTGCCCGGCGACCCGCCCCGTCTCCTCCAGGGCGGTGCCCCGGGGCATTTTCACGTTGATGGAGATCTCCCCGGAGTCCACGTAGGGGAAGAACTCGGCGCCGATCACCGGGGACAGGCCGAGGGAGATGACGAAGAGGAGGGCGGTGCCGCCCAGCACCCCCTTCCGGTGTCCGAGCGCCCATTCCAGCAGGCGGCGGTAGGAGGCGTTCACACTCTCAAAGAACCGCCCGAGGGAGGCGCTGAGGCGCCCGAGCGGGCCGCGCGGCTCCCTCTCCACGCCGGCCACCCGCACCAGGCGGTAGGCCAGGACGGGAACCACGGTCAGGGCCACCAGGAGGGAGGCCAGCAGGGCGAAGGAGACGGTCAGGGCAAGATCCCGGAAGATCTGGGAGGCGATCCCCTGGACGAAGACCACGGGCAAGAAGATGATCACGTTGGTGAGGGTGGAGGAGGTGACGGCCATGGCCACCTCCTGCGCCCCGGCAGTGGCCGCCTCCCAGGGGGAGGCTCCCGCCTCCCGGTAGCGGTAAATGACTTCCAGAACCACAATGGAGTCGTCCACGATCATCCCCACTCCCATGGCCAGCCCGCCCAGGGAGAGAATGTTCAGGGTGAGCCCCCCGAAGTACATCATGACGAAGGTGGCGATGATGGAAATGGGGATGGAGATCCCGATGATCACCGTGCTGCGGAAGCTGCGAAGAAAGAGGAAGATGATCAGGACGGCCAGGAGCGCCCCCTGGATGGCGTGTTCGACCACGGTGTCGATGGAGGTCCTGATAAAATCGGCCTGATCGAAGACGACGCCGGTCTCTATCCTCCCCGGCAGCTCCTTCTGCAGGGCGGCCAGCTCCTCCTGCACCGCCCGGGAGACCTGGACGGTGTTCGCTCCCGACTGCTTGAGAACGTGCACCCCCACTGCGGGCTGCCCGTTGAGGGAGGTCTTCTGGGTGAGTTCGGCATAGCCCTGTTTAATCTCGGAAATGTCTTTAAGATAAACCACCGCCCCTCCGGGGGTCGTCAGGGGGGTGTTGGCCAGCTGCAGCAGGTCCTCGTATTCACCGCTGGTGGTAATGAGAAGCTCCTTCTTCCCCTGCTTCATTGTGCCCGCAGAGAGCCCGACGTTCTCGGCGCTCAAGGCCTGGGCAACCTGGGACAGGGAAAGCCCGTAGGAATTCAGCTTGACCGGGTCCACCAGCACCTGGACCTCCCTGGTGCGCCCGCCGGTAACGACCACCCAGGCGGCACCGGGCAAACGCTCCAGCCGCGGCTTGATCTCCTCCTCCGCCAGGCGGGTCAGCTCCGCCAGGTCCCTCCCCCCGCTCAGAGAGATCTGGAGCACCGGCATGACGTTCGGGTCCATCTTCATGACCATCGGGTCACCGGCGCCGTCGGGGAGATAATCCCGGATCATGTCGATCTTCTCCCTGACGTCGATGGTGACCTGGTCCATATCGGTGCCCCACTCGAACCGGAGGATCACCATGGAGGAACCCGTCTGGCTGTTGGAGGTGATGGTGTCCACGTTGTTGAGGGTGGAGAGGACCTCCTCCAGCGGCCTGGTGACCGACTTCTCGACCTCCTCCGGGCCGGCTCCGGGGTAGTCGGTGGTTACGAGCGCCACCGGGTAGGTGATGTCCGGCAGCAGGTCGAGGGAGAGTCGGCTTAAGGAGAGAAATCCCAGAACGAGGACCCCGATGACGACCATAAAGACGGTGACCGAGCGCCGCACCGCCAGTTCAGGAATGTTCATCGGGAGGCCTCCTTCCGCTGCCCGCCGGTCTTGCCGGAGGACACCTGCACCCTGGTGCCGTCCACCAGGAAGTCCTGCCCGGTGACCACGACCTTTTCACCGGGCTTGAGGCCGCTTCGGATCTCGACGTAGTCCTCCCCGGTGATCCCGGTCTCCACCCGGCGCTCCCGGGCCTTGTCCCCTTCCACCACGTAGACGATCTTCTTCCCGTCCCTTTCCAGAACGGCATCCACCGGCACCCTGACGGCATTCCGGCTCACGGCCGTCGTCAGGTGGATCTCGGCGAACATCCCCGGCCGCAGCCTCCCGTCGGGATTGGGAATGGAAATCCTGACGGGGAAGAGCTTGCTGCGGGCGTCGGCCGCCGGCGCCAGGGAGGTGATCCTCCCGGTGAAGCGCCGTTCTTCCTCCGTCTGCCCGGCGGCGGCCACCACCACCGGGACGCTCTGACCGGTGCGGAGGCTGTTGACGTCCTCACCGGTAACGTTGCAGGTGACCTGCACCTCGGAGATGTCCACCAGGGTCAGCAGGGGCTGGCTGGTGCCGGCCAGCTCGCCCGGGTCGGCGAAGCGCGCCGCCACCACCCCGTCGATGGGAGAAAGGATGACGGTGTTTTCCAGCTGCAGGCGTGCCGACTCCACGGCCGCCTCCGCCTGGCGCACCTGGGCGTCGTTAACCCCGGCGGCGGCCTGATCGTAGCGGAGCTGGGCCTGCTCCAGCTGCTGCAGGGAGATCGCTCCGGCATCGTAGAGCTGCTGCATCCGCTCCAGGTTGCGTTTGGCGTCCTCCAGGTTGGCCTGCGCCGCCCGGGCGCCGGCCTTGGCCACCTCCAGCGCCGCTTCCGCAGACCGGAGGGACGCCAGCACCTCGTCGTCGTCCAGCTTCACCAGGACCTGCCCTTTGGCAACGCGGTCCCCGACGTCGACGGAAAGAGACCGGATCCTGCCGGGTATCTTGGGGATGACGTTGATCTCCGTGCGGGCGGCCACGTTCCCGGTGAGCCTGACGACCTTCACCACGTCCCCTGTCGTCACCTCCGCCACCTCCACGGGAACCACCTTGGGGCCGGCGTCGGCAGGGGTGTCCTCCTGTTTAAGCTTCACATAGCGCCAGCCGATGATGCCGATCCCTATGAGAACCGCCAAAGCGATCCCGGCGGCGAGAAGCCTCCTCCTCAAGAGGGTCCTCCCCCCTTCAGGGGGCTGCGGGGTGTCCCCCCTGTCCCCTCCGGCAGCATCCCCGGAGGCGGCATTCTCCGGACCACCGCTTCCGCTCGCTTTTTCCTCCGGCGGCGCAGCCTGAGGCTCTAAGGCCCTCCCGTCCTCATTTTGGGCATCCCCTGCGGCGGGTGAAGCTTCAAGCCCCGGCAGCCGCTCCCCGGCATCACCTTCACTCCCAGGGCCACCCCCCGGAGGGAGCCCCTCCCGGGACGGCCTGTCCTCGCCGGACGCTCCCTTTAAACCGCCGTTCGTCAATTCTTCTCCTGCTCCCATCAACAATCCCCCCGGCTTTTAGAATCGGTCGATCTGTCAACAGCAGCGCATCAGTGGTCGGTCGACGTTGTAGAAGGAATTATCCCGGCAGTTTCGTCAGCGGTTTTGAGTGATCGGCCGCAGGGCGTCAAATCCGACCGCCCGGTCGGCCACCTCCTGATTCTACTCCACCATCTATAATTTGTCAATCAGAATTTACAGGAAAAGGTATTCGCCCGCAGGGCCATCCGGCGGATTTTTTCGGTATTCAAGCCCTTCCCGGGCATAAGAACCCCTTCCCCGGGTTAAGACTAATCCCGAACGAATCAGTGTAAGGAGGTTAAATCGTCGTGGAGGAGACGACCCAGGAACTTTTGAAAACCCTGACGGAAACGCCCGGGGTCTCCGGCTTCGAGACCCCGATCAGAAAGGTTCTGAGGGGCTACCTGGAGCCCCTCGCCGAGGAGCTGCACACCGACCACCTGGGAAGCCTGGTGGCGGTCAAGAAGGGGACGTCTGAAGAACCGAAGCTGATGATCGCCGCCCACATGGATGAGGTAGGGTTTCTGGTCACCCGCGTCACCGCCGACGGCTTCGTCAAGTTCCAGCCCCTGGGCGGCTGGTGGGAGCAGGTCCTGCTCGCCCAGCGGGTGGAGATCCTCACCGAAAAGGGGCGGGTGATCGGGGTCATCGGGGCGAAGTCCCCCCACATCCTGACCGCCGAAGAGCGCGCCAAGCCCGTCAAGATCAGCGCCATGTACATCGACGTCGGCTCCACGAGCCGGGAGGAAACCGAGCAGTCAGGGGTGAGGCAGGGGAACCCGGTGGTGCCGTCGAGTTCCTTCCACCTCTGCGCCAACGGGAAGACCTTCATGGCCCGGGCCTTGGACGACCGGGTGGGGTGCGCACTGGTCGTGGAGCTTTTTCGGGAGCTAAAAAAAGTGCAGCACCCCAACTCCGTCTACGGGGTAATGACCGTCCAGGAGGAGGTGGGGCTGCGGGGCGCCGCCACCAGCGTGGACGTGGTGCGGCCGGACCTGGCCCTGGTGATCGACGTCTCGGTCGCCACCGACACCCCGGGGATCGGGGAGAACGCCGTCGCCATCCGCACCCAGCTGGGTAAGGGCCCCGTGATCGGGTTCTACGATGCCAGCATGATCCCCCACACGCCCTTCCGCGACCTGGTGGTGCGGACTGCGCAGGAGAACGACATCCCCTACCAGGTGGACGTGATGCCGGGAGGGGGGACCGACGCCGGCAAGATCCACCTCTTCCGCCAGGGGGTTCCATCGGTGGTGATCGGGATCCCCGTCCGCTACATCCACGACCACACCGGGATGGCCCATCTGGACGACTACCGGAACGCCCTGCGGCTGATCACCGCCCTGGCCCGGAGCCTCGACGCCGCCGTCCTCGAGGGTCTGCTCCGAAACCTCTGAGCTATTCGTCCTTCTCCCCGACATCCCCGGCAATCCGGCGGTAGTAGTTGATGAACTCGTCGGCGATGTCTCTGTTGGTCTTGAACTTCCTCACCCAGGCCCGGAGCACGGCGTCCCCTTCGCCGGTCAGCCTGTAGAAGCGGCGGGGAAGGCCGCTGCCCTCCAGCTCCCAGCGCGACTCGACCAGCCCCTCCTCCTCCATCCGCCTCAGATTGCGGTAAACCGCCCCGGGGTCGGGGAGGGGATCGAAGCCGAAGCGGGCGAACATCTCGATCAGCTCGTACCCATAGGCGGTCCTCTCCTTCAAGAAGAGGAGCAGATAGGGTTCGATGAACTTCCGGGGCCCCCCGGCGCAGCGGGGGCCGCTGCCGGCTCCCGACCCCGGAAAACCGCAGCCGTCACCAGAAAACATGGAGATTCCTCCTAAGTTCAGTTCTCCGCCATCCATCATAGCACATTTTCTTCCCGGTTTAGTCGATACTGCAAAGCGTAAAAAAGGCATCTCAGATGCCGGGCCGAACGCCGGAAGGAATACCCTGAAAGGGCGAGCCGGGTCACCCGGCCGGGCCTCGCTCCCAGGAAACGGCGGGCGGAAACCGGCCGCCCCGCTCCCCCGTCCGGGCCTCGCTCTCCGGGCGAAGACCGGCTAAAAAGACCCCGGCCGACACTTGCCAGGCACCGCTATGGATATTATAATACATGTTGACGACATATATAAGCTTAAGGCTATTTAATTGCCGTTCATCTACCAGCCGGAAATCACCGACCAGGGAGGAGAGAAGGGTGAAGGAAATGGAGAACCTGCTGCATATCCTCGAAGAAGGCCGGGCGGAACTGCAAAAACGGTTCCCCGAAATCATGGAGGGCTTCCAGGGCATAGCCCGGGGAGTGCACCGGGAGGGCGCCCTCCCGCCTAAGCTCAAAGGACTGATCGGGATCGCCGTTTCCGTTGCCATCCGCTGTCAGCCCTGAATAGCCAACCACGTCAAGCAGGCGCTTGACTCAGGGGCAACGGTAGAAGAGATCCTGGAGGCGTGCAGTGTGGCCATCATGATGGGCGGGGGCCCGGGGATTGCCTATACCTCTTACGTCATCAAGGCTTTGAAGGATTACGGGGCACTGCCGGAGAAGAGCTGAAGGCAGGGAGCCTTCACAGAGCCCTGCTCCTGACCCCCGGGCAGGGATGCGGTTTCCCAAAAGGGGGCCGGGAGCACACCGGACGCCGGTTATCAACCTTTACTACAACCGATCGGGAGGTGGAAGAGTAATGCGCTGTGAAAAATGCCAGGCAGACGTCCCGGAGGACGAAATCTACGGCCACGCAGGGATGAAGCTCTGCGAGGACTGCTACATCGCCGCTTTGACGCGGCCTCAGCCCTGCGATCCGGGGGCGGTTTCCGCGGCCCGAACCGCCCGGGAGCTGCAGGGGCAGAAGGGTACGGACGGGCTGACGCCCCTTCAGAAGAAGATCTACGACTACCTGAAGGAGAAGGGGAAGGCCACCCGGGAGGAGATCGCCGGGGCCCTGGGGATCTCCCCGGAGGAGCTGCAGAACAACTTCGCCGTTCTGCGCCACTGCGAGCTGGCCAGAGCCTGCAAGGAGGGGGATGCCATCTATCTCACCTTAATGTAGCACCCTGACCTGAACAATGCGTCGCGGTTCGTCTTTGCGCCTGCTCCCGGATCTTCCGGTTTGACTCGCCTAAGACCTGCCGCAAACGGCAGCCGACCGGCTCCTCTGACGGCACCCCTGCCGCAGAGCCGCCCACCGCGACGTCCTACCTAGAATCGGCTGCCGTTTGCGCTTCCTCGTCAGGGGCGAGCAGCAGCCTCCGTAATAAGGCCGCTGCGGCGGCAAGGATAAACCCTTTTTTTCGTTCTGTCGGTGCCGCCGCCGGCGTCTCCTGTAAAGCCGCATTCCGGTTGATCCCCGCCTCCACTCCCGACCCCGGCTGAATTCGCCGGGGTTCGCTGCCGCAGGGGTCAACCTTTTTATCTTGAATAGGGTTCGACCCCCGATGGGTCAATCCGCCAGATACAGAAGGCTGCCGTCGGGGTAGACCTTGGCGAGCCTCAGCCCGTGCAGAGCGGGCGGCCGGGAGAGGTAGACCTCCACCCAGGCCGGGTCGGCATCGGGGGAATTCCAGGTGATCCAGTTGGAGAGGAAGAGGGCGCCTACCGGGGCGAGGCGGGCGACCTCCGGCAGGTCGGCCGGTGAATAGGGGAGCTTCAAGGCGTAGCGCTCCCCGTACCAGGCGAAGATGTGGCCGCTGTCGGAGACCACCACCCGGTCCGGGGAAAGCGCCCTCTGGACGTCGGAGATCGCCTCCGCCCGCAGGGAACGGGGATGCGGCCCGGGCAGCTCCGGGTGGAAGTCGGGGTAGTTGGCCCTGACGCCGGAGACGGTGAAGGCCGCCAGGAGGGCCGCCGCCAGAACCGCCGCCGGCAGCGCCGGCAGGCGGAGGAGCCTCAACGCCCCTGCGGCCAGCTGCCAGACCGCCCCGCAGGCGTAGATCGCGTACAGAGGGGCGAAGATGATGAAGAGCCGGGGGATGTAGTGCAGGGGGAGGAGGGCCGCCAGCTGGAGGAGAAAGCAGGAGATGAGAAGCGGCCGCACGCCCCTCTGGGCGGGAAAGGAGGCGTCCAGGGGCAGGGCCAGGGAGAGCAGGAAGAGGATGAAGACCGGGAGGGCCACCCCCGTGAACTCCGGCTTCCAGAAGCCCCCGGCGAACTCCCCCCACCCGGCGGCGACCTTCTCCCCGACCTCCTCCGGATGAGAGAGCAAAAATCCCGCCACGTCCACGATCTCCGCCCTTCTGTAGAGGCTGTACTCCGGATAGGTCCTGGTGAACATGACCGGCTCGTACTGCTGCAGGGAGAAGAAGGGGTTCCCGGTCAGAGCGCAGTTGCGCCAGAGCCAGGGCCCGGCCGCCAGCAGGAAGCCCAGGACGAAGAGGGCGGCAGGAGCCGCAAAGGCGGCGCGGCGCCGCCCCCCTGCCGCCCCCTGCAGGGCATCCCCTTTCCTGCCTGCTCCAAACGGCGCGCCCGGATCCGGGCGGGGCTCCCGCCGCGGCCGCCGGACCCACCAGAGGTAGACCAGGGCCGGCAGGAAGAAGAGGAGGGCGTTGTAGCGGGCGAGGTAAAAGACCCCGCCCCCGAGTCCGGCCAAAAACGGCCCCCAGGGCGAGAGCGGGGCGGCCGTCAGCAGGTAAAGCCAGCCCGCCATCAGGAGAACGGCCAGCGGCTCGGTGAGCCCGGAGATGCTGAAGGAGAGCAGCTGCCCGCTGAAGGCGCAGAGGGCGGCTGCGGCCAGGGCGACGGGGGTGTTGAACCAGCGCCTCCCCAAAAGGAACGTGAGCGCGGCCCCGGCGGCGAAGCAGAAGCCCCCGGCCAGGGCGGAGGCCTCGTCGATGAAGCCGAAGGCCCGCTGGAAGGCGGCCAGGAGCAGCGGCCAGAGGGGGGCGCGCCAGACGTCCGGCTGCGGCACCCCGAAGTGGGCGAGGCTTAAGGGGGTCAGGTACTGGGAGATGAGGCCTCTGCCTGAGGCGACGTTGCGGGCAATGCTGGCGTAGTCCTGGGCATCGTTGTAGATGAGCCCCATGAAGGCGGAGTCGTAGTAGGAGTGCCAGAAGCAGAGGGCAAAGGCGGCGACCGCCAGAACCCCCAACAGGGGCACCGAGAGCCTCAAAGGCGCTCCCGCCCTCCTTCCCGCACCGCTTCTGACGCCGCGGGCGCGCCCCGCTCCTCCCTTCAACTCCCCGCTGCGGCCGAACCTTTCCATCACAGGTATCCCCCCGAGATTCAAGACGACGCTTCCGCCACCCTCAAAAAGAAAAACCCGGTTCGCCGGGCTGCTGCTCCTCCGGGCGGCCGCTGCCTGGCGGTGCTACCTCAGCAGCAGCCACATCCCCAGGATGATCAGGAAGGCTCCCCCCAGGTGGGCGCCGGTGACGGCCTCCTTGAGGTAGAGGGCGCTCAAGAAGAAGACCAGGAGGAACCCGCCCCCCGCCATGGCCGGGTAGGCAGTGCTCAAATTGAGCCGGGAAAGCACCAGGGTGTAGCCGACGAAGGCCAGGCCGAAGAGGGCCAGCCCGCACCAGAGCACCGGGTCGGCGGCCAGCGTTTTCAGGGTCGCGCCCAGGTGCGCCGGGGCGAGGTCCAGCTCCTCCCCCCGCACCGCCAGCTTGATGGTGAAGTTGGCCAGGGCGTTCAAGAGCATGCTGGCGGCCAGCAGCAGATACGTCGTCAGTGCAGCCTGACCGGCGCCGGCAGTTTCCAAGGAAATCCCCTTCCCAAAGAGCAATTAATATTCAAAATCTCCTCTCGGCCCAAAATCCAGTATTCTTATCTCCCTTGATGCTACTTCAACGCCAAATTTGAGGCGATAGCGCCCAATCCGGCGGCGATAATAACCCGGTTTACCTTTTATCGTTTCAATATCGCCTTCAAAAGGATTAACCGCCATACGTTCTAAGATATCAAAAAGTCTCTCACGCATTTTACCATCAAGTTTCTCAATATTTTTGACCGCACGTTTTCCTAAAAATATACTAAACTTCGAACTTTTTTTTGAGTTCATGTAACGTGATCCCCCGCCCGGCGTCTATTTCCTCGTTTTCCCTTTGAAAAACCTCTTCTTCTTCTTCCGTAGCAGGGGGTCCTTCTGGAATGAAATGCAATTTGCCATCCATTTCCACCCATTCGCCGGGCGGTGTATTGGTGATTCTTTTGAGAAACTCCAGTTTTTCTTGGAGCGTTAAAGCTAAAAAGTCTTGTGATACTTTTTCTAAAGCGGAAAGCACAGGAGATTCCTCCTTTACAAAGCGTCCCCCGTCAAAGCACGAATAAATTTCCTTTTATCGATACAATACATGAAGTTCGATGAACATTCAATATAAATTGAAAGTCTACAAAGAACTGCTTTATTTGTTATTCCCCCCCGGCGTACCTCCGAAACAGCCTCCCCCAGCCGGTCTTCTGGAACTCCCGGATGCGGCTTCTCCCCACCGTCGGGTACCAGAGGCAGTCGTGGTAGATGTTCGAGGCCAGGGGCGCCCAGGCCACCAGCTTCGTGTGCAGCAGCAGGTGCTCGAAGGGGCGAAGCGGCCCCTTCCGGATCATCTGGTCACCCCAGATGACGAAGCTCCGC
>JAALLR010000050.1_pt1 | contig 44701 bp, 38 predicted proteins | sample 7245931 | NCBI WGS metagenome assembly JAALLR01 (sample SAMN13049201, study PRJNA578106) | oil field metagenome | isolation source: filtered produced water from oil reservoir B9 | place: USA:offshore Texas | collected 2016 | reverse complement strand
GTGAGCCATCTTTTCTCCCTCCTGATGATTAAGATTAAGCTACTTCTTATCTACCAGAGGGAGGGGTGGCTCTCCTGCTTCAAGCCATCAATTTTACACCATCATAATGGACACTACTCGACTTTATTTTTCACGGAAAAACTTCAGCCAAAAAAAATTTCAAACTTGATTCCTTCTCCTTTTTTCCCTTGCCACTATGTTGATTTAAAAAACCCTTTCCATTCCCAATCCCTCCAACCCGCGTAAAATCTCCATGGGATTTTACGGGAGGGAATAAAGTTTTTCTGAGAAGCTTTAATATTTCTCCTATAATTTCCCAAATACTACTCTAATTTGTGTGAAAAAAGTTGTTCCGAATGGGCAGGGTCAAGGATAAAAGGAAAAAAGGGATAAGCGGCGTAAACCTATATTTTTAAGGCCTTGACGCTTATCCCTTCTCTTATTTCTTTACCTTTTATCCTTATCCCTTCATTAATCCTTTTCCCTTATCCCTTCCCAATCGAGAACCACTTTTTTTCGCACGGGGAAAAGGTATAAATGGAATATACACAGGTCTCTTGAAATGATGTGCCCCCTACTCCACCGTCACGCTTTTGGCCAAGTTGCGGGGTTTGTCGACATCGCAGCCCCGGGCAACGGCCGTGTAGTAGGCGAAGAGCTGCAGGGGCACAACAGCCAGGAGCGGAGCCACAATTGACGGTGCCTCGGGTAGGGCGATCACGTGGTCGACATTCCCGGCAACATCCTCGTTTTCTCCTAGGCAAACGGCGATGACCGTGCCGTGCCGCGCCTTAACCTCCTTTACATTGCTGAGGAGCTTCTCCAGGAGATCGTCCTGAGTGGCCAGGGCGATGACCGGCACCCCTTCGACGATCAGGGCAAGGGTGCCGTGCTTCAGCTCCCCGGCGGCATAGGCTTCAGCGTGGATGTAGGAGATCTCCTTGAGCTTGAGGGCGCCCTCCATGGCCACGGCGTAATCCAGCCCGCGTCCCAAGAAAAAGGCATCCTCACGGTCGCTGTACCGCTCTGCCAGGCCCTTGATGAGATCCTGTTGTTCCAGGATCTCCTCCACTTTGGCGGGAATCTCCTGCAGGGCGGTGGTGATCTCAGCAGCCTCCTCTATACTCATGAGCCCTTGCGCCCTGGCAAAGAGCAGCCCCAGCAGGTACATGACCAGCACCTGGGTGGTATAGGCCTTGGTAGAAGCAACGGCGATCTCCGGCCCCGCCCACGTGTAAATAACCTCGTCGCTCTCCCGGGTGATGCTGCTCCCCACCACATTGGTCACGGCCAGCACCCGGCAACCCCGCTCCTTGGCCTCCCGCAGGGCGGCCAGAGTATCCGCCGTTTCCCCGGACTGGCTGATGACGATCGCCAGGGTTCCTGGTTCGATCAGGGGGTCACGGTAGCGGAACTCCGAAGCCAGGTCGACCTCCACCGGAATCCGGGCCAACTTCTCCAGGATGTACCTACCGATCAGCCCGGCATGGTAGGCGGTGCCGCAGGCCACGATAACCACCTTGCGAAAGCCGCGCAGCTCCTCTGGGGTCATCTTTAGCTCCTCGAAAACGACATCCCCCGCGGCGGTGATCCGGCTCCCCATGGTGTCACGCAGCGCACGCGGCTGCTCGTGAATCTCCTTGAGCATGAAGTGGGGATAGCCCTCGCATTCAGCGGCACGGGCATCCCAGCCTACATGAAAAACCTCCTTGGAGACGGGGTTCCCAGCGCCGTCCAAGATCCGCACGCCGTCAGGCGTGAGCTCAGCCATCTCCCCCTGATCCAAAAAATAGACGTTCCTGGTGTAAGGCAGAAGAGCCGGTATATCGGAGGCCAGGAAGTATTCCCCATCTCCGATCCCGACTATCAAAGGATTGTTTCTCCTCGCCGCCACCAGCAGGTCGGGGTGATGTTCGCTGATCAGCACGACGGCGTAAGATCCCCGCACCTCCTCCAGGGCCGACCGGAGGGCGGCGGAGAGGTCGCCCCGGTACTTTTCCTCTACCAGATGGGCAATGACCTCCGTGTCCGTATCGGAGTTGAAACGATGCCCCCTCTCTTTCAGCTGCTCCTGAAGTTCGTGAAAATTCTCAATGATCCCGTTGTGCACCACCGCAAACTTCCCGGTGCAGTCGTAGTGAGGATGGGCGTTGGCATCTGTAGGAGCGCCGTGGGTTGCCCAGCGGGTATGCCCGATCCCGATTCCGGCGCGATATTCCCGGGAATAAAGCTCTTCCTCTAATGCGGCGATCCTCCCGGCTTTCTTGCACACCTTGAGGGAGCCGTCGTTCAAAAAGGCCACTCCCACCGAGTCATAACCCCGGTACTCCAGGGTTTTCAAACCCTTCATTAAGACTGAAACCGCGTCGCGATCGCCAAGGTATCCCATAATACCGCACATACCTCAGTTCTCCTCCTTTTTGCCTCCCACGCGGTTTCACCCACCGGATACCCCTTTGTCACGGGGATTGCTCTCCGCTTTTCAAGGCATCCTCACGGTGGTGGGCCACCGAGGGGCACCCGCCGAAAAACTCGATAAACCCCTTCCTCGTCAACCGGCCGAAGGCCGGTCCAGGCGCTTGAGATTCTGTTCTGTCACCTGCGCGGGAAGCCAGTTTTTCATTTTAATAATTGCTTCCGGCTGGAACCGGCAGCCATCCGAGACTTTAAACTGCGTGCTGAACCAATTCTTTTCTCCTCACAAACTGCCGCTCCGCACCACATCACCGGCCAGCTTCTCTACCATCAGCAACAAGCTGGCGATTCAGCTGCACCGCCACAACTTCGGCCAGTTCATCAACCACCTCCCGCAGCAAATTTTCATCCAAAGCCTCCCCCATCACCCTTATCAGCGGCTCGGTTCCCGAGGGGCGCACCAGAATTCGGCCTTGCTCTCCCAGGCGCTCTTCGGCCCGGCGAATGGCCTCTACCACTTCGGGATTGTCCTTAAGCCCCTCCTTGTCCCTGACCCTTACGTTGACCAGCAGTTGGGGGAAGCGCCTCATCTGGGAAGCCAGCTGTGAAAGCGGCTGCTTAACCTCCTGGATTACCCTCAGCAACTCCAGCGCCGTCACCAGACCGTCACCGGTTGTGGTGCGGTCGAGGAAGATGATGTGGCCGGACTGCTCACCGCCCATGACGCCTCCGTTTTGAAGGAGGGCTTCCAGAATGTAGCGGTCCCCGACCCTGGTTTCCTCCACTGTAACGCCCACCTTCTGAAAGGCCTCCTTGAGGCCGAGGTTGCTCATGACGGAAACGGTCACCCTGTTCCCCTTCAATTCTCCCTTCTTATGCCGGTGCAGGCCGCAGATCACCATGATCTGGTCGCCGTCCACCAAATTGCCCTCTTCATCAACGGCAATCAGTCTGTCGGCATCCCCGTCAAAGGCCAGCCCGAGGTGCGCCCCGCGCTCCCTTACCTCCCTCTGCAGCGCCTTCGGATTGGTTGAACCACACTCTTCATTGATGTTGGTCCCGTCCGGTTCCCCGGCGATCACCACCACCTCCGCCCCCAGATCTCGAAACAGCTGTGGGGCAACACAGGAGGCGGCTCCATTAGCGCAGTCGACGACGATCTTCAGACCCTGCAAATCGACGGCAAGCACTTCTTCTAAAAAGGAGAGGTAACGCCCCACCGCCCCCTTCTCCTCATAGACCCTACCGATGTCCACACCGGTGGGGCGAGGATAGGAAAAGCCGTCATCGAGCACCAGCCGCTCGATTTCCTCCTCCACCGGGTCGGGGAGCTTGAACCCATCACCAGCGAAGAATTTAATGCCGTTATCGGCCACCGGATTGTGTGACGCCGAAATAACGATACCGGCACAGCAGTCATAGGCCCTGGTGAGATATGCCAGCCCCGGTGTCGGAACCACACCCGCCCGCAGACAGTCGCCACCTACGGACAAGACCCCTGCCATCAGGGCGGCCTCCAGCATGTCGCCGGAAATCCTCGTATCCTTCCCCAGGATGATGCGGGGGCGCCTGCCGCCCCGGCTCAGAACATAGGCCCCTGCCTTTCCCAGCTTGTAAGCCAGCTCTGGGGTCAGGCCCGCGTTGGCAACCCCCCTGACACCATCCGTGCCAAACAGCACACCCATTCTCCCTCATCCTCCTCACGAGAATAACACGCATATTATATCATTATTCTACTCCTCTGGCAGTTGCTCTTCTCCAACAGCCCCGATGTTAACGGTCACTTTCACCCTCGCCTGGCCCAAATTGATAACCCCGTCGGGAAGGGCCAGACCCACCTCTCTGGTGACGTTCCCTTCAGCACCGGTAATGTCCACCGGCAGGGTAGCGACCTCCCGCAAATTCGCCAGCAGCTCCGCCGGCCCCGTAACCCGGATCTGGTTCGGCTCCACCCGGGTTTCCTTGACGGCAAATCCTTCCTTGGGCTCCCCCTGCAGGGCGGGGAGAACGGCCACGGTTTTAACGGGCCCGCTCGGCACAACCGGAAGCCTAACCTGAACAAAACCCGGCCGGACGACGATCTTCCCCTCTACATCCCCAGGTACATTGACGGAAACCCTTCGGCTGATGCTGCTTTTTCCTCCGTTAACCTCGAGGACGGCCCGGACATCCTGCACCTTCGCCAGCAGCTTGCTGGGGCCCCTTAAGGTTACCGCATCGGGCTCGGCAACAGGGGTTTGGTATGTAAAACCGGGGTCTACTTCGCCAAGCACCTGCACCCTTACGGGCACCCTCTTCTCGTCATAGAAATCCAGAGCAACCCGAATGCGTTCCGGCTCGACCTTCAACACCTGGATACCCAAAGGGGCATCAACGCGGACGGGAAGAAGTACTTCCCCCACCTCCTGCCGGGAAACGTCGACGTAAGCCAAGATGTCTTCCTGCCTGAGGTTTTGGATGATGCTCCTCATCCCCCTGACGGTCACCCTGACCTCAGGGAGCGGTGAAGAAAGCACTATTTCGGAGGAGAGGCCTCGCGCTTCCACAGGAAGCGGAAAGGTGCGCTCGACGAGAGGATCTCGCTGCCCGGCAACATAATACCAGAGCATCAGCGCCAGCATGATGGCCAGCAGTTTATAACCGATATTATTGCGGATGAACCAGTTCCCGATCCTGCCGTCGCCCACCTCAGGAGATCACCGCCTTTCCTCCCTGACTCAAAAAGTCCCCCAGCATCTTCTCCAGATCCGTCCTGCCAAACCCCTGCAGAATCTTCCCGCCCTGCACCAGGGAGATAACCCCCCGCTCCTCGCTGACCACCACAGCCACTGCATCGCTCTGTTCTGTAATCCCCAGGGCGGCTCTATGTCTGGTGCCGAAATCTCGGCTAAGAAAGGGATTTTCGGTAAGGGGGAGGTAACAGGCTGCCGCCGCAATACGGTTCCCTTTAATGATCGCCGCACCGTCGTGGAGGGGGGTGTTCGGCTCAAAGATGGTCCCGATGATCTCAGCCGACACCAGAGCGTCGAGCTTCACCCCTTTTTCCACATATTCCTGGAGACCGGTTTCCCGCGCAAAGACCAGGAGTGCCCCAACCCGCCGCCGGGCAAGGGAATCCGCCGCCAAAGCCACCTGATGGGCCACATGGCGCACTTCCTCATCAGCACGGCGGGAGTATTTTCCGAAAAAGCCTCCCCTACCTATCTGCTCCAGGGCGCGCCGCAGCTCCGGCTGAAAAACGACGGGTAGAGCTACGGCCAGGGCCGTCCAGGTCTTGTCCAGAAGCCAGTTAATCGTCGAGAGGTGAAACCAGGAACTGACCGAGGAGGCGATCACCAGCACCGCCAGCCCTTTAAGGAGCTGCACCGCCCGCGTCCCCTTGATCAGTAGCAGGAACTTATAAATCACAAAAGCGACGATCAGGATATCGACGAATGTCAGCAAATCAAGATAATTGAAGTATGTTAAGTAACCGGACATTTAATCACACCCGTAATCGGCCGGCAGCTTTCTTCACAAAAATATACATCAAATAAAGCCTTAATACCAGTTGGAAATTCCCCCCGCTCCAACATGTTCAGCGCCCATTATACGTACTCCGCACGAAGCCATCCGCTGACAATTGTCGCTAAAAGGATTAATATTATGTTAATGATCTTTTTCTCTCGAGGCAAGAAAAGTTTCGAACAGGATAGAAGCATTTGTAGTAGGAAAGCGGGGCTGGAAGTGGTTATAAGAAATCTCAGCTTGGCGCAGTCCGTAGCAGCGCTTGGACACCGCAACTACCGTTTGTTCTGGTTCGGACAGCTGATCTCCCTGCAGGGGACCTGGATGCAAAATCTCGCCCAGGGCTGGCTGGTGCTGCAGATGACAAACTCCCCATTTTTGCTAGGGGTGGTGACTGCCGTTCAATTCGCACCGCTGCTCTTATTCTCCCTAGTAGCCGGAGTTGCGGCCGACCGGGTACCTAAAAGAAAGCTGCTGCTTGCTACCCAGAGCGGCTCCGCCTTAACGGCCTTCACCTTGGGAATTCTCACCCTGACGGGGAAGGTACAGTACTGGCACGTTTTAACCCTGGCCGCTCTATTGGGAACCATCAATTCATTCGATACCCCGACCCGGCAGTCCTTCATCGTGGAGCTGGTAGGTAAGAAGGACCTGATGAACGCCATCGCTCTCAACTCAACGGCATTTAACGCCGCCAGGGTTATCGGACCTGCCATCGCCGGGCTGGCCATCGGCAAACTGGGAATAGCGCCCTGTTTCCTTTTAAATGCAGCCAGCTTTCTCGCCGTGATCGCCTGCCTGGCGGCAATTCGGGTGGACGATAACGCCAGGGACCTTTCCCAGGAAGAAGCCGTCTGGAAAAAGATCGGGGAGGGCTTACGGTTCATCAGGAAAACTCCGGTGATAAAGCGGACGATTACTCTAACTGGCATTCTCAGCGTCTTTGTGATGAATTTCAACGTGCTGGTTCCCATCCTGGCCAGAGACACTTTGGGGCAGCAGGCGGAAGGATACGGCTACTTGATGTCTGCTACAGGTATCGGGTCCTTCATCGGAGCAGTCTCCTTAGCGTTTATCAGCAGCAGGGGGCCGCGGCGCAAACTGCTCACCGCCGGAGCCCTCAGCCTCTGCCTCTTCCAGCTGCTTTTAGCGGTTAACCGTTCCTATTCCCTGGCCCTTGTGCTGCTGGCCTTTACAGGCTGGTCAATGATCACCTACGTGGCTTCAGCCAACACGACTCTACAGTTGAACTCACCGGACCACCTGCGCGGCCGGGTGATGAGCGTTTACACTATGGTTTTTCTCGGAATGACACCCCTGGGAAGCCTTTTCAGCGGCGCCCTTTCTCAAGTCGGCGGTGCTCCGTTAGGATTTGCCGCCGGGTCTCTGATCGGCCTCGCCAGCACCGCCACAGTGTTAATGCGAATCCGAAGAGGCCGGTCCGTAGCATCGGATGCTAAAATCTGACAGCAGGAGTTTCGTACCGGGATCACGAATACTTAAGTTGTCTCTTAAGGTTTACGAGGAGGATTGCGGTAATGAAATTCTATAAATGGCAGCTTCCCCTGGCGGTTGTTCTCTTTATAACCGGCATTCTTTTGGTATCAACCCTGAGGGCGCTGGCCAGCACGGAAGATACCTCCTGGCGGAATAAGGATAAAAAACTGATAGCCTTAATTGAAGCGCAGGAGAAGAGCATTGAAGAACTGGAAAAGAACATCGCCGACAGGAGGAAGTCTCTTGAAGAATACCAGAAGACCCTGGCGGCGGGAAAAGCAGAAGCAGAAGAGCTGCAGGCGCAACTGGAGCAGCTGAGGGTTCTGTCTGGGATGACCGACGTCGTTGGGAAGGGGATAATCATCCACCTCGACGACAACAGGAAAGGAGCCAAAGCCGCTGAAACTAAAAACCCGGAGCAGTTCAAAGAGGAAGACTTCCTGATCCACGACAAGCACCTACTCTACATTGTCAACGAACTTCGGGTCGGCGGCGCAGAAGCCATCTCCATCAACGGCCAGCGAATCATCGCTTCTTCGGATATCAGGTGCGTTGGCCCCATGATCCTGGTGAACACCACCCGCCTGGCACCGCCCTACATCATTAAAGCGATCGGCGACCCCGAACGAATGACCAGGATCCTTGAGGCACCGGAGAGCGAATATAATATCCTTAAAATGGCAGGCTATCCGGTAAGCATCGAAAAACACGATCAGGTCGTCGTCGAAGCATATAAAGGAAGCTATCAATTCATCTATGCACAGCCAAAGGAGGAATAATAAGTGTGGTTGCCGCTGCTGGGGCTATTAATCGGCATCTTCATCGGTTCAGCGCTTTACATCCCTATCCCCGGCGTTTTTGCCAAGTATTTATCGGTCGCAGTGCTGGCCGCTTTGGACTCAACTTTCGGAGGAGTCAAATCCATTTTCGACGACAGGTTCGACGCCGCAATTTTGTTGACAGGATTTTTTACCAACACTCTGCTGGCTGCCCTTCTCGCTTATTTGGGGGATCAGCTGGGGGTCGATCTCTACCTGGCCGCCGTCTTCGCCTTTGGAGTCAGAATCTTCCAGAACATAGCCTTTATCAGACGACAGCTCCTGGCCAGGTGGATACAAAAACGTCACCTCCACGCCGCAAAGGAGAATGGCAATGAAGAGGCTTAAAAACTGGCAAGTGCCTGTTTTCATCACCTTTCTTCTGCTGGGGCTGCTTCTCACCGTCCAGTTCCGGACGCAGCAGAGCTACCTCAGCGACCTCTCCCAACAGAAAACAGAGGATCTGGTAACAATGCTCAACAAGCTTTATGAGAAGAAAAACAGCCTCGAAAGGGAGATATTTACGCTGGACGAACAACAGCGGTCCTTCAGCGCCGACGTCTTTGCGGGGGAGGCGCTGACCAGAGATCTGCGTCAGGAATTGCTGAGGCAGCAAATGGCTCTGGGCCTGGTACCCGTTAAGGGGCCGGGGATCACCGTTACCTTCGAGGCGACCCCGCCTATCGTTTATCTGGACATCATCGATGTCATCAACGAACTGTGGGCATCTCAGGCCGAGGCTATTGCCATTAACGACATTCGCGTAACAACGTGGACAAAAATATACTGGAACAAGCAGAATCTGGCCTTAACCGTCGACGGTCAAATCGTCCCCTTCCCCTGCACCATCAAGGCCATCGGAAACCCCGAACAGCTGGAATCCGGCCTGCGCCTGCTCGGTGGAGTGCTGGACGATCTGGCCATCTACGACATCCACCCTGTGGTCAGGAAGGCCGAGATGCTGGAGCTGCCCGCGGCGGATCGGCCTGAGATCAAGTACTTGAAAGCAAAGGAAAGCCAGTAAGTTGCAACCTGTCAACTTACCGGCTTTCCTTTAAAGCAAGCCCCCGCCTCTTTCGAAAACCGGCAGGGGCTTGCCGTTTAATCACTCCGTCAGTCTTTTTTCCTGCAGCGCCTCAGGAGAAAGTAGTTCATGCTGTCCGTCAAGGCCTGCCAGCTGGCCTCGATGATGTTCTCGGAAACCCCCACCGTGCTCCAGGTTCCCGTGGAATCGGCGGATTCGATGAGAACCCGCACATTCGCCCTGGTGCCGTCCTTTCCGTCCAGCACGCGCACCTTATAGTCCACAAGGTGCATCTCCTTGAGACAGGGATAGAATTCTTCCAGAGCCTTCCTCAGGGCGTTATCAACGGCATTGACCGGGCCGTCCCCTTCGGCCGCCGTGTGAATGATCTGATCCCCTACGCGCAGCTTGATCATCGCCTCGGAGTTGATCCCGCCCCCGTTGCCGTTCTCCGGGCGTTTCTCCACCAGGATCTTCAGGCTCTCCAGGGTGAAAAACTCCTCGTATTGACCGCACCCCCTGCGCAGCAGGAGCTCCAGGGAGGCTTCTGCCCCCTCAAACTGGTAGCCGCGGTACTCCAGTTCCTTGATCTCCGCAATCAACTCGCGGGTGCGGTCGCCGTCCTGCGAGATGTCAATACCCAACTCCTGCGCCTTGTAGTTGATGTTGCTCGCCCCCGCCAGCTCTGACACCAGGACGCGCCTGCTGTTGCCGACCAGCTCGGGATCGAGGTGCTCGTAGGTGCGGGGATTCTTCAGGATGGCGCTTACATGAATGCCTCCTTTATGGGCAAATGCGCTGGTACCCACAAAAGGCTGGCTGTTCAAAGGGGTCATGTTGGCAATCTCGCTGACGTACCGGGAAACCTCGGTGAGGTGCCGCAGGGAGCTCTCCTCCAAACAGCGATACCCCATTTTAAACTGCAGGTTGGGTATCACCGAGCAGAGGTTGGCATTGCCACAGCGCTCCCCAAACCCGTTGATCGTCCCCTGTACCATGCGCACTCCGCAGGAAACGGCAGTAATGCTGTTGGCGACCGCCAGATCCCCATCATTGTGGGTATGAATCCCCAGCGGTTTTCTGATGAAGCGCCTGATCCGGTTGGTGATCTCCCTTACTTCATCGGGAAGGGCACCTCCATTGGTGTCGCAGAGCACAATCCAGTCGGCTCCCGCACCTTCGGCAGCGCGGAGGGTCTCCAGGGCATAGGCCGGGTTGGCCTTATAACCGTCGAAAAAGTGCTCGGCATCGTAGACCACCTCACGCCCGTGCTCCTTGAGCAGCCCCACGCTCTCCCTGATCATGGAAAGATTCTCCTCAAGGGTCGTCTTCAAGGCGGTGGTGACGTGAAGATCCCAGCTTTTTCCAACAACGGCGACGACCGGAGTCTCCGCTTCCAGCAGCGCCCTGATATTGGGGTCATCCCCTGCTTTCATCCCCGCCTTTCTGGTGGCTCCAAAAGCGGAAATCCTGGCTTGCTTCCACGAGAACTTCCGCGCCCTTTCAAAAAACTCCATATCCTTTGGGTTGGAGCCGGGCCAGCCGCCCTCAATGTAGTGAATACCGAGCTCATCCAGCTTTCTGGCTATCTTCAGCTTATCCTCGACCGTCAGGCTTATTCCTTCCGCCTGAGTTCCATCACGCAGTGTCGTGTCATAGATAAGGACGTAATCCCCAAAAAACCTCACCTCTTCCTCGCAAAATTAGTATTTCCTTTAAATCCCCATCTTCGATCAAGTCGAGAAGACAATTCACGCTTTCCATCCGGCGGCGACTGGACAGCCCCTCAACTCTGCTTGAAAAGCCTTAGGCCAGGATCCGGTCAGCCACCAGGTCCCCCATCGCCGCGGTCGTTACCTGCCTCTTTCCGGGCTGCATGATGTCCGCAGTTCGGTAGCCTTCGTCCAGGACCTGCCGCACAGCCGCCTCGATAGCCTGAGCCCCCTCTTCCATTCCAAAGGAAAGGCGCAGCATCAAGGCAGCCGAGAGGATGGTGGCGAGGGGGTTTGCCTTCTGCTGCCCGGCGATATCGGGAGCGGATCCGTGAGCCGGTTCGTAAAGGGCCACCTTCCCCCCGATGCTTGCCGATGCCAGCATCCCGATCGACCCGGTGAGGATGCTGGCCTCATCGGTCAGAATATCCCCGAAGGTGTTCTCGGTCACAATCACATCGAATTGGGTTGGCCTGCGGACGAGCTGCATAGAGCAGTTGTCGACGTACATATGTTCCAGCTGCACGTCAGGGTACTCCCTCCCGAGCCCGGTGATCACATCCCTCCAGAGCCGGCTGCTCTCCAGGACGTTGGCCTTATCCACCGAGGTCACCTTTTTCCGCCTCTTCCGCGCCATCTGAAAGGCCAGGCGGCCGATGCGCTCGATCTCACCGGTCCTGTAAACAAGGGTATCGATGGCCTGCTCATCCCCGTTGTCGACGAACTCCCTCTTTTTCGTCCCGAAGTAAAGCCCACCGGTAAGCTCTCTCACCACCACCAGATCCATTCCGGAGACTATCTCCGGCTTCAAAGGAGAGGCTTCGATGAGCGCAGGGAAGAGCAGCGCCGGCCGGATATTGGCATAGAGACCGAGTTTCTTGCGCAGGGGGAGCAGGGCTCCCATCTCCGGGCGCAGTTCAACGGGGAGGTTATCCCACTTGGGCCCCCCGATCGCCCCCAACAAAATGGCGTCGCTCTCCTCGCAGAGGCGCAGGGTCTCTTCCGGCAGAGGATGGCCGCAGGCATCATAAGCCGCCCCCCCGATTAAAGCCTCCCGAAACCGGAACCGGATCTGGTAGCGCTTTCCAACGGCTTTCAGGGCCTTAACAGCCTCTGGCACGATTTCTGCTCCGATACCGTCTCCGGGTAAGAGCAAGACATCAGGCACGTTTCTTCATCCTTTCCTGTACGTAATTGATCAGGCCTCCCGCTTTGATGATCTCCTGCATAAAAGGCGGGAAGGGTGCCGCCTGGTGCTCACCGGGCCGCGAAAGATTTTTGATAATGCCGGTAGATAAATCGACCTCCACAACATCTCCCTGCTGCAGGGCGGCAGCTGCCTCCGGACACTCCAAAATCGGCAGCCCGATGTTGACTGCATTGCGGTAGAAGATCCGTGCGAAGGTAGCGGCGATAACGCAGGACACGCCGGCGGCCTTGATGGCGATAGGAGCATGCTCCCGGGAAGACCCGCAGCCGAAATTTTTTCCCGCCACCAAGATGTCCCCCTGCCGCACAGCCTTGGCGAAACCCGGATCGGCATCCTCCATGCAGTGGGCGGCCAGTTCCTGGGGATCGGTGGTATTGAGGTAGCGCGCCGGGATGATCAGGTCGGTATCCACGTCATTCCCGAATTTCCAGACACGCCCTTTAATTTGCATCACCGGCCACCTCCTTCGGATGAACGATGCATCCCGCCACTGCAGAAGCCGCCGCCACCGCAGGTCCCGCCAGATAGACCTCGCTCTCCGGATGTCCCATCCGCCCGACAAAGTTGCGGTTCGTCGTGGAGAGGGCGCGCTCCCCCCTGGCCAGAATCCCCATATGACCTCCCAGGCAGGGCCCGCAGGTGGGCGTGCTTACCGCCGCTCCTGCTTCTACAAAGACCTCCAAAAGCCCCTCCCGCAGCGCCTGCAGATAAATCTCCTGGGTTCCGGGGATGATCACCACCCGCAGGCGTTGATGCACCTTTTTCCCGGCCAGGATCTTCGCCGCCACCCGCAGGTCCTCAATCCTACCGTTTGTGCAGGAACCGATGACCACCTGATCGATCTCAATTCCCTGGGCTTCGCTCACCGGCCGGGCGTTTTCCGGCAGGTGGGGAAAGGCCACCTGCGGTTCGATAGAAGAAGCGTCATATTCCCGAACTTCCACATACCGGGCATCGGGATCGCTGTCATAAAGCCGGTACCCCCGCTTCGCCCTCTTTTCCACATAAGCAACCGTTTTCTCATCGGGGGGAACGATCCCGTTCTTGGCCCCCGCTTCGATAGCCATGTTGCACATGGTCAGCCTCCCCTCAACGGAGAGAGAGGAGATCGCTTCACCGGTGAACTCCATTGCCCGGTAGCGGGCTCCGTCAACACCGATATCGCCGATGGTGTAAAGGATCAGGTCCTTCCCCCCTACCCAGGGGCGCAGCCTGCCGTGGTAAATAAACTTCATGCTCTCCGGGACCTTAAACCAGCACTCCCCCAGAGCCATCCCCGCCGCCAGGTCGGTGCTCCCCACCCCTGTGGCAAAGGCACCCAGGGCACCGTAGGTGCAGGTATGGGAATCGGCTCCGATCACCAGATCTCCGGGGAGCACCAGTCCCTGCTCGGGGAGCAAGCAGTGTTCGATGCCCATCCTTCCAACTTCAAAATAGTTCGTTATACCGAATTCCCGGGCGAACTCCCTGATCAACCGGCACTGCTCCGCAGACTTGATGTCCTTGTTGGGTGTGAAGTGGTCGGGAACCAGAACCACCCGTTCCGGGTCAAAAACCCTGTCCAGGCCGAGCCTGGCGAACTCTTTGATGGCCACCGGAGCTGTGATGTCGTTAGCCAGCGTCAGATCGAGCCGGCAGTTGACCAGCTCTCCCGGCTCCACCCTCTCCTCCCCGGCATGGGCAGCCAGGATCTTTTCTGTGATCGTCATGCTCACAGGGCATCCTCTCCAACTTCAAGAATTATCTTGTTGACTGCGTTCAAATAAGCCTTGACACTCGCTTCGATGACATCGGTGCTGACACCCCTGCCGATATAGGTTTTACCCTTATAGGTGGCCCGCACAACCACTTCGCCCAGCGCATCCTTTCCTCCGGTAATGGCGCTCAGGTTGTATTCCGCAAGGGTCACCTTATTGGCTCCCAGGATTTTATCGACTGCCTTGAAGGCGGCGTCCACCGGGCCGTCCCCGCAGGCCGCCTCCTCCCGCATCGTTCCATTCCTCTTGAGCCCAACGGTAGCAGTGGGCACAACACTGGTCCCGCTGGAAATATGGAGGTAACAAAGCTGGTAGAGGTCGGCGGACAACCGGATCTCACTCTTCACCAGCGCCTCCAGATCGAGATCGGTGATCTCCTTCTTCCGGTCGGCCAGCTCCTTAAACCTGGCAAAGGCCTTATCCAGTTCGGCATCGGTCAGGGTATATCCCAGCTCCGCCAGGCGCTCCCTGAGAGCATGGCGCCCGGAGTGTTTCCCTAAAACGATGTTGGTTTGAGGGATCCCGATCAGCTCCGGGTTCATGATCTCATAGGTGGTGCGCTCCTTCAAGACGCCGTCCTGGTGGATGCCGGATTCGTGCAGGAAGGCATTTTTGCCCACAATTGCCTTGTTCGGCTGGACGCTCATCCCCGTTAAGGTGCTGACCAGCCTGCTGGTGCGGTAGATCTCATCATACTTGATCCCCGTCTCCCGCCCGAAGTAACCGCTCTTCGTATAGAGGGCCATCACGATCTCTTCGAGAGCAGCATTGCCAGCACGCTCACCCAGGCCGTTGATGGCGCACTCCACCTGGTTCGCTCCCGCCTGGATGGCGGCCAGAGAATTGGCCACCGCCAGCCCCAGGTCGTTGTGACAGTGGACGCTCAATACCACCCGGCCGATATTCTTCACCCGCCGGCGGATGGAAGCGATAAACTCGCCGAACTCGGCAGGAACCGCATAACCCACGGTATCGGGAATATTCACCACAGTGGCACCCGCCTCGATCGCCGCCTCCAGCACCTCGCAGAGAAAGGAAAGATCGCTGCGGGAGGCGTCCTCCGCGGAAAACTCCACGTCTTCGGTGTACTGCTTGGCGTGCTGCACCGCCTCGACGGCCAGCCGCAGCACCTCCTCCCGGGTCTTCCGCAGTTTGTATTTCAGGTGAATGTCAGATGTGGCTATAAAGGTGTGGATCCGCGGTTTCTCGGCGCCTTTAAGAGCATCCCAGGCCCTGTCGATATCATTGAAATTCGCCCGCGCCAGCCCGCAGATGACGGAGCCGCGCACCTCTTCGGCAATGGCCTGCACTGCAGCGAAGTCGCCGGGAGAAGCGACGGGAAAACCTGCCTCGATGACATCGACGTTGAGCTTCGCCAGCTGCCTGGCGATCTCCAGCTTCTCCTCTTTATTTAAACTGACTCCGGGAGACTGCTCACCATCCCGGAGTGTAGTATCGAAGATGTACACCCGATCCGCCATCCCTAGATCACCTTTTTCTTCAGCCAGGGCATCATTCCCCGCAGCCTGGCCCCCACCGTCTCGATGAGGTGGTTCTGCTCCTTCCTCCGCAGGGCATTGTAAACAGGGCGCCCCACCTGATTTTCCAGGAGCCACTCCCGAGCGAAGACACCGTCCTGGATCTCCTTGAGGATCTTCTTCATCTCCTCACGGGTGGCCTCCGTAATGATCCGCTTTCCTCTGGTCAGGTCTCCGTACTCGGCGGTATCGCTGATGGAGTAGCGCATGGTGCTGATCCCGCCCTCATAAATCAGGTCGACGATCAGTTTCATTTCATGAAGGCACTCAAAGTAGGCGATCTCCGGCTGGTAACCAGCATCTACAAGAGTGTCGAAGCCCGCCCGGATCAGTTCGGTGATGCCGCCGCAGAGTACAGCCTGCTCCCCGAAGAGATCGGTTTCGGTTTCCTCTTTGAAGGTGGTTTGAATCACTCCGGCTCTGGTGGCGCCGATTCCTTTGGCATAGGCCAGAGCGAGGTTAAGAGCCTGGCCGCTGTAATCCTGCTCCACCGCCACCAGGGAAGGTACCCCCGCCCCCTCTTCGTACATCCTTCTGACCAGATGCCCCGGGCCCTTGGGAGCCACCATGAAAACGTCCACATCCGGAGGGGGAACGATCTGTTTGAAGTGGATGTTGAACCCATGGGAAAAAACCAAAGCCTTCCCCGGACGAAGATTCGGGGCAATGCTCTCACGGTAAAGGGCGGCCTGCTTTTCATCTGGCACCAGGATCTGAATGATGTCTGCCTCCCTGGCGGCTTCATCCGCCGTTAAGGGCTGAAACTGCGCTTCTTCGGCCTTTTTCCAGTTCTCGGAACCGGGAATATCGGCCACTACAACCTTCACACCGCTGTCCCGCAGGTTCTGCGACTGGGCATGCCCCTGGCTCCCGTAGCCGATGACGGCCACCGTTTTGCCGTCAAGGTACTGAAGATCTGCGTCCTGATCATAGTAAATCTTCAACTTTCATCGCTCCTTTTTATCATCTTCGTATTTGGGCCCCCGCACCATGGCGATCTTGCCGGTACGGACCAGCTCCAGGATGCCGAAGGGCTTAAGCGACTTTTCAATCGCCCTGATCTTCCCTTCGTCACCGGTACATTCAATAATCAGTGTATTCTGGCCGATGTCGACTATACGTGCCCGGAAGATCTCGACGATCTGCATGATCTCCCCCCGCACGGCCGGCTCGGCCTTAACCTTGATCAGCACCAGCTCCCGGTCGACGTGCTCTTCCTCGGTGATATCCCGGACGCTGATGACATCAACAAGCTTATTAAGCTGCTTCACTACCTGCTCAATCACCCGGTCGTCACCGTCAACAACGATAGTCATGCGGGAGATGCTTTTCTCATGAGTCTCCCCCACCGCCAGACTCTCAATGTTGTAGCCGCGCCTGCTGAAAAGTCCGGCCACACGGGTCAGGACACCGGGCTGGTTTTCTACTAACACTGTAAGGGTATGCCGCATCGCTATTACCCCCCAACCATCTTCGTTATCGACTCCCCGGGCGGCACCATGGGGTAAACGTTTTCCTCCCGGTCGACGACGAAATCCATCAGCACCGGCCCCGGGTGGGCCAGCCCCCGTTCCAGAACCGGCACTACATCCTCCGGCCTGCGGGCACGGAACCCGGCAATCCCGTAGGCTTCGGCCAGCTTGACGAAATCGGGAACGGGAATTAGTTCGGTCTGCGAGTACCTTTTATTGTGGAACAGCTCCTGCCACTGCCGCACCATTCCCAAATAGCCGTTGTTGAGGATGGCTATTTTCACCGGGAGCCGACACTGGACGATGGTGGCCAGCTCCTGAAGATTCATCTGAAAGCTGCCGTCCCCGGAAATATTGATAACAAGTGCATCAGGGCAACCGATCTGGGCACCCACCGCTGCGGGCAAACCGTAGCCCATCGTCCCCAGGCCGCCGGAGGTGATAAAGCGGCGGGGTCGGGTAACCCGATAGTATTGGGCGGCCCACATCTGGTTTTGCCCTACCTCCGTGGTGACTATAGCCTCCTCACCCACCAGCTCGCAGATCTTTTCAATTACGTACTGGGGCTTGATCACTTCCCCCTCCTGCCTGTAAGAAAGTGGATGCTCCTTCTTCCACCTCGCAATCTGCTCGATCCATTCTTCTGTCTGCGGCAGCTCGATGCGCGGAATCAGCTCCCTTAAGATCGTTTTGACGTCCCCATTCAAGGGATAGTGCACCCGCACGTTCTTTCCGATCTCCGCGGGATCGATGTCGATGTGGATGATCTTGGCCTGAGGGGCGAAGGTATCGAGCCTCCCGGTGACCCTGTCATCGAAACGCGCTCCGCAGGCGATAATGAGATCGCAATGGGAAATGGCGTAGTTGGCATATACAGTACCGTGCATACCGAGCATCCCCAACGAAAGTGGGTGTTCTTCCGGAAAAACACCCTTACCCATCAAGGTTGTAGTCACAGGGATGCGAGCGGTCTCCGCCAGTTCCCGCAGTTCCTCAGCAGCTTCCGAAGCAACAACCCCACCTCCGGCATAGATAACCGGCTTCCGGGACATCCCAATGGCCTTCGCCGCTTTATAGATCTGGGAAGTATCGCAGTCACCGGAAGGGCGGTACCCCCGAAAGGATACCTGCGGGGGGTAGGAAAACTCCGCCTGAGCAAGGGTGACGTCCTTGGGCAGATCGATGAGAACGGGGCCGCGCCTTCCCGTTCCCGCCAGGTGAAAGGCAGCGCGTATTGTGGCGGCCAGCTGATCGACATCCCTGACGAGATAGCTGTGTTTGACAATTGGCAAGGTGATCCCGGTGATATCCGCCTCCTGAAAGGAGTCTCGGCCGATAGACGACAAGACAACCTGGCCGGTAAAGGCTACCAGCGGAACGGAGTCCATATAGGCCGTAGCGATGCCGGTCACCAGGTTGGTCGCTCCGGGGCCCGATGTGGCAAAAACCACACCTGTTTTCCCGGTAGCTCGGGCATAGCCGTCCGCGGCATGGGCAGCCCCCTGTTCGTGCCGCACCAGGACGTGCCTCAGGGATGAATCATAAAGCTTATCATAAAGGGGGATCACCGCCCCGCCGGGGTAGCCGAAAACCACCTCCACCCCCTCATATTCCAGGGCCTTAATGACGATCTCCGCTCCCGTCAGTTTCATCTGCTCCACCTCCTCTCCCGGGTCCCGTCTGAAGTACAGCTCCTCTGCTCGCCGGTGCCACAAGCCGAGCGTAGCGGGCCAGGTACCCGGTTTTTACCTTGGGTTCGGGAGACTGCCAGGCAACGCGCCTCCTCTCCAATTCATTTTCATCGACAAGAATTTCCAGCTTCCGTGCGGGGATATCGATGCTGATCCTATCCCCTTCCTGCACCAGGGCAAGAGGTCCTCCCTCCGCCGCCTCCGGGGAGATATGGCCGATCGAGGCTCCCCTGGTGGCTCCGGAGAAGCGCCCGTCCGTGATCAGAGCGACATCCTTATCCAATCCCATTCCGGCTACAGCAGATGTTGGGGTAAGCATCTCCCGCATTCCCGGACCACCTTTGGGGCCTTCATAGCGGATAACGATCACATCCCCGGGCCTGATTCTGCCGCCCAGTATGGCGGCCACCGCATCCTCCTCGCTCTCGAAAACACGGGCAGGGCCTTGATGCACAAGCATCTCCGGAGCAACCGCCCCCTGCTTCACAACCGCGCCTTCAGGGGCCAGGTTCCCTTTCAGCACGGCCAGGCCCCCAGTCGGGCTGTAGGGATCGGCAACGCTCCTGATGACCTCAGGGCGCCTGATGGTGCACCCCCTGACGTTTTCGGCCAGCGTCCGTCCGGTGACAGTCAAAGCGTCACCCTCAATCAGGCCGTGCTCCAGGAGCTCCGCAAGCACTGCCGAGACGCCGCCGGCCTCATCCAGTTCCTGAATGTGCACATTGCTGGCAGGGCTCAATTTGCAGAGGTGGGGAACCCTTCTGCTTATTTCATCGACAACGTCGAGGTCGATGGTCAGCCCCGCCTCCCAGGCAATGGCCGGAAGGTGCAGCACCGTATTGGTGGAACCTCCCAAGGCCATATCCAGCGCCAGGGCGTTCCTGAAGGCCTTTTCCGTGAGGATCTGCCGGGGGCGGATGTCCTTCCTGAAAAGTTCCATGACCTGCCATCCGGCCTCCTTGGCAAGCCGTATCCGGGCCGCCGAAACCGCGGGGATCGTCCCGTTCCCCGGCAGGGCTATCCCCAGGGCCTCGGAGAGGCAGTTCATAGTGTTGGCGGTGAACATCCCGGAACAGGACCCGCAGCCAGGGCAGGCCGCCTCCTCCAGTTCGTTCAGCTCCTCCCGGCTCATCCTGCCGGACTGAACGGCTCCTACACCCTCGAATATAGTGCTCAGACTCACATTTTCCCCTCGGAAGCGGCCCGCCATCATCGGCCCGCCGCTGACAATCAGAGCGGGGAGATTAAGTCGAGCAGCCGCCATCAGCATCCCCGGAACGATCTTGTCGCAGTTGGTGATCAGCACCAGGGCATCCAGGGCATGGGCTACGGCCATAACCTCGATGGAATCGGCGATCAGCTCCCTGCTCGCCAGAGAATAGCGCATTCCGGCGTGGTTCATGGCAATGCCGTCACATACGGCTATGGACGGGAATTCGAAAGGCGTTCCCCCATTCGCCCGCACGCCCGCCTTGACGGCTTCGGCAATCGTATCCAGGTGCAGGTGGCCGGGAACGAGATCGTTTTGTGAATTGACAATTCCCACAAACGGCCGCTCTTTCTCCCAGCGCGTCAGCCCTAGAGCATTGAGAAGCGACCTGTGGGGAGCCTTTTCGATACCGTTTTTGATGCTGTCACTGTTGATAACAATCACCCCTCCCATAAACTTAATAAAAACTCTTCCGCCTTCAAAGGCGCTCACCCAGAGGCTTGGCTCGCCCCTCTTGCCGGTGATTTCGGTTCCGACAACACTGGTTCTCGGTTCGGGCAGCCTCGGGGGCCTCATCGCGTTCGCATACCCCTCTTAAGGAGGGCTTCCGGCCGCCTCAGCGGTTAGGGTAAATCTCGGTGCCGTCAACCGCCGTTAACTTCCGAAACTCCCTGATCAGAGTCGCGGTTATCTTCCCCGGCTTACCGTCTTCACCGATAACGCGCCCATCCACCTTGACTACAGGAACCACCTCCGCCGCCGTACCGGTCAGGAAACATTCATCGGCCACGTAAAGATCATGGCGCGTGAAGACCTTTTCGGCGGTGCGGTAACCTAGTTTTTCGGCGATTTCCAGAATGGAGTTCCTGGTGACCCCCTCCAGGATGCCGAGAAAGGGAGGTGGCGTGATGACTTCCCCGTTCTTAACGATAAAGATGTTATCCCCCGTACACTCGGTCACATACCCATCATTGTTGAGGAGGATCGCCTCGGACACCCCGGCCAGGTTGGCCTCAATCTTGGCCAAAATGTTGTTCAGATAGTTCAAGGATTTAATGCGCGGGTTGACCCCCTCCACTATGTTGCGGCGGGTGGGAACGGTAACAACCTCGAGACCTTTCTCATAGAGCTCCTCCGGGTAGAGCTGAATCTGAGCGGCGATGATAAAAACCGTAGGCTTTGAGCACATGCGCGGGTCGAGCCCCAGATCCCCCTTGCCCCTGGTAACCACAAGCCTAATATAGGCATCGCGGAGGTTGTTCCGGCGAAGCGTCTCCAGCAGGGCCTCGGACATCTCCTCTTTGGTCATCCCGATGTCGAGCAGTATCGATTTTGCCGATTCATAGAGCCTGTCGATATGCTGACTCAGCCGGAAGACCCTGCCGTTGTAGGCCCGAATACCTTCGAAAACCCCATCTCCATAGAGCACCCCGTGATCAAAAACCGAAATCTTAGCCTCTTCCTCGTCAACGAATTCCCCATTGAGATAAATAACCAACCCCATAGGATAAAGCCCCCTTAATAAACTTAAATTCCCGTTCGGCACCGGGCAGGGGTTAATTTACCCCGGTAATAAAAGGCCCCACCTCATCCCAGACAGTTACATCCAGGGACGAGAGGGGCCCGCGGTACCACCCTGTTTGCTGCCCAGGAAAACTGGACAACCGCTTTCACCCTTTTCGCTAACGGACAAGGGGTATGCCGGCACCACCTACTAGGCTTGAAGCCGTTCAGATAGCAGTACTCAGGGATGAGCAACCATCGCCGCTACCGGTGCTGGATTTCAGCCACCCCAGCTCTCTGGAACCGGCACCTCGGCAATAGCATATTCCCTTCATGACCTTTTCCCTTATTGATTTGACATAATAAAACGGAACCGATGCGGGAAATATAATTTCTAACTAGTATAGGTAATTGCCAGATTCCTGTCAACCGGTTATTGACCGTATTATAAAAATATCCGCCAACTTCTACACATTATCAAGGTTTTTTGCGGAGCCGGGCGTTTTTTTTGCACATCTAATGCCGATAAATCCTATCGGCGTGGTTTTTCTGTTTGGATGCCGACGTGGTCTCTTGACACATCCTCTACAGGGCGATATAATTATTGATAAATTAGGCCGTATTTATCTATAATTTAATGTTGATTCCCAGAATTGGCTTGTGGGGGGTGAACGCCATCCGGCTCACCAGGCAGGGTGAGTACGCCATCAGATGTGTTCTGGAACTGGCCAAAAATTACGGAAAACGCCTCAGCACCAAAGATGTGGCCAACAGGCAGGAAATACCGACGATGTTTCTGACAAAGATCCTCGGAAACTTAATCAGCAGCGGCCTGGTCACCAGTCAAAGGGGCCCTGCCGGGGGGATCATGCTCGCCAAACCGCCTGATGCCATCACCCTCAGGGATGTCATCGAGAGCATCGAAGGGCCCTTCACCCTCAATGAATGCCTTGGTGAAGCCGGGCAATGCGGAAGAAAAAAGCACTGCAAGGTTCATCAGGTCTGGTGGAGGGCTCAACAGGCCCTGTTAAGGGAACTCGATGTAACGCTGGATAAACTGATCTGAAGGGCAAACCGATTTGTCGGCACTGACCAGGTGCCAGATAACAAAAAATGAAAAGGAGGCACGAAAAATGGATCTGATTAACGAGAACAAACTGGGTGTCACCAAGGGGACCGCACTGGAGGAGGATATCAAGAAGGAGTTCAGAGGGGAAACCTACGAGGTCGGTGTATATCTGGCCATGGCCCGTCAGGCCCAGCGTGAAGGTCTCCCGGAGGTAGCGGAGGTACTGAAAGCCATCGCCTGGGAGGAAGCAGGTCATGCCGCCAGGTTTGCCGAATTGAACGGGATGATCTCCGATACCAAATCCAACCTGGAAAAGATGCTCAACGGAGAGATCGAGGCCAACAACGGCAAGAAGGAAGCGGCCAGGAAGGCCAAAGAGGCGGGTCTTGACGAGGCCCACGACATTCTGGACGAATCCTCAAGGGATGAAGCCCGCCATGCCAGGGCTCTGCAGGGACTCCTGAAAAGGTATTTCTAAAATTTCAAAAATAAGCGCAGCGAAAAGGTACCGCCGGAAAAGGCGGTACCTTTCCTGTTTAGTAAGCCGATCCCGGAAATTCACAAGGTATTACTTCCGGGCATAAGTCAGAATGCGATCGAGCACCTCCTGCCGCTTTCTTTCCACCCTCTCAAAATCCATGGCCTCCAGGTAATGCCGCTCCATTTCCTTATAAAACCGGCTTTCTTCCCGGAGATAACGCATCGCCCTGTCGAAACAGGTGTCGAACAGCTCCCGCGCTTCTTGCATTTCCCTCTCGTAATCCTTAAGAACGCCGGCATCAAGGCAGGTATTGCAGTCGATGATCTCCAGATTTTTTAAGCCCGCTAAGGAAGCGGGGTCAAAAGACAGCCCCAGGAAAGGGCTGAGCACTGCAGTGCGGCGCTCCGGAAGCACGATGAGGTCGATCCCTGTGGGATCGAAGGCACAGTGGTAGACCTCCACCGCATCCCCCAAACGGTAAGCGAAACCGGCCATCTCCGGTAAGACGATCTCCTTCCCAGACCCCGGGTCCCCCTCGACCACATACAAAAAGGCGACATCGCGCAGAACGGTGGGAAGATGGTGAACGATCCCCTGGGGTGTCAATGCCCAGGCAAAAAGATGGCGCTCCCTCGGAAAGCCCTTCCCCCAGGCGATCTCCGGCCCGAAGATCTGCCGGAAGAGGCCGCCTATGAGGCGGTGAAGCTCCTGCAACTTCAATCCTTTTTCCCTGAAGCTTGCTTCATCCTCCCTGGACATCCTGGCCATCCAGAGGCTCCGGTAGACCGCAGCAAATTGCCGTTTCACCCTTTGGCTCAGGAGGATGATCTCTTCTCTGCGGCTTTTCAACTCGGCAACGTCCCAGTACTCCCCCAGGTTGACGATCTCATCAACAGCCCCCGGATAACGGGGGTCCACCACATGCAGTGTCGTGTCTACCGTAGAAACTATTACCCGTAGCAGCAGTTTCGAGAATGCCTACGTTTTCGGGTATAGTCTCGGGAATTTTGGCTTTGATGTCAATACGCTTCCCGGTAACAGTAATCTCTTCAATCAAGAGATTCACCAGGCGCTTTTTCTCTTCAAGAGAAAGAGCTTCGAGAGTGTCTCCAACCTGGGCAGCAAGCTCTTCTAACCGTTCCATTTCCTGCGCCGCCAGGTCGTGCCGGGAAAGTTCCCTTAAAATCTGCTCCCGGCGGCGCGAGAGGTACTCCCAGCGCTCCTTTATTTCCCTGAGCCGCTGTTCCATTTCATCTTCCGGTATCAAACCTTTTTGGAACATAGTCGCTACCCGTGACCGTTCTTTGGAGACTTGAACTAATTCTTTTTCGATGGTGATAAGCTCGATTTCCAAAGCTTTGGCAGTCTCGTCAGGGAAAGCGGCATGGAGTTCTTCGCGAAGCCTTTCCGGATTTGTCAGCCAACCGGAGACTCTTTCCCAAACGATTTCTTCTAATTCCGGAGCATTAAGATATTTGGATTTACAGCGTTCCCGACCCGGCAAGCCGGGTGATTTCGCAGTGCAGACGTAATAAGCCCTCTTCTTCCCTTTTGACGTAACAAGATTCCCGTGCATAGTCGCGCCGCATTTCCCGCACCGCATAAGGCCCGAAAGAAGATAAGGGTAAGTGCTGTAGCTGCGCCAGCGCCTTCGAGAGTTCTCAAAACGCTTTTGGGCTGCCTCCCAGGTTTGCTTATCAATAATGGCGGGGACAGAAATAGGGACCCACTCTTCGCGGGGTCTTTCTTTTCGGCTTACCCTTTCTGCAGGCGGCTTATATTTATTGAACTTGACGTCCTTAGTATCATAGCGGCGGATATACAGGGTGCCCGTATAAGCACTATTGGCTAAAATACGTTTAACCGTTTGTTTGGCCCATTGTTTGCCTTTGGGACTAGGGATGCCCATGGCATTCAATCGCCGCGCTATTTCATAAGGACTGGCATCTTCTTCAGAAGTGAACCATTGATACATAAGCCTGATGATTTTAGCCTCTTCTTCGAAAATATGGAGGGTATCTGTTTCTTTATCAAATTCATAGCCGTAAAGTCCAGGACTGTGAGTAAGTTTCCCTGATTTTGCCTTGGCTCTTTTGCCAATTAAGGAGCGGAGCCTGGTCCTGGCGCGTTCGTATTCGTCAACGGCGCTAAGTACGGTTAAATGGAAACGGTCTTCAGGGCTGTCGGTAAACTTGGAGTTGACGAAAATCAACTCCGCTCCTGCTTTTTTTATCTCGTCGATCAATAAAAGCTGATGGGCTACGCTGCGTGACAAACGGCTGGTATCTAAACAAATAAACCAGCGGATGCCGCCGGCTTTAAGCTTTTCCAGCGCCGCCACCAGGGCGGGGCGCTCTAAGATTGAGCCCGAGACCCCTTCGTCTACAAACTCTGTTATTTCAGTTGCGCCTAATTCCTGGGCCTTGGCCCTGCATTCTTCCCGCTGCGCCGCAATTGAATAGCCGCGTTCGGCCTGTTCCTCAGTGGACACTCGTAAATATATCAGTGCAGCGCTCACCCTCCCTGCCCCTCCTTCAGCTTGACTTTACTTTGACGCACTTGTGAGAATTTTCTACTCTGGTCAGGAAGGCGGGACAGAAGAAAGCGAATCGCTCTCCGGTAGGCTTGTTCACGTTCATCCTGGGAGCCGCTGCGGGTTATGATCACCTCAAATTCCCGCTTATGGATAGCCCCCACCTCCCATTAAGGCCCGGTGACCGGGCAAAAACCCTTTCACCTCTAAGCCTACCGGTACCTCGAAGCAGATTCCAATTATCAAGCAAATAACTGCACTTTTTTCATTAACTCAGTTTATGCTGGAGGCGTCTAGGGACGACCCGGGGAGAAATAATTACCATTTCTAAGAAAACGAAGGAACCGCGCGAAACTGGTGCGGATGTTGTGGAAGAACTGCTGCAGAAGTCTAATCATCAGGAGCCCAATTTGTTCCTGCACCGGCTAAACCTCCTGGAGGTTTACTACGGTATCTATCGCGAAGTAGGCCCGGAGATAAGCGAACAGGTATTGGCAAAGATACGGGCACTACCTGTTACCGAAGTCACTGAGATTACCCAGGAGGTTTTTCTGGAGTCCGGCAGCCTTAGACCGTAGACAAAAGAACCGTTCCCTTGTCTCAGACCTTGCCGAAGATTTTATTCGTCCTCTTCACATAAGTCCGCCAGTAAAACCGCTGTTCCACGGGCCAGCCAGAGCAGGGAGTCCGGCTTTCTGTACCAGCCCCCGTAAAAAGAGGCAACATACAGTATGGCCTCTTCGTGACTGCCAAAGGCGTAGAACTCAGGCAGTTCTTTGGGGAGCGCCCTCCCTTCCAAGAGATAAGCGGGAACAAAGGGATTTTTTTCAAGGGCTCGCCGGAGCTCCCGGTTTGCCTTCTTGTTTTCACCGCTCTGGTAATAGGCCAGCAGAGCGCGGCTGTACTGCCAAAAGGCAGAGCCGTCGCCGGTGTATTTTTTAATCAGCCTGCTCAGCCTGTCCAGGTCATTTGTCTCGAAGAGGTAGGCCACCAGGTCGTAACGCACGCCCTGGTTGTCGTTGGGATTCAGACTGAGCATTTCCTCGCAGTGGGCTATAGCTTCCTCCTTTTGCCCGAGGCTCCAGAGGCACCGGTAAAGCCCCTGCCGCGCCCTCATATAACCTCTGGTCTTAAGAATTCCCCAGAAGCTGCCCTTATTTTCCCTAAAAAACTTTTCCCCCAAAGCCCTTTCCCCGGCTGCAACCCCCAGAGCATAGAACTCCTTTGCCTCTTCAAGGGTACGCGCCTTATCCTCTGCCAAAATAACATAGGCATCGGCGCATTCGGGATAAAGCGCCAATGCCTGCTCGGCGAGCTTCAGCCGCTCCTCCCGCCGCTTCGCTTCCCAGGCATCGTAAATAAGTTCCTGTGCCCTTTTGTCGGGAGACATGTCGTCGACTTCCGGCTCCTCACCGGCATTCAATTTCGCCGTTATCCCCTCCAGAAAAGCGTTGGCCTCATCCATGCTCTCAAAATCCCGATCTTCCAAAAAATTTTGAATTTTTTGCAGCATCCTTTCACTTTGTCCCATCCCGGGGACGGAAAATCTGTCGCCATTTTTTCTTCCCTGCTTCTTTTTAGATGCCATAAAAACTCGATCCTCCACTATTTTTTTGAGATCACTGCCATGCAGCAGATGCCCAATCCCGGCAAGCAGCCATCCTGCTCTTCAATAAATCAACCACCCATTAACCTCTTCTGCCAGCAGCGCTTCCAGATCCTCAGGCGCACCTGCACTCCCTTTCTCCCAGCTTCTAGATGGAAAACCTCTCCTGCCGCGACCACTTGCAGATAGGGCTACGGGCAACGCCCAGATGGTCGGCGGCTTGCCGGACGCTCAACCACTTTCTTTCAAATGATCGTCTCCTTCAACACCACAGGCCGGACGCCCCGGCCAAGGCCTACCTCCCCCTGTCACCCTTATAAGCCGGCTTTTCTTAATTCCTCATGCAGAGCGGAGAAACGGGCATACTTATTCTTCAGGGCGGTGATGTAGTTTTTCCAGTCCGCCTGTTCACCCAGGCGTTCATAGAGGTTCTTGACGCGACACAGCAGCCCCGCAGCATAGCTATAGTGCTTGCGCTGGCGAAGTGCAATAGCCGCTTCCGCCATTTCCAGGTACAGCTTTATGGCCTCCCGGGGATGCTTTTCTTCGGCGGCCCTGGCTACTTTACCTCGATAGTCGTGCCAGTCCACCGGAGGAATCCCGGGCACCAGTTCCAGCGCCCGCGCTACATCCCCCTCCTCCAGGGCTATCTCAATCAGAATGCCTGCCTGCTTTTTACGCTTGCGCTCCAGCATTTTCAATATCTCGTTGCGCACCTGCGGCCAAACTCCAAGCTCTTCGCAAATCTGGCGTAATTCCCTAAATGACTTAAGCGTAGGGTACTGCTCAAAAAGCCGGCGCTGCCATTTTAATGCCTCGTCTAATTCTCCATTCCTGCTGTGGTAGCTTGCCAGCCATTCCAGGTAATCGGGATGGGAATCCTTCGATCCCGCCAGTTCGGTTAACAGTGCCACGGCGTGGTCCCCGGCTCCGGCATCTGCCAGCGCACCGGCCAGGCGCATGATAATCCCCGGTTTATCCCTCATGTGCTGCTTCGCCAGGGCTACCGCTCTTCCAGGTTCGCCATCTCTGACCATCAGAAAAGCTCGCTGTTCCGCGGTTCCCATTTCCTGGATTAACCGCCTGGCCTGCTCATGGCGGCCGTTCCTTTCCTCCCAGGCTACCAGTATCCCTACCAGCTTCTCCCGCTCCCATTCGCCGCTTTTTGGGATATGTTCACATACGCATTCCCGAAGCAGCTCCCAATCCTGCTGGCCGGCATGCTCAAATATGGCATCCAGCGCATCACCGGCAAAATCGACACCACCCATTTCTATGTCAGCCAGTTCGGCCTTCATAAGGGACATCAACCAGGCCTGCCGTGTGTTGCGGTCGCAATCACCTCGATGAAGGCACTCGCTCAATCCCTCCACACATTCACAGGCAATGGCGGCGATGGCTCCATCATCGTCCATGTTCAACAACTCATTGCCATAAATCTCCGTCAGAGCGTCAAGCACCGTTTGGTAGACCGCACCTGCCCCCGCCCGGTCCTCTTTCCGGGCCAGGCGCTCGGCCGTTCGCAAGATGTTCCGCAGGCCCATCTCTATTTCAAAGGGGTCGTCCAGGCTCAACGCCCTCTTCACTTCTCGGTTCAATGCCGCCATATCCGGAGACCGCCCGCCGGCCGTAGCCACAGCCAAATCAACGACAGCCGACAAAGATGGCTCCCGCTGAACCATATCGCCGATCAGGGAAATGAGTTCTTCCCTGCTGAGCCGGGCAAGCATGGCGTCCAGTGACGTTAAAACCTTAAAAGAATCCGGTTCATGAACATAGGTCAGCAAGAGGGCAACGATATGTTTGCAAAACCCTCCCCGGGGACAGGTACAGGATGCCTCCCGGATGCCGTTATTACTCAAAACAACCCTAACCCTGTACGGCTTCGACTGTGACCCATAACACTCACCGCTCAGTTCCATCCCCTGCCGGAGGGGATAGCGAATGTTTCCGCCAGCGTAGTAATTCATCCCGCGCTCAAAACTTTGCCCGTCCGCCAGTTGACGAATGTATTCCTCCGTTAACCATGAGAAATTGCTGCCGTCCATAAACTCACCTTTCTCCTGCCCCCGTTTTATCCTCAAACAACGCCAAGCAATACCTTGCTTTTCTTCCCGTCAAAGCCGGCGAGAACCGGCACCTCTGCCCGGTATCATTCTACCAGGAAAAAAAGAAACCGGCAAGGAAACCGGTACTGCCTCCGCAGGGTTGCTCTTCTATTCGTGTTTGTTCTTACCCTTTCGCTAAAGCGGAACCCATTCTGTTCCAGGCTATCGAGGATTGGGTCAATAGCAGGCAATAACCCCTTTTTCACACCAAGCGCCACAACGCCTAAGGTACCCATAATCCTTAAGCCCGAGTTTCTGGCGATACGTCGGGCTTTTTTCTCATCAACTAAAAGATAATCCGCCTTAACTTCCTTGGCTAAAACGATGGCTTCCGCTTCTCCCCGATCAAGGTCGGTTCTAAGTAAGGAAACCGCCAGAGCGTTTTGTACTTGGAGGGTCTCGATCCAGGTAGCTTCTCTGATTTCTTTCACACCGGGAAGTTCAGTTCCCTGTAGTACTACTTCATTGTATACACCTTGAGGAATAATAATTCGTCCAAATATGGCATGCAGGAGGTTTAGTTGCTTAATCCGGGCTAAAGCAATAAGTGGTGTCGAGTTAGAGACCACTTTCATTTTGCAAAAACTCCTTAATGGTCGCCAAGTCTTCCTCTAGCTCGTCGAGATCATAGTTGAGAGGAATGTTATGTGCGGCCAAGAAATCAAGGAATTCCTGTTTGGAAACATTGGCCAGTTCCGCCGCCTTGCCCAGGGATAAACTCCCATCTGCGTAAAAGGTTGCCGCCAGCCTCTTCAATGCCTCCATTTTTACCCGTTGAGCCGATTCCCGGCCTTTGATGAACAGTTCTTTTGGCAACTCGAGATCAATCCTTATAGTTTGGTCCGGCATTTTATCGCCTCCCGGTAATACCAATTTTAGTAAAATCATACCATAAGAGATACACGTCCTCAACTTTATATTTATTATAATCCATCTGTGATATTGTCACCTCGAAAAAATCTGTAACAGCTTATAAGGCTTGCTTGTGGCTGGCAGGAAGTCAATAGAGAGGAAAGAAAAGGGAAAATACAGTATTATACAGTATTATACAGTATTATAATGATAACGATGATGGCGGCAGCCATAGACATCAGCCGAGCAGAAAGACTGCTCAAGCTAAAAACAGCTGCCCGGGTAACAGTGACTAATAAAAGGAGATGAAGTGAGTAATGGCTAAAAAACCGGCCGTTCCTCTTGAACGCCGGCAGATGGAAGCTGCCCTGCAGTTGTACCAGAAATGCAAGGGGTGGCAGGCGACGGATGAGGCGCTGGATTCCCTTGCCCGGTCTTTTCCTGGCCTCGATTTTAAATCGACCCTGCTCAAAGCGGCAGCCGTCAACGCCCTCTACGGAACCCAGGTTTACGCAGTAGCAGAGGTGGCCGAACACTTATGCAGCGTCTTGGGAAATACCGCGGTACCGGCTACTCCCGCCCTCGTAGAGGAGCTGGCAAAGGTGAAATTTGTTAAGGAGTCAAAGCACATAACATGGACGTTCCGGAGTTTTGCGTCCAAATTCGCCCACTTTTTTATTGATCCGAGTCAATTCCCGATTTACGACTCGTATGCGGTTAAGATGCTCACATACCATTTGAATGGGAAGGGCAGGGAAGGGCTTTCGTATGAGCAGTTTGCGACGGGCTTTTCAGCGTTGAAGGATGCCCTGGATTTTCCCGTGACCACCCGGGAACTCGACCGGTACCTGTGGTTGGCAGGCCAATTGAGGGCATGGAAGGGCTTATTGCCCTGGAGAAGACCTTATACTGGAATTAATTCCGAATTGCGGCGCCTCTTCGAATCCCCCGCGGGGGAAGTCCAGGAGCTTACGATAGCTGTCCTTGGAAAGAGTGAAAATCCGTGAGCAATACCGGACGTGAAGGCCGCCCTTTTCGCAGCACCGCTTCTTTCGGCAAACTGCAGGAAAACGCGGGACGGTACACTATCAACGCAACGTCAGGGCAGACGGCACGGTGGCGCCACGTCCGAAGTTTGACCGGTATAGAAATAATTTCAGCCTATTGGAGTAGTACACAAAAAATTTTGTTTGCCCGTATTAAAGGGACAAAAACGAAGAACAAAACAGACTTTAGAAATTATTTTCTATGGGATCCTCTTGGGGATCTTTTTTATTTTCTTTATTAATCCTAAGCAATATTAAGCATTTCTAAGCCACAGCAACTTATTCTATCAAACCGTAGAACTGGTATTTATTTTGACTGAGATCCGGCTGACTTGCGAAACGGATTGCATCGGAAATAGCCGTCCAAAGCACCATCGTTACTTGACACGCGCCGATGTGTCCGGCGTTCGGCTGATCTTGTAAGCAAGCAATTGGCAGCTATAAATTTAACTTAAAGCGAGGTGATCATGGAGGCAATTCAAAAATCATTAACCTTGTGCCAGGGTCTTAAAGAGAGGTTTGTTAACCTTGAGGCCCGGCTGGGTAGAATTCGACTGCACCGGAAATGAGGCGGGTGCGGTATTCGCGCAGGAGGTCAATTTCGCGGCGAGCGGCGGCAATGGCGGTGTCAATCTTGGCTGTCTGGGCGTCAAGGTACTCCACGATGGCGGTTTGTTCGGGGATGGGTGGGCAGGGTACAGTAAAGTTTGCAATGAATGATGCTGGAACACGCTGCTGCCCGGCGGCACCAGTCATTGCCTCTGCTCCGAGGCGACGAAAGTCGGGCAGGGTCGTGATCCTGTAGAGGAAAGAAGCTCTTATCGAGTTTCCTGCCCGTAGCACATGGAACTCTGTCGAACCAAAGCCGACTTCCGTCGGCAAGGTGTCCAGGCAAGCCCCCTTACCATTCTCGAAACAGGGCGTAATCTTCGCAACGATCACATCACCCCTGCGAAAATAGGTGAATCCATTCCATACAGAGGAAACAGGCAGATGCTCCGTCGCTTCAATTCGCCCGTCAGCATATACGCGCTCCATGGGCAGAAATGTTACCGGTGCGTCGTGCTCCAGGAGCACTCTTGCTTCCGCTTTACTTGGGTTAAGTCTGACGACCTGCTTTAGCCGCCGCACCTCCCAATGCGCCGGTACCTCTCCGAGCCAGTCCACACCGGAGTCCTTGTACGCCGGGTAGGGCCGGCCGGTGCGGACGTCGATCTGGCCGGTGACGGCGCGGTGGATGAGGGCCTGCTTGTACTCCTCCAGGAGTTTAACCAGCTTCTGCTTGGCGCGGATGTAGCGCCGTATCCGCCGGTCCATGTAATCGAGGAAGCGGACGATGGCGGTTTGTTCGGGGAGGGGAGGCAACGATAGGTGCACACCCTTAATGAATGTAGAGTTTAGACCAGGTTGGGCCGATCCAGTGATGAGCTGCCAAATCAGTTCCTGCAACCCCTGACTACGCATGCTGTGATAGATAAAGCCAGATAAGCAGTCTTTGGCGCTTCGAAGAATGAATACGTGTTCGTTGACTGTACACACTGAATAAGGCATCACGCGTACAATGGCAACCTTGCCAATCGTCGCGCCGTCTTTAACTAGTAAGACGTCGTTTTCCTTGACTACGCCTTTCCGGAGAGATTGAAAATATCTCCGTGATATATATCGCATATTTCTTAACAGAAGTTGCCCATCTCTTCCGATATGCTCACCACCGAGATTAGGAATGCCGTTCTCTGCATCCATGTCAATCTGCTCTCTGGAGCCATTTTCTAGAGTCCGAAGACAGGATGCTAACCGCCTTACCTCCCAATGCGCCGGCACCTGGCCCAGCCAGGGCACGCCGGAGTCTTTGTAAGCGGGGTATGGTTTCAGGTGTTGAATCATACTTGCCCTCCGTTCCCTCTCTGGATACGTTGTCGTCTCTGTGCTCGAAACTTTTCGGGTTGCCCGTCGATTAGTTCTAGTTCATAGCGTCGGCGATCTAGTACTTCTAAGAACCCGATAATATGTCGCTCGTCTACGCGTAGCATTCCACCTTCGTCGAACACTTGGACACCGGTGCGCAAACAAGCCTCTTTCAAGTTTTCTAGGCTGATGTTTTGCGTTTCCTGTGTCGCTAAGATTGACGCTAAGTAACGAGCTGCCCGTACATGGCTGGCGGCGTAGGTTTGAATAGTACTAAAATCTATGAAACTGAGATTTTTTTGCAGTGAGGAGATGTTTCTTGGTACCGCATCCATCACCGCCTGCTGCAGCTGGCCTGCGAACTCAAAAGCTGCTGGCCTCAATATATGTATATGTACGCTGTCGATGAGCAGGTCGAAATCTGCATCCAGCTTGAATACCTTGTCTTCGATAATCTTCAAGACATCCGTGACCAGGCGGATCAGTGGTTTTCTGAGAACGCCCTTGAACTGAGTTGCCCGGCGCAAAGCCGTCAGCCGCCTACCTTGCGTATCGGTAAACCTTGCGAAGTAACAAAATACTAGCGATGGATCGTTGAGGGCGTTAGTGTCCAGTGGAAGGTTATTTGCCTCGTGTAACTCACGCATAGAGGCTGCCAGGTTATCCATAAGCGGGAGAACAAGATACTCTTGGCTTGCATACTTTTCGCCTGGTTCATAACGCGCAGGTTCCATTGTAGACAATGCTTGCCACGTTGCTTCTGCCATCTCTCGAAGAGCGTCCTGCACACTCAAATCCACAGGAATGCAGTGGAATGCTCGTTCTGCATTCATATCGCGGCCTACACCAAACTCAACTGTTCGAAGGTCGCTTAAGTCAAAATCCAATGTCATCTCTGCTCCTCCAAATATACCGTGTCACTGATTCGGTAAGCAATTATCCTTTCTCCTTCCGAAACATGAACGCGCCGGGTAATCAGCACCCAACTCTGGCTCCCGCTGAGATTGTTACGGCCTGCAGGTGGATACACCGTGAACACCCGATACCCAAGGCTGGCAAACAGAATATTCATGTAATGCAGGTTTAAATGCCAAAAAAGAAAGACAATAAATCCGAGTGCTGTCATAGCTGCAGCAAAATCTCTCCACGAACTAAAATTCGCTGTATAAAACGGAAGTAGCATCGCAAAGAGATACACGAGCAGATGGTCACGGTGGTCTTCAGCCCGTCCGGTAACCAACTCCCTTTTCTCTCCAAGCTTCTTCGCGGTTTGTATCCGCAACCAAAGAAAAGCGTTGGGTACAATTACCATCATCGTACATAAGCCAGTGAACAAATTATCAGGAATCAATGAGTTACCCTGTATTGCCCAAAGAATAAACAGAGGTGATGTACTGCTCAGAACCAATAAAAAACGCGCAAATTTCAACCCTTCATTCATGGTGTACTCCTCCCAAAATCTCCTCCAACAACCCTTCTGCTTCCTTCTCCACCGCCAGAAGGTCAGCGCGGGTTTCTTCCAGCGACCGCAGGGCCTTTGGCTTGTAGAAGTACCGGTTGAAGTTGATCTCGTAGCCGATCTTGACGCTGGCCGGGTCGTACCAGGCGCCTGCCTGCCGGGTCCGCGGCGCAGGCACGCTGGAGTGTGTGTCGGCTGGATAGGGTTTGAGGTTGGTGATTATGATTCCCCCTCGATGATCGACCAGATGCGATGGTAGCTCTTACCACGCTCACCGAGTGCCTCTTGCCACGTTTTGACATCTGCAGCGCGAAGCTTCGCCCGTATTTTGTTGAGTGGTTCGGAGCCGCTGATACCAAGCGTTCGCGCGAGCGGGGCCGCGGCCATGCGCGGAACGCCCAGTAACCGTAGGGCCAGCGCTTCATCGGAGTTCACTCCGTAGTACACGCGTGCCGGCAGGTTTCTCAGAGCTTTCCGCTCTTCCTCCGTCATGGTCTCAAACGAATCACCCAGCGTAAGCGACTGTAAAGCGGCAAGGCCCCATGATGCAGTCTGCGTCAGGCGGCCGAATATGCTTTGGCAGCACCGAGTCATGGCATCAATCGGGTCGGTGCCACCGCCTTCCTTTGTGAAGTATTCAGCCGCCATCTCGGTAAGCGGGCGACCCTGCACCCAATCGCAGATGATGCGTGCGAGGGTATCGCCATCGGGTTTGGGTCCACCTGTCACCTCCTTGAGTTGTTCGCGGAGCTCCGGGACCTCGAGAAGGACACCCATCATTCGCCGGAGATCGTCGCGGCGCGTGGTGAACAGGTCAGGGGTCCAGACCTCGCTCGTCACGCGCGCCTGGTTCAGGCGGACAAGGGTGTTGGCGACCGACTCCCACGAGAAACCCGTCGCGTCGACGAGGTTCAACGGCTTACCCTTGATGCGTTCGGCGTAGTTGTAGACGCCCTGAACCAGCTTGTCCGCCCAGCCCTTGTGACTCTTGCGTAGCGCCTGGAAACCCAGGGTTCCGCGCAGCACCTGCTCCACCTCTGCAGCGAAGCGTTCATGGTTTCCAATCTGACGGTACGTGTGCGCTAAGTACTGCAGGAACGATGACCAGCCAGGCTGCCAAGCTAACGTCTGGAGTTGCAGAAGGCTCCCGCTCTCGGCGACCTGCTGCACCATCTCAATGAGTGTCGAATTGAGCGCTCCAACAGAACGACCGATAAACTCTTTGAGCTGCTCTGTCTTTGCGTCGTTATTTCCGGCGAGCACGATGATCCCGATATCTTCCTGGTCCACACGCCCAGCTCGTCCCGCGATATTCCAGAAATCCTCGGGCGGCATTTCCTGCCTATGCGGCGGATACGGATACCGATACTGATGGCTTGCGAACACTACGCCTGATACAGGGAAGTTCACCCCCTGGGCAATCGTTGTCGTAGCGACGAGCACTCTCAGCTTGCCTTGCTCGGTGAGCCACTCGACGAGTGTACGGGTATCCTCGGAGAGTCCGGCGTGGTGGACGCCGATGCCAAACTCGAGCAAGGAGATGAGCGGGAAGTCCTGGCCCATCTCGTCAGCAAGGAACTGCCGGATGTGGGGAAGGTCCGGGTCAGCATCCGTTACCCGGTTCTCAGCGACCTTGAACGCATTGGCCACACCCCAACTGTTCCGAGGCGTGTCGACGAGCACGATCACCGTCCCACGACGCTGCAAAACCTGCGCGGTCGCGGCAGCAAGCTTCCCTGGCGAGCCAGACACATCGGACCAAGACAAACCGAGGGGCCTTTCGTCCCCAAGCTCCAGCGTCTCAGGTATGCTCAATGTGTTTCGGGTCGTGTGCTGTGTTTCGAGCCGAATCCCGAAGCCACCTCGCTTCTCACTTCGCACAGGACGAGCAATGGCGACGACGCGGTCGTTCGGACTCCACTCGATGCCTAACTCGATGCTCTTGTTGCTGTCGGGCGACAGCCAGCGGGCAATATCCTGAGCGTTGGGGATGAATGGCGTGAGAAGTAGAAATTGCGCGTATCGGCATTCCCTGTTGATAGTGGCCAGCAAAAGTTCCAGCTTGAGGCCTCGGGCTTGTGACGCAAGTCCATGGGCCTCGTCCACTACAACCAGCGTCAGAGGCCGCCCAATCTTTTCCTCCCATCCTCCACGCACCAATAGATCGAGCTTCTCAGGCGTTGTAACGAGAATGCGGAACTGTCGTCCCTTGTCCCTGTCGGTAAGCATGTCCGCTTCAATTCCGTCAACCTCTAGGGCGGGGCTGACTTTTTCAACAATCACGCCCAGCGGTGAAAAATCACGACGAAGGCGAATCGTAAGCTGATTCACCAGCGCTCTCGTTGGCGCAAGGTAGGCCACCCAGCCCCGCTCCTGGTCGAACTGGTTGAGTGCCTGCAGGATCCGGAACTCTGCAATAAACGTCTTGCCACTTGATGTGGGCAGGCTGACGACAACAGAGCGATGCCCGGAGCCCAAAAGGCCCTCTTCGCGAAGCGTGCGCCGCTGAGGTGGTAGCATTTCAAAAATCGGCTGTTTGCGGTCGCGTGAGACGACTGATTGCACAAACTTTGTCACACGGCTGTTCACAGCACGCGTGACGGTCCAAATACTGTTGTCAACCATGGCCCGGGCAGTGCGAGCCAGCAGGCGGGCAAACGTCTCGCGCTCCATCAACTGGCCCTTCGCCGCCGTTGTGATGGCGCGATCGAACTGAGCCTCAAGCTGCTGGCGAACGTCGTAATGCCCTTCGACCGAGCCCTGGCAGAGATAGGTGCCCAAGATTTCCGCTGCCTTTGCAAGGTGGTACTGCGACATCAGCTCCCAGGCAGGACGTGCGTCCTTTCGGCGCTCAGCCTCCTCAAGGAACTCAGACTCTCGTTCGCGCTGCTTTGCTCGAAGCTTCGCAACGCCTGACTGCACGCCGTCGAGATCCTCCCAACCTTGTTTGCGCAGAAGCCTGATCCAGATATCCAAGACCGTTGCGCTGACTTCATCACCCCAGTTGGCCGAATCGTGGTAAAGGGATTGCGGATTAAATGTTGATAGCAACCTCCGAACATCAGGGTTCCGATCGCCCAACACCCCCAGACAACCGATGCGGACCAATTCAGACGCCTTCTGTAGCGGCTTGTCTGGGAGCGGCAGTGCCCTCGCCACCTGGAACGCCTCAGCCGCGGCTGCACGCAGCGCGTCCGTGTCATCCGATTCCAACAGGTCAAAAACACGCAATTCCAGAGCATTCGAGATGAAGCGAAGCTTCTCGTCGGGGAGGCCCGTGTGGGCCTTGACACCGAGCGCCAGTGCGAGCCGGCGGCGGGCCGTTTCTTCGTGAGTCTCGCGCATTTTGTCAGCGCCAATCGAGTCAAGTATCCACGAACCGCCGTTCATGGCCCCTCCTCCTGCAATAGTTTTGACCAATCAGAGATGGGGACCGGCAGGTACCATGCAAAGAGTTTGGTTTTGGTCGGCTCAAGGAGTTTCTGCGAGAGCCACTTGCCGCGGCGTTGGAGATCGTCCTCGTTGGGTGTCGTATCGCGAAGGAGTACCCCGACGATCAGCAACTCTTTGCCCTCGGATGCGAGGAAACGTCCGACCGCCTGCTCATATAAAGTCCGAAAGGGCTCGCTCGTGCAACGGGCGTGGAGCCACTGGAGTAGCGTCCGCTGGATATCCAGGAGAGTCGCACACTTTTCGAGCTGCCACGCCATCCCGCTGCCGCCGTTCATTACGTTTGGTGGCGTATTTCGATCGGACGATGTTTTTACCTCACCGAATACGAGCAACACCACATCGTTGTATTTACAGAATCCCACGAGATCGGCTCCCGGCAGGCTAGCTCGAGGCGTACGCCGGTCTCGAACTGTGTTCCATGGCCAATGAATATCAAGTCCAGAATCAGTCTTGAGGATGCACTCGGCTAAGGCTTCACCGATCTCCCAACCTTCTAACTCAGGAACTGCACGCAGTAAGCGCTCGACAAACTCAGTCGCCATGCCCGTGGTGGCCAGAGCCCGTAAGTCAGCCTCGAATCCCAAGTCCGAGTCGGACACCCGAGGCCTCACAACCTCCTGCAAGTATTTTGCGAAGCGCTCGGCATTGTCGACACGGCGTCCACACCAGGAGACGTTGCCGTGACTCCCGGAGTAACAGGTGATTGAGCCGAGAGCACCACCCGTCACTTGCCTGACCTCCAAATGAGCTTCTCGAGTCCCTTGGTTCCGAGGCTCCCACCGATGATTTCCTTCAACAACCCCTCCGCCTCCTTCTCCACCGCCAGCAGGTCGGCGCGGATTTCTTCTAGCGACCGCAAGGCCTTGGGCTTGTAAAAGTAGCGGTTGAAACTGATCTCGTAGCCCACCTTGACGCTTGCCGGGTCGTACCACGCATCCGGCGCATAGGGCAGCACCTCGCGCCGCAGGAAGGTCTCAATGGCCGTGCGCTGGTCTTCCGGGCTCGGCAAGTAGCCGGGTTCCTGGCAGGCGGGGCACTCCAGGAACGGGATTTGCTCGCTGTCGCGCAACTCCGTGTCCGGTTCATACTCCACCACACGCGGCTTGCCACCGATGACAACCTCAAAGAGCCCGCGCAGCGGGTCAGGCGCCGTGCCGGGTTTGTGGATTTTTTTGATGACCGGCGGTGCGTCGTCGGCACGCTCAGCCGTTTCCCGAAGCGCTTTGATCTCCTTGGGGGTGTAAGCGCGCTCGGGGTCGATACCTTTCAAGCGCAGGGGGCGTTCAACCGTCACCTTCCAGTAGCCGAAGGCCGCGTTGGGGAAGATCTTGGACTGCTCGGTTTCCTCGAATTGGAGGAAGGTATCAACAATGCGACGGATGTCCTCATCGGACAGCTCGCAGTTCTTCTTGCCCAGATTCTTGCGCAGGGGCTTGTACCACTGCGAGGCGTCAATAAGCTGCACGCGGCCTTTGCGGTGCTCGGGCTTGCGGTTCGTGAGCACCCAGATATAGGTGGCGATGCCGGTGTTGTAGAACATGTTGAGCGGCAGGGCGACGATCGCCTCGAGCCAGTCGTTCTCGATGATCCAGCGGCGGATGTTGCTCTCGCCCTGGCCGGCGTCCCCCGTAAACAGCGACGAGCCGTTGTGCACCTCGGCGATGCGACTGCCGAGCGGGGTGTCGTGCTTCATCTTGGAGAGCATGTTCACCAGGAACAGCATCTGCCCGTCGCTGGTGCGGGTAATCAGCGAAAACTCCTCGCCCCGGTGCTGCACGACAAAGCGCGGATCCTTGATGCCAGCCTTGCCGCCCATGCGTTCCAGGTCGCTCTTCCAACTCTTCCCGTAGGGCGGATTGGAGAGCATGAAGTCGAAGGTGCGGCCGGGGAAGGCGTCGTTGGATAGGGTCGAATGCTCGGGCCCGCCGACGATGTTGTCGGCGGCATCGCCCTCGCCCTTGAGCAAAAGGTCGGCTTTGCAGATGGCGTAGGTCTCGGCGTTGATCTCCTGGCCAAAAAGATGCACCGAGACCTGTTTGCCACGTTCTTTCGCCAGTTGCAACAGGGTTTCCTCGGCCACCGTGAGCATCCCGCCGGTGCCGCAGGCGCCGTCGTAGAGCAGGTAGGTGCCGGATTCGATGTGGTCGGCGATCGGCTCGAATATCAGGCGGGCCATCAGCCTCACGGCGTCGCGCGGGGTCCAGTGCTCGCCGGCTTCTTCGTTGTTTTCCTCGTTGAAGCGGCGCACCAGCTCCTCGAAGATGGTGCCCATGGCGTGATTGTCGAGGCCGGGCAGCCGGACGGTGCCGTCGCTGTTGAGCACAGGGTAAGGACTCAGGTTGATGGACGGGTCGAGGAACTTCTCGATGAGCGTGCCCAGGGCGTCGGCTTTGGCCAGGCGGGGGATCTGGTTGCGGAACTCGAAGTTGTCGATGATCTCCTGCACGTTGGGCGAGAAGCCATCGAGGTAGGCACGAAAATCCGCCTCCAGTTGCTGGCGGCTGGCACGCGCCTTGAGGTCGCGTAGCGTGAAGGGGGAGGTGTTGTAGAAGGCTTGACCAGCGGCCTGTCGCAGAGCAGCGTCTTGGTGCACGATCCCCGCTTTGTCGAGCGAAGCTTTCATGTCGAGCACGGCCTGCTTGGTGGGCTCCAATACCGCATCCAGTCGGCGGATCACGGTCATCGGGAGAATGACGTCACGGTACTTGCCGCGCACGTAGAGGTCGCGCAACACGTCGTCGGCGATGCCCCAAATGAAATTGGTGATCCAGGTGAGTTGGCCGTTTTCCATGTCAAACTTTCCTCCAAAAATGTCGCATACTTTCTAGTGACGGCGAGCCGAACTTCCAGCGCTTGTCCTCGTAGGCGCTCACCACCCCACTCCTCCATATTGAAGGGCGGATTGGCCAGGATGAAATCGGCCTTGAGATCAGGGAAACGGTCGTTGTGGAATGTGTCGCCCTGCTCGATCCTGCCGTCGATGCCGCGTCTGACCAGGTTCATCCTGGCCAGACGCCGTGATGTAGTTCGACTCCGGGGCGTAGATCGAGATGTCGCCCTTCGCCTTGCCTCCGTTGCCATTCCCGATGGCATGAGCCCGGATGAAACCGACGGACACCGTAAAGGTACGTACTGCCGTAACTGCCGTTTCTTGCTTTATTCGCCATTCGCCGCCATTTTTCCTACCAAAGCCCTTACAGCGTCAACCGTCTCTTCTTCCCCATTTTCTCAGCCGGCGTTCGCACTCGGCACGGGGCAGGCGGCTTCCCATCACCCGCATCTTTTCCAGCGCTCGAGCCGCTTTTTGGGGTGTAACGATCCGCTGTCGAACCAGTTCGTCCAGTATCCAGAGCGTCCCGTGCACTGGTACCTTCTCTTGTTCCGCGGCTTTCCGCAGGTGCCTGTCACCGGTTAGCAAAACAGCGCCCCTTGCTTTGGCCAGAGCCAGGGCAAAAAGGTCCACGCGCGAGGGCGCGGGATACCGGCTTGCTAATTGAATGACTAGGCAGACCTCGTCGCCGGCAAGTTCCTCCTGCTGCAATCCGAGGGATACCAGGGCTCCTCCATCGGGCGCCTGTAATTCGGCAATAACCACATCAGGGGCGATAAACCGGAGCGGCAGTTGGAACGCTTCGTGAATAATCCCGCCGGCATACAGATCGATCCAGATGTTCGTGTCAGTCACGTGGATCCGCCGGGAATCCGCCATGCCGCTCGGCCACCTCCCGCCAAAATTCAGCCAGGGATTTGGCTAGCAGTTCGGCGGCACGGGATTCTGAGATCAGATCCTCCGCAAGCGCACGCATCACCAGCCGTTCCATCCGCTTTGGTTCCTCGGGAGGCAGAGCATCGCCGGGTTCTTTCTGGTGCCAACCACGGCGGCGAAATTCGCGGAACAAATTCGTGGCGAGCGCTTCCGAAATGATACTTAAATCCTTCGCCCGGTAAATCCAGGCCTGCATACTGAGGCCGTATTTATGCTTTAAAAGGTGCAGTTCATAGAGGCTAAGCGCCTGCCGCCGCTCCCCCAATTCGCGGCGCGCCGCCGGTGCGGGGACTAAAAAAGCACCGGCAAACCGGTGCGCCGCTTTCTCTGCACTCGCCCCTTTTTCGGGCCGAAGAATAATGTGCCCTAATTCGTGGGCCAAATTGAAGCGCTGGCGGTCGCCGGGAAGACTACGCCGCATAACAATGACCGGGGTGTTATCCTCCATCATGAAGGTACAGGCGTCAAAGCCCTCCACACCGTCCACCAACCCAACCTTGATCCCTTTATCCTCAAGAAGTTCGGTCAGGTTTTCGATGGTGGCCAAGCCTAACTGCCAGGCCGCCCTTAGCTCTTCCGCCACCCGCTCCGCTTCTTCCGGCACGGTAATCCTGGGATTTACGCCATCCGGTAAAGCAAAGCCACGTGCGGCGTCGCCGGGCGGGAAAAGCGCTTCAATGTCGAGATATCGTTCAAGCCACCCCTGGATTTGGGCAAGGACCGCTTGTTCTTGCTTGCGGCGCAACGCAGAATTTTTACGGTAAGCCGGCACGGAAAGGTTCACCCTACGCGTCCGGAAAAAATATTCAACCTTGACCCCGAGCGCCTCTGCCAGACGGAGCAGGACACCGGAACTTGGTATGTCTAAGCCCCGTTCGTACTTTGAAATGGCCTGAGGCGACACACCCACACGGTTGGCTAATTCCCGCAAACTCAGTCCGGCGGCCCGTCGGGCCAGCCTGATCCGTTCTCCGACCATCACCTTTTCACCCCGGTTTACATTCTATCAAAAATATTGCATTTTGTAAACCGTAGAATAATTGGAAATCAGGGGAAACACCATACTCAATCTGCTCAGTTCATCGTTCGCCGGGGTCTTTTGGGTCCGCTCTTGCGCGGCCGCAGGGTCCGTCCGCAAGGTGCACCGCAGCACTGCTCAAGGGATACTGCCAGACCTCTTCTACCAGCCCGGCACGGACGGGATTAAGCTCCGCCATCAGGTGCAGATAAGCCCTGTATCATCTTCGCAAAAGAATGTTTGCTGCACCTCCACTCGTTCCACAACCACGCTGCCGGATTTCGCCGCCAGACCGAGAAGGAGAAACAGAACCAGGCCGGGAATGACCAGTTTCAGCGCGCGCCGCAGAAAATGACGGTGGATAACATTTTCGCGCATCGTCACCTCTCCCTAAGAACTCCCGCACGTTCGGGGCGGCTGCCCCCTGAGCCTATGGCCCGGACCCGATGCAGACGATCCGCCACTTCGCGGGCGCTGGTGGGTCAAACGGGGCCAGCATAACGAAATAGGTGTTGCGGCCGCTCGACCTGGGATACGGAGGCGGCCAGCAAAGCCACGGGCCAGATGAAGAACAGCCTCGCCGTGTAAATCTACCTCCTCGACGAGCCCGAGGCGGCCCTGTCTCCGGCCCGGCAAACAGCCTTTCTGCGGCTCTTATGGCAGATGGAGCAAACCGGTAACGCCCACTTCCTCATTGCCACACACTCGCCTATCCTGCTGGCCTACCCCGGGGCAACGATCTACAGCCTGGATTATTCCCCTCTGCAGTCTGTGGAATACGAGGACACCGAACACTACCGCCTTACCCGCGACTTTTTGAACAACCGGGCACGTTTCTTCCGCCACCTGTTTGAAGGGTAAAAAAGTTAGGCCATGTATTTCAAGAATAGCTGGCTCCGGTCGGCAGTAAACGTGCCAGTAACCGGAGCCAGTTGTGACGAGCACGCACCCGGTACGCCAACAACCGCGCAACTCACCTGCCGGTCATTTCTCCTGGGGTTGCGGCATTTCCCCGGCCTGCAGGGCTGCGGGCGGCAGTTTTTCATAATCAACCCTGGACCTGCGGTCTTTTACGTAAACGCTACCCGGCAGGGACTTGGCGTAGCGTTTGAGCTGAGCCGCCTTTTCCGAAAATTTTTTCTGGTCGTACAGGCAATCGTGGCCAGTGCATTCAACAATGGCCATGGATATAGAAATTAAAGGGAAAAAAGTCTCCCCGCCGCTCCGGTCGCAGCCGCGTATTCCTCCCGCCGCACGGTCCTCCGGGTCGTAAAAGCGGCGGATCAGTCGGTCGAAATACCGGGCAATTTTTGCGCATAAAATCTCTGCCTTTTCCGGAACGGTTATGATGATAAAGTCATCGCCCCCGATGTGGCCGATGAAATCATTTCTGGCGCCGAACTTTTTTACGACACTGCTCAGGAGAGCGGCGGTAAACAAAATCACCCGGTCACCGCTTTCAAAGCCGTACCTGTCGTTATAAGACTTGAAATGGTCCAGGTCCAGGTAGATCACCGCGCAGTCCTCATTTTCCCTGGCCCGCCTGGACAGTTCCTGCTCGATGGCTATATTCCCCGGCAATCCGGTCAGCGGGTTAGCGCCCCTGGCCATTTCCAGCCGGATTCTGGTCATGGTATCAAGTAAAGTCTGGACCGATACAACCCCTTTTAACAGCTGATTTCTTGTAACAATGATATAGTCGTAGAGCTTGAGCCTGTTCCGGTTCATGGCAACCTGGGAAACTATTTCAATGGGAGTGTCTTCCTCCACCACCAGGGGAGAAGTGTCCATTAGCGATGTTATCGGGCGATCGAAATACAGGGGTACCCCGTACTGCATCCCCAGGTAGCGGTCCAGGCGGTAGCGCATCACCAACCCCACGGGTTTTCCCTCTTGTACCACCACCACTCCATCAAGCAGGTCATTTTCTTCCAGTATTTTCTTAACTTCGCGAACCAGACAGTCTTTGCGGACACTTACGGCGTTTTCCGCGATTTCTCCTACCGGGAAGGCATGCTTCCAGGCTCTGTGGCGCCCGCTGGAAGCCAGCC
>JAALLR010000049.1_pt1 | contig 44802 bp, 44 predicted proteins | sample 7245931 | NCBI WGS metagenome assembly JAALLR01 (sample SAMN13049201, study PRJNA578106) | oil field metagenome | isolation source: filtered produced water from oil reservoir B9 | place: USA:offshore Texas | collected 2016 | reverse complement strand
ATTATCTGATACTGGACATCTGTTTTCAACTTTTTCAATCCATGTTTTTAATGTAGCTTCGTCTGCATCTGTTTCAGGTTTCATTTTTACGTTTATTGCTTGGTATCCAGCTCTTTCTTTGTCTGATTTACCCATAAATCTTGCTGGATTCATTTCACCTTCAATTTCAATTTCTAACCTTTAAGTTCGAATCCCATATCTTTTGCTACAGCATGTCCTACAACATTTAAACAACCAGCTAATGAAGCAAGAAGGTATTCAACTGGGTTAGCTCCACCATTTGTTCCACCTAAATTGGATGGTTCATCTATAATCATCTCAAAATTTCTTGCTTTAACAACAGTTTTTGTTGGATTTTCTTTTTTTGCAGAAACATTTACTTTCATGTTTGGCATAATAATTCCTCCTAATTTGTTATGAAATATTTTATTACTTACACTTAAATTATATTATCTAAAAATTAATTAATTATTTCACGAATATTCAATTTCAATAAAGTTTGGTTAACGCGTGAAATATCTAATTCACAAGCTAAAATGTTATAATATTAACAAGAGTAAATACAGGAGGGAAAAATATGAAATACATAAACTATATATGGGATTTTGGAGGAACTCTTTTTGATACTTATCCAGCTTTTGCAAAACAAGTTATCATAAAATTAAGGGAAAATTCTATAGAAGAAGATTATGATTATATATTATCCAAGGCGAAAAAATCTAAAAATCATTTAATTGAAGAATTGACTAAAAGGTATAAGCTTAGTAAGGAACTACAAAAGGAAATTAGAAAATGTGAAAAAAATTCTCCTTTGGAAGACAGAAAGCCTTTTAATACTGTAAAGGATATTTTGAAAGATATAATAAATTATGGAGGTAAAAATTATATCTACACTCATAGATCATTCCATTCGGCTATGGAATTGTTATATCATTACGACATGTTTGATCTCTTTGAAGACATTGTTAGTAAAGATGTTGGGTTGGAAAGAAAACCTGATCCTGAGGGATTTATTTATATTATTGAAAAATATAATTTAGATAGATCAAAAACTCTTTCTATAGGAGATAGGGTTATTGATGTTGAATCTTCGAAAGCAGCAGGAATTCATACTGCTTTTTTTGGAGAAGACATTGTTTCCGCTGATATTGTTTTTCAAGATTTCAATGAATTTAAAAAAATTATTTTAGAAGGTGATAAAAATATTTAAAAAAATTCTTGTCATAACTATTACAGCTTTAGGTGTGGGTATCATAGGTTTTTTTATATGGGCAGAAAATCCTTTAGGGCCTATGAAAATTGTTGATGAAATTGTTGATAAATCAAATATACAATTTGTTGAAGAAAAAGAATTCTACAAAATAGGAGATATGAATAAAGTTGGGTTGATATATTATCCAGGTGCGAGAGTTCATCCTAAATCTTATCTTCCAATGGGAATTGAAATATCAAAAAGTGGTATAACTACTTTTATATCTAAGATGAGTTTAAATTTTGCAGTGTTTTCTCCTAACAAAGCTTTGGATATTATAAAAAGTTTTCCAGAGATAGAAAGGTGGTTTATAGCCGGGCATTCTCTTGGAGGTGCAATGGCTGCAAAAGTTGTCTATGAAAACCCAGAAATGTTTGAAGGTTTGATATTAAATGCTTCCTATCCAGCTGAAAATAATTCTTTAAAGGATAGAAATATAAAAGTTTTGTCTATCTATGCTGAAAAAGATGGACTTGCTACAAAAGAAAAGATAGACAATAGCAGGGATTTTTTGCCTCAAGACACAGAATATGTGTTAATTGAAGGAGGAAATCATGCTCAGTTTGGATATTATGGACCTCAAAATGGTGATTTGGAAGCTGAAATTTCTAGGAAACAACAAATTGAGATAGTTGTTAAAAAGATTACTGAGTTTATAAAATAGAATTTATTGAATAATTTCTATTGGAAGATCGAGATTAGAGGAAAAAGCAGTTTTGATGTTTATTTTTGATTTTTTTGATAGAATATATTTAATGGGGGAGATATATTAATGAAAAAAATACTGTTTTACACACATTTATACGAAGATTTTCCTGAAATAATTGAAGATATAAAAAGTAAATATACAGAGGCAGAATTTTTATATGCAAAAAATGAAGAAGAATTAAAAAACAAGATCGCCAAGGCTGATGCAGTGGTTTGGGGACATCCAAAAGAAAATATTTTAGATTTAGCAAAAAATCTTGAGGTAGTCTTTATTCCATTCACAGGTGTTAACAGGCTACCTTTTGAATATCTAAAAAACAACAATATTATGGTTTCGAATAATCACGGTAATGGAATTATTGTTGCTGAAAGAGCTGTGGCATTATCTCTTGCTGTTATGGGGAGAGTTGTGGAATTTCACAATGACATGAAAGAGGGAGAATGGCATAGAAGATATCAATCAAAAAATCCTTTTGACCTTTGGACTTCTCTACAAAATAAGAATGTAGCTATTTTGGGAACTGGTGGTATAGGCAAAAACATCGCAAGACTTTTAAAAGGTTTCAACTGTAAAATTATGGGATATAAAAAGAATGTTATTAATCCAATAGAAAATTTTGACTTTTTAACAGATGATTTAATAATGGCTTTAAACTTTGGAGATATCATTTATGTGGCTTTGCCTCTAACAGAAAAAACCAAAAGCACTATTAACTTAGAAAACATCGAATTATTGAGAGATAAGTTTCTTATAAATGTTGCAAGAGGAGAAATCGTTGAAGAGAAAGCTCTATATAAAGGGCTGAATGATGGCATATTAAAAGGAGCTGCAATTGATTCTTGGTACAATTATCCAAATGCTGAAAAACCTTACGAGCTCCCTTCAAAGTACAATGTTCATAGGTTTAAAAATATAGTTATTTCACCACACGCAGCTTCTCATTCTTTTGAAGGGAAGAAGTATCAGCTTGAATATACTATTGAAAATATAGAATATTATTTAGATAACGGGAAACCAAAATATGTAGTGAATTTAGAAGAAAAATATTGAGGTGTTAACATGGTTGAGCTTAGAAATATTCACTTATCTTTTGATGACACAGTTTTGTTCGATGGATTCAATTTGAAAGTTCAACAAAGAGAAAAAGTTTTGATATATGGGAAATCTGGGATTGGAAAATCCAGCATTATGAAGATGATTTTGGGGTTTGTTGAGCCAGATAAAGGAAATGTTTTATACAAAGGTAAAGAATTGGATAAAAACACAGTATGGGGTTTGAGAGAAAATACAGCTTTTGTAACTCAGGATAATGATATAACCGGAGGGTTAGTTAAAGATTTTATTTCTGAGGTTATGGGGTATAAGGCTAATAAAAATATAGAAATTTCTAAAGATAAAATAGTGGAGTTATTAGAATATTTTGATTTGGAAAGCAAAATTCTGGAAAAGGATTTTCAAGATTTATCTGGGGGAGAAAAACAGAGAATATCTATTATTGTTTCGATTTTATTGGATAAGGAATTGTATTTGTTGGATGAGATAACTTCTTCTCTGGACAACAAAATGAAGAAAAAGGTTGTTGACTACTTTGTAGATAAGATGGATAAAACACAAATAATCATTTCGCATGACAATCATTGGTTGGAAAAAGATAAGCTGAGAATAATCAATTTGGAGGAATTATAATGGAGACAGTTGATATTAGTAATACTGCATTGTTGTTTGCTTATTTGCTTTTGATTGTTCCAGTCGCTATTTCTTATTTTTTGAAGTTGGATATTATAAAAAACATATTTATATCTGTTTTTAGAATGTCAACTCAGCTTTTTATCATGGCGATTATCCTTGAATATCTCTTTACTTGGAATATAAAAATACTGAACATAATTTGGCTTATGTTTATGATTGGGTTTGCATCTTTTTCTGTGATCAATGAATCCAATTTGAAATTAAGACGTTTTATTATTCCCGTTTTCTCTTCCATGATAGTGTCCAATATAGTAGTTTTGCTTTATTTTAATTACTTTATACTAAACTTGAATGATGTTTTACAGGCGAGACATTTTGTTGTAATAGGTGGAATGTTATTAGGGAACGCTCTTAGAGGAAATATTATAGGGATTGGGAATTTTTATAAATCTATTGAAAGAAATAAGAACAGATATTTATTTGCACTCGGGAATGGAGCTAGTATTTATGAGGCGATTTTCCCTTATTTTAAAGATTCTTTTACTCAGGCTATTAAACCAACAGTTGCGAGCATGGCAACTATTGGTGTAGTGTTTTTACCCGGGATGATGACAGGGCAAATACTTGGTGGGTCAGACCCTTCAACAGCTATCAAATATCAAATTGCTATTATGCTTGCTATATTTTTATCTGTTGCCCTATCGGTACTTTTCACCATATTGCTTACTGTGAAATCAAGTTTTAACAATTACGGGATATTAAGAAAAGATATTTTCAAATAATAAAAGAGCGTATCTTTACAGATACGCTCACACCTAATAATTTTTACATATACCTAAGAAAGAAAAGCGGGCTTTCCCAAATAATTGTATAAAGGAACATCTAAAATAATACTGTTTCCGTCAATTATAAATTCAACGTCTTCATCTAAACTGAAGTATCTACCTTTTTTATCTTCTAAAACAATTTCTTTATCCTCTAATTTTTCTATTTTGTTAAATAGTTCACTTTTTTTAAAACATTTAAAAAGGTTGTTTTCAGATAAAACGATATAATCGTCTTCGACCCTTACCTGATCGGGGCAAATAAAACATTCGTTGTCATTTATTCCATCATGACAGTCAGTTAAGACAAAATGTACTGTAAAATCGTTATCAGATACAAAATTTTCTTTTAAATAAATCATGAAATCACTTTTTTTCATATATATTCCCCCTCATTATTTTTTGTGAATAAAATAACTTAATTTCAATTACATTATATAACAAAAAACGACTTTGTGTCAAATTTAACAAGAGGGAGAAAAAACCGCTTAATCACAAATAATTTCTTTTAAACAGATATAATTAATTATAAAATATATTTTAGTTAAAAACATCACAATTATAAAAACAACTTATAAACATTTTCTTATAAATTGGTAAAATAAAATTTTTAAAAAAGTGGTATAATATTGAAGAGGTGATTATTATGATGGATTCAGTTAATCCAGAATTATCTAATCCATATTTAGGTTACGGATTGGATCCAGGTGAAAGAGGACTTTCTCTATCTTCTCCTGCATCTATGAGTATTATGAGAGTAGCTTCTCATGAAGCCAGAAATATAGCACAATTTAAAAATAAAGCCGCCCAAGAAGGTGGAACAGTTTTATATACAGATATAGATTTAACTTTTAGAAAAAGAGGAAGTTATTTAGCAGCTGTTGCAGGCAAATCAACTGCAGTTGTATTGTATAGAAAAGATGCAGAAGAAGCAAGGAATATAGATAATTACATGGTTTCTTCTCAGACTCAGAAAAGAGATCCCTTTAGCATTGAGGGAGAAGATGAACAAGAAAATAAAATCAATTCAAATAGTTCAGGACAAAATGTCGAAGAACAAATTAAGAACATAGAAAATAAATTAAGAATCGAAAATGACCCGGAGAAAAGAGAGGAATTGGAACAGAAATTAGAATTATATAAGTTATTGAAGAATTTTTCTAACTCAGGTCTTTCAGCAGATTTTGCAAATGGAATAAACATAAATTTTTCAGCTTAAACCAATTTGGTTTAAGCTGAATTTTTTTAAACTTTCATATAGGCAACTTTTGGTTCAAAATTGAATTTTTTGATTTCAAGTTTGTTGAATCCACCAAATTTTTCGAATATTGCCTTTGTTTCTCCAGGCCAAAGCTTGTTGTTGACTTCGTCGAAAACCACAATTCCACCTTTAACAACTCTTGGAAATAGGTATTTTAAAGCTATCTTTGTTGGGTTATATAGATCAAAATCTAAAAAAAGCAGTGATATTGTTAGTTGGGGGTTTTTTTCAACATATTCAGGTATGGTTTTTATGGCGTCTCCTTTAACAAGTTCAATCTTTTGGAAATTACCAAGATATCTATTATCATCATAATTTTTTATTAATTCTTCAAGCTCTTTTTTTACATCGAAATTTGGGTTTAATGCTTTTTCTTTGAGGTTTCTATTTTTCCATTCTGATGCGTCTTCATCATGAATGTTTGGGAATCCTTCAAATGTATCGAAGCCTATTATGTTTCTGTATAGAGCGTATGGCTCCAAAATTGTAGAAAGTTTTGCCCAAGCCATAACTCCTCCGCCATGGTATACTCCGCATTCAATAATATCTCCCTTAACATCTTTAATCATTTTAAATAGTTCGTATCTGGCTAAAAATCTTGATATAGCTTGTCTTGGGACAAACTTTTCAAAGTTATCCATTTTTTTATTGAAAGTCCCTCCAAAAGTATTGAATATTTCTTCTGTGTTCATTATTAAAAACTCCTTTAAAATATTTTGTTTTCCTTTTCAGGTATCAAATTTTGTTTTGAGTCGTTTTTTGGTGAATTCACCATTTTACTAACTTGGTATAACTCAATTTCCTCACTTTTTCTGGAAGTAAGCAGGTTTTTGACATATTCAAAGTCATTTTCAAAATTGATCCACTTTTTTGTTTGATTTTTATCCAAAATTACTGGCATTCTATCATGTATTTGAGAGACTTTTTCGTTTGGTTGGGTGGTTATTATAGTGCATGAAAAAATTTGATTGTCTTCCTCGTCTTTCCAAATATCATACAACCCCGCAAATGAAAATGGCTGGTCATTCTTTAGCTTTATATAATAAGGTGTTTTCTGGTTCCCTTCTCTTTTCCATTCGTAAAAACCATTGGATATTATTCCACATCTTCTATTTTTTAACAAGGGTTTGTAAGACTTCTTTTGTTCCAAAGTTTCTGCTCTTGCATTTATCATCTTATATCCTATTGATGGATCCTTTGCCCAAAAAGGGATCAAACCCCATCTAAATTCATTCAAAATTGTTTTTTTATCTGTTTCATAAATAGAAATTACTTTGTTGCTTGGTGTGATGTTGTAACTTGGAGTATAATCCTCTATAAGAGTGATGTCTATATCAAAATCTTTTATTATATCTTCCAATGGTATGTATGTTACAAACCTCCCGCACATTTTAATCACCCCTTTCGATAATTTCTTCAATAAATTATACCAAATTAAATAGTTCAAAATTTTCTCATTGACATAAAATATTAAACACAAAGAAATTATAACTTAAAAAATGATTGCTAAAATAATATTGATAATAATAGTCGGGATTAAATTATCCCATAATTATTTAAAAAAATCAACCCCTTCAAAAATCCCATATAGATTATTAAGAGTTTTAAATATGTGCTGCTGCTAATATCCCGTGGAATTCCACGGGATATTTTTTAATAATTTTTGTCAAAATAAAAACCTCCAAAGTGAAAATGAAAATACTTTGGAGGTAATGAAAAATATTTATTTTTTGATTAACTCATTAATTTATTTATTTTTTCTACAAAATCGGAAGGATTTTCAATTTTCATACCTTCCATTAGTAAAGCTTGATTGTAGAGAATGTCTGCATAGTCTTTCAAAAGATCTGATTCTGGATTTTCATCATATATGTTTTTAACTTTTTTGAATACTTGGTGATCTGGGTTAAGTTCCAATATTTTTTCTGCGTTGAAAGGCATTTGATCTAACTCTTTTAGAACTTTTTCCATGTTTATGGACATTCCTTCGTGAGCACTTACTATACAAACTGGAGATTTTTTGAGTTTGTCTGTCAATCTAACTTCTTTAACTTTTCCAGATAGCAACTCTTTTATTTTACCCAACAAGTCTTTATTTTCTTCTTCTTCTTTTTTCTTTTCTTCTGTATCTTTTAGTTTTAAATCAGAAGAACTTATAGATTTGAACTGTTTGCCTTTGTAGTCGTGAAGCATTTGAATCAAAAATTCATCTATATGATCTGTTAGGTATAATACATCAAAACCTTTTTCTTTAACTGCTTCCATTTGTGGTAAGTTGTCTATGCTATCTCTTGACTCTCCAACAGCGTAATATATGTATGCTTCTTGGTCTTTTTTCATATTTTCTATGTATTCATCAAGAGTTATAGGTTTTTCTGAGTTTGAAGTTTCGAATAGCAGTAGATCCATAACTTTGTCTTTTTTATCCACGTTTTCATATAACCCAGCTTTCATACCTCTTCCAAATTCGTTCCAGAATTCTTGGTACTTTTCTCTGTCGTTATTTATTTTTGATTTAAGTGCCTGGTGAATTTTCTTTTCAATATTTTTTTTCATGACTTTTATATTTTTTGAATGTTGTAAAATTTCTCTTGATATGTTTAGTGTGAAGTCTGGAGAATCTACTAATCCTTTGACAAAAGAAAAGTATGAAGGTATCAATTCTTCGTATTTATCCATGATAAATACATTTTTAGAATAAAGGCTTAAACCTCTCTTATATTCTTTTGTGTAGTAGTCAAAAGGAGCCCTTGCTGGTATGAATAACAATGATGTGAATTCAACTGTTGAACCTTCTGCTTTAAAATGGATTACATCAAAAGGATCTGTCCAGTCATGATATGTTTCTTTGTAAAATTCACTGTATTCTTCTTCTGCGATATCATCTTTATTCTTTCTCCATAGGGATTCCATAGAGTTGATTGTTTTTATTTCTTTTTGTTCTTTTCCGTCTTCATCAGTTTCTGTTACTTCCATTTTTATTGGATATCTTATGTAGTTTGAATATTTTCTGACTAACTCTTCTAATTTTTCTTTTTTGGCAAAATTATCTTCATCTTCCAAATCCTTCCTCAAATGAAGAGTAATTTTTGTTCCCCTATTCTTTTTTTCTATATATTCGATTTCATATTCTCCAGATCCGTCTGATTCCCATTTAACTCCATTATCTTCATTCCACTTTTTTGTTTCTACAGTGACTTTGTCAGCTACCATGAAAGCTGAGTAGAAACCAACTCCAAATTGCCCTATCATCTCAAGTGTTTCTTGATCGGACTTTTCGTTTTTTAACTGTTCCATAAAAGCTTTTGTCCCTGATTTTGCAATTGTTCCAAGGTTTTCAACAACATCATCATAAGACATACCTATACCGTTATCTTCGATTATTATTTTCTTGTTTTTTTCATCAGCATCTATAAATATTTTAAAAACTGTATCGTTTTCTAATATTTCCGGGTCCTTGAGAGATTCAAATTTCATTTTATCAATGGCATCTGATGCGTTAGATATCAACTCTCTTAAAAATATTTCTTTATGAGTATATATAGAGTTGATCATAAGATTCAGCAACTGTTTTGTTTCAGTTTGAAACTGTTTTTTTTCTGGCATTCAAATCATCCTCCTTTTTTATCACTCTTTAGTTAAGATTGCCAATTTATAATAATTATATCATTTGAAGTCAAAAAACACAATAAAAAAAGATAAACGTATTATAACAAAACGTTTATCTTTATAATAGTTGAATTTATATTATTCTGAAAGTATCTGTTACCTTTTTTCGGTTCTCAAAAAGTCTTTTTTTTACTGTCTGATTGTCATCGTTTTCTCTTACAAGTGTTCCAATGATTTTTATTTCAGTGGATATCTTTTTATCATCTTTCATAATAAAACAGGCGTTTGCGGTATTTATATATTTTTCGGCTATCATTTTTAATTGGTCTTTTTCAACAAATCTTACTATACTCAAAAATTTGTTGCCTTCTAATCGGCCTGTTAGATCGGAGTTTCTTGTATTAGCGTTTAAATTTTTAGCAATCATTTTTATAACTCTGTCTCCAGTTTCAATTCCGTGTTCATCGTTTATTTTTGGTATATTTTGAACTTCAATTAAAAGAATTCCCGTGCCGTAATTAAATTTTTGCGATTCATTTATTATTCGGGTTAAATTATCTTCTAAATATTTTTTGTTAGGTATTCCAGTTCCACTATCCATATATGCTATTTCTTTATATTTCTTTATTTCTTCCAGAAATTTTTCTTTTTCTCTTAAGTCATCGAATATTTCAATAGCTCCTTCGATCATATTACCATCATCGTAAACAGGGAAAACTTTTACAGATACAGGGATTCTATGCCCTTCTTTGTGATGTAAAAAAACTTGAGTTTCTCTTTCTCTACCATCAGCAAGTGTACTGCTTACAGGACAGCCATGATGGCAAAGATTTCTTCCAGCTTCATTAATGTGTTCGAGAATGTTATCTTTACAGCTTTTCCCAATTACTTCATCACTGTAAAATCCTGTTATATCTTCAGCTTTTTTATTCCAAAATAAAATATTTCGTTTATTGTCTAAAGCGTAAACTCCACTGTTTATGTTATTTAAAATTTTCACAAGTTTTTTGTCATCGATAAACAAATTGATCATCTCCCCTCGTTTAATTATACTACAAAAAAAGCCACAGACATTAAATCTTTTTTGTCATCAAAGATATTTAGTTTGAACTTTGAAGACTCTTCTGACTTTAAAATTTTGTCATCTCTCCAATGTAACAGATTTAGTTAATTATGGTAAAACTAAGATTTAAAAATGTAAATACTATAACAATAAAGAGTAAATTCTGTGTTATAATGAACAAAAAGAGGTGGTGGATATTATGAATAAAATGATTTTATTGTTTTTTCTTATTTTTAGCATAATGGTTTTTTCAATAGAAGTTACAGAAGAATATAAAGACGAACTTTTTTATGATCTTATATACAATAATTATGAAGAACAAGAAATCACTCGATTAATCGATAAATATAACTACACTTTCAAAAAAAGAGGTAAATATTCAGAGAATTTGGATGATCTTATAATAGCATCTATTACTAACGAAAAAAAAGATTATTCTTTAGATTTTATTAAAAAGCTTAATAGTATTTATAAAGAAGGATGGAATAATAGATATAAAGATATTAACGGGGAAAATATAAATTCTCCATATAAGTATGCTCTTGAATATTATAGATTTGATATTTTTGATTATTTAATATCAAAATCTTATAAAATTCCAAACTATAAAGAAAGTATTCTAAAAAGTGATGTATTTAAAGGGATAGTAGACTCTATTGATAAGGGGAATTCTATAGAAGTCATTAATTATCTTGAGAAAAAAGGGCTATGGGTTGATTTCAATTTTTATGAAAAAGATGTTTACAAATATTTAGCGTCATTAGATTTGAAAACATTTCAGAATCTTCATAAAATTTCTAACATAGATGATTTTTTGAAAAAAGAAAATTCCTATGAAAAAATTTTGCTTTCATTTAGCAATGATATTGATATGGAAATACAATCAGAATACATAGACTTCCTGATATCTAAAATAGATATAGATACTATTAATTCCGGATTTAATGATTTTGAAAAAGTGAGAGGAATACAAGCAGAAATATTTTTTTATTTGTATAAAAAAGGTATAGAGCCGGATATAAAGTATATAGATAATTATTTTAGCCATTTATATGATTATTCTACATTAAGAGATTCCTTTGAATTGTATTTAATTTATTATACAAAAGATAAATTAAACAATACAGAAGAAAGGTTTGACCAAAATGATCTTTTGAACCATATTTTTACAAATTATTTTGAAAATTTTGTTTATGTAATGAATAGAGACGAAATATTAAAAGCAATGGAAATAGTATTTGTTTTTGATTCAAAGAGGGATAAAGATTTTTATTTTTCAAGAATTAATAATTTGATAGAAAATGAGTATTTTCTTTTTGCAAGAAAATACCTTTTAAAAGGAATTAGCGAAAATTTCTGGACAATTGAAGATATAGCCCTTTACTATGATTTTAGAGGTATTGAAGAACAATTTTCAGCTTTTTTCTTAGTTAATGATATTGATTTAACTTTTAAAACAAAATATAAAACTATGGATAGAAATATTGATTTGATGGAATATTTTGTAGAAAAAAATCTATTCTATGAAGATTTTCTCGAAAAATATGATGGAGATTTTAATAATTTATTTTTCTCAGCTCTCAAATATAGTTCTTTAGATACTATAGAGTATATAACCTATAATTTTAAAGATAAAATTCCTTCAGATAGATCAAGTGTTTTAAATTATTTTATGGCTGCCGCTCAATCCCATGATCCAGAGAAATTTTATTTTGTGAAGAGTTTTTTTAATGTTAAAGAACTGGATAGTTGGGCAATAGAAAAACTAATCCAATATAATTGGGATTTAGAGTTTGTAAAAAAAATAATGAATGATAGCAAAATTGATTTTTCTGAAAAGACTTATACGTATTTGAGTTTGGCTGCAAGTTTTTTCAGTGATCCAGAAATATTCAGCTTTTTTGAAACTAAAGGAATAATTTTGGACAAAGAAAAAAAATACTCATTTGGAGATCCAATTTTTATTTCTATTTTGGAAAATCCAAGCTTTTCAATGAAAAAACATTTAATAGATTATTATGGAGTTAATTATAGCCATAGTGAGGGTTATTCTTTACTTTCCAGTATAAACCCAGATTATTACAAGACAATAAAATATATATACGAGCATGAAGATTTTAAATACAAAGATTTACCTTATTACAAACATTATGATTTAATAGATAAAGAAATATTTGATGGTTTTGATATAGAAGCAAGATTTATTGTTGAGAGCGATAATTTATTAACCATTGATTATTTTTTAAATCAAATTCAACGAATCAATATGTTTTCAAAGCAGTGGAGAAGTCTTTTAGATTTCGCAGTAATAAATGATAAATACTTTTCTCAAAAATATATTTTATTGAATAATTATGATGTTGATTATGGTATAAGGGGAATTGGATCTGCTGAACTAAGAATTGGGGATATGGAATTAAATAATGTTTTTCATTTTTTGGCTAGAATAGAGGGCTATTATAGTGATATTTTTTATAACTATATTTCCGAAGATGATATAAAAACATTGATGAACATTTCAAATGGGGACGGATTAAACCCTTTAATGAGTTTATTCAAAATAGGTAACTTTGATAATGTTGGTAAAGTATCTTTCTTTTTGACTTATACTGATTTCAATCATCTAGATTATAATGATAATAACTTATTACATTATTACGCAATGAATGAAAATATTTTTGTGGAATTTAAAGAAAATGTTAGTAAAGAGAATATAACCCTGGAACTTTTTAATTTAAAAAATGAAGATGGATTAACTCCTTATGAGCTTGCATTAGAAATGGGAAATGTTGAGAAAGCTAAACATATTAAAGATTTGCAAGATTATTATAAATAAAAAATATAGAAGTCGAAAGACTTCTATATTTTTTATCGCATAGTTCTATTCATTTCAATATCCATTCATGTTGTTGGACTTCATTTATTTTTAGTTTTTGTCCAGGTTTAATAGTATATGGTTCGTTTAGATTATTTCCTTTAATTAAAGTGTTTAATGGTATGTTTAGATTTCTTGAAATAGAATATAAAGTATCATCGAAACCAACGGTGTAAAAAACTTCTGTTGAAAAAACTAAAAAACTTTCCTTTTATAGTGACAATATGGTTGTTTTCCTGTCTTTTTATAATAATCTTGATGATAATCTTCAGCTACATAAAAAGTAGAAGCCTTTTCAACTTTTGTTTCAACTTTGTAGTCTTTTTCTTCTAACTCGTTTATTATCTTTTCTGCGATTTGTTTCTGTTCTACATCTGTATAGAAGATAGCTGATCTGTACTGTTTCCCTATATCCGGACCTTGCCTGTTTTTTTGTGTAAAATCATGAATTTCAAAGAACAATTTAGTTAGTTCCTCATAGTTAGTTTTTTCTGTGTCGTATATCACTTCTACAGCTTCTGCATGACCTGTGAATCCCATACATACTTGCTCATAAGTCGGATTTTTAGTTCTTCCACCTGTATAACCAACTCTGGTGTCAACTACACCTTCTTTTTCTTTGAAAAGGTGTTCCACTCCCCAGAAACAACCCCCTGCAAAAATGGCTCTATTGTATTTTATTGGTTTTCCTTCTGGAATAAAATCCATGGAAATGGAATTTACACAATGTCTGATATTTTTGTTTGTTAAGTGTTCACCGTGAAAAACATGGCCCAAATGAGCGCCGCAATATGCACAGGTTATTTCGGTTCTTTTTCCATCATCATCTACACTTCTTTTTACAGAAGCGGGAATTTCATCATCAAAGCTTGGCCAACCACAACCAGAATTGAATTTATCTTCTGACTTGTACAATGGGAGCCCACATTGTTTACAAACGTAAGTTCCCTTCTCAAAAAATTCATCGTATTTACCTGTAAATGGCTTTTCTGTTCCTTTGCCGATAATCACAAATTTTTCTTCAGGTTTTAGTTTTTTTAAATTATCTTTCATTAATTTTCACCTCTTTTTGATAAAGCGGACTTATATTATCCTAATTAAATTATAACATATTTTAGAAATTGTGAAACAATTTTTCGGTTGTTTGTCGTTAGTTGTTAAGATTTTCTTTCAGAAAAATCGTTGTTGGTAAAGACAAACAACCGAAATGCAACTATGTCATTTTGAGAGAGTCACAAAGTATTTCCAGCGTTCTTTCAGATAAATTTTGTACAATAATTTTCAATAGTTCATCGCATCTTTTTATTATTTAAAATAAAAGCTCTAACCCCCCTATTCTTTGCGTGACCTTTTGCTCCAACAACCAACAACAAACCAACTAACAACAAAAATGCAAAGCATTTTTCTGTGTTATAATTTTTTTAGACAAAACATTAGGAGGTAAATATGGATTATAATTCAATATTTAATCAAATTTTAATGCTGTTCATTCTTATGATAGTTGGATACGTAGCAAGAAAAATCAATATTTTTGATGATAAAGTTAATAAAGGATTTTCTGATATTATTTTAAAAATAACTTTACCAGCAATGATTATTGGAAGTATGGTTGGCAATAACGATCCTAATTTAGCAGAACAGTTTGGAAAGATTTTGCTTATTTCTTTATCCGTTTATGCGATTACATTTATTTTGGCTATTATATTACCAAGGTTGATAAAATCAAGACCTTTCGAAAAGGGTATATTTGAATTTGCTATTATGTTTTCTAATGTTGGTTTTATGGGTTATCCAGTAACAGCAGCTGTATTTGGAGAAGAAGGCGTTTTCTATACTGCTATTTTCAATTTGCCTTTTAATTTGTTGGTTTTCACTATAGGATTAATATTTTTATCTTCAAAACAGGGGCAGAAAACCAAAATAAATCCAAAACTATTGATAAATCCGGGTGTAATAGCTGTTTTAATAGGATTTATTATTTTTTCTTTAAAAATTCCATTACCAAAGGCAATTACAGGTTCTTTGGATCTACTTGGTTCTGTAACCACTCCTTTGTCTATGATTGTTATAGGAGGACTACTGGCTAAAGTCAGTATTAATAAAATATTCAGTAATTATAGAGTATATTTGATTTCAATTTTTAGGTTATTTTTAGTTCCGACGATTGTTTATTTTACGCTAAGAAATTTTGTAGATGGGGTATATCTTCTTGGTGTTCCTGTATTGCTATCTTCAATGCCCGTAGCAGCAAATTCTGCTATACTTGCGGAGGAATATAAAGGGAACGCAGAGCTTGCCTCTCAGACGGTTTTTATAAGTACCTTGTTTTCAATTATTTCAATTCCTTTAATAACGATGTTTTTCATAGCATAACAAAAACAAAATCCCAAGCTCACGCTTGGGATTTCATTTTATACTTTTAATCCATATTTTTTGAATATGTTTTTTGCTTTTTCAACTTCTTCATCACTTGGGGGTTCTGTGTTGGATAATTCGTATTTTTCTTCGACCTGGTCCCATTTATGTTCTCCCATTTTATGAAAGGGTAAAAGTTCTACTTTTTCAACATTTTTCAAAGTACTAACAAAATCAGCTAATTCTTCTATCATTTCAAAGTCCATATTCAGTCCTGGTACAAGAACATGTCTTATCCAAACTGGTTTATCTATTTTATCAAGATATTTGGCAAATTCGATTGTAGGTTTTAGCTCAACGCCTGTAATTGTTTTATAAGTCTTTTCTCTTATTGCTTTTATATCTAACAATACAAGATCAACGTATTCAAGAATTTCTTTTACTTTGTTGTTGAATATGTATCCTGATGTATCTACGGCGGTATGTATGCCTTCTTTTTTTAATCTTATCAATATTTCTTTTAAAAACTCTGGTTGCATAAATGGTTCTCCGCCTGTTATCGTTACACCACCTCTTTTTAAGAAGTTTTTATATTTTAATACATGTTCTAAAACAAATTCAGGGGATCTATGATATTTTGCTTCATTTATTTTCCAAGTGTCTGGATTATGGCAGAACTTACACCTCAAAGGACAGCCTTGCATAAATATTACAAATCTTAGTCCAGGTCCATCAACTGTTCCCAGTGATTCAAAAGAGTGTAGTTCTCCTATTAATTTATCCATAAAATCACTTCTTTTTAATTTATATTTTTGATGATATTGTCCTTTTTATAACGTCAAGTTGTTGCTCTCTTGTTAGTTTTACAAAGTTAACGGCGTATCCAGATACCCTTATAGTTAGTTGTGGATATTTTTCTGGATGTTCCATGGCATCTTCCAGTAGTTCTCTTTTGAAAACATTGACATTTAAATGTTGCCCTCCGTCTGGGGTGAAATACCCATCTAATAGTGATATTAGATTTTCTTGTCTTTCTTCGTCAGTTTTTCCCAATGTGGATGGAGTTATTGCAAATGTATATGAAATTCCATCGTTGGCGTCTTCAAATGGAAGCTTGGCAACTGAAGACAATGATGCAAGAGCACCTCTTTTGTCTCTACCATGCATTGGATTTGCGCCAGGTGCGAAAGGTTCTCCAGCCTTTCTTCCATCTGGGGTACTACCTGTTTTTTTACCATAGACAACGTTAGAAGTTATTGTTAGTATAGATTGAGTTGGTATAGCATCTCTGTACATTTTGTGCTTTCTGAGCTCATCCATAAAATATCTAACTATGTCAATTGCAATTTGATCTGTTTCGTCTTCATTGTTTCCGAAAGGAACATAATCTCCTTCTATTTCAAAATCTATGGCAATACCTTTTTCATTTCTAATAGGTTTTACTTTTGCATTTTTTATAGCTGCTAATGAATCGGCTATTATGGATAATCCGGCTATTCCAAATGCTTCTGTTCTGATTACTTCTGGATCGTGTAAAGCCATTTGAATAGCCTCGTAAGAATATTTATCATGCATGTAGTGTATTATGTTCAATGCTTTTACATAAACTCCTGCCAGCCATTTAAGCATATTTTGGAATTTTTCTTTTACTTCATCGTATTCTAAATATTCAGAAGTTATAGGTTCGTATTTTGGTGCAACTTGTGCACCAGATATTTCATCTACACCACCATTTATAGCATAAAGCAAAGCTTTTGGTAGGTTTACTCTTGCTCCAAAAAACTGCATTTGTTTTCCAAGTTTCATTGGAGATACACAACAAGCTATTCCGTAGTCGTCTCCAAAATCACATCTCATCAAATCATCGTTTTCGTATTGTAGGGCTGATGTATCTATAGAGACTTTTGTACAGAATTTCTTCCAATTTTCTGGTAATTTTTCTGACCAAAGAATTGTCATGTTTGGTTCTGGAGCAGGACCTAAGTTATACAATGTATTTAAAAATCTGTAAGATGTTTTCGTTACAAGACTTCTTCCATCAACACCCATTCCACCCAGAGATTCTGTAACCCAAGTTGGATCTCCTGAGAAAAGTTCGTTGTAAGAAGGGGTCCTTAAAAATCTAACGATTCTTAATTTTATAACAAACTGATCTATCAGTTCTTGAGCTTCTTTTTCGGTTAACTGTCCTTCTTCCATATCTCTTTTTATGTAAATGTCTAAAAAAGTAGAAACTCTGCCAAGAGACATTGCAGCGCCATTTTGTTCTTTTACAGCGGCTAAATAAGCAAAGTATGTCCATTGAACAGCTTCGAGAGCATTTTTAGCAGGATTTGAAATATCAAAACCATATGATTGTGCCATTCTTTTTAATGCTTTAAAAGCTTGAATTTGTTCTGTGAATTCTTCTCTTTGATTTATTAGTTTTTCATCCATTTCGTATTTATCATACTTTTCATTTAGCACTCTTTCTTTTTCTTGGATGAGATAATCTACTCCATATAGAGCCACTCTTCTGTAGTCTCCAATTATTCTTCCTCTTCCGTATGCATCTGGTAAACCAGTAACAATACCTGATCTTCTGCAATCTCTGATCTCTTTTGTGTAAGCAGAAAAGACTCCATCGTTATGAGATTTCCTGTGTTTGACATATATTTCTTCTGTGTTTTTATCTAATTGGTATCCGTAGGCATCTAAGGCTTGTTTTACCATTCTCAAACCACCGTTTGGGAAAATAGCTCTTTTTAAGGGGGCATCTGTTTGTAATCCAACTATTTTTTCTAACTTTTTATCTATATATCCTGGCCCATATGCATCTATTTGAGAAGGTATTTTGGTTTCAGTGTCATATACACCATTTTCATTTTCTTTTTTGAACATTTCACTCAATTCATTCCAAATTTTTTTGGAATCTTCTGTCGGGCCTTCCAAAAAATTATGGTCTCCTGTATATTCACTGTAATTTTCTTGAACAAAATTTCTTACATCTATATTTTTCTTCCACTTTTCACCTTTAAAGCCATTCCATTCTTTAAACATATAAATACCTCCTAAAATGAAGTTGATAAACACTATACTACACATTTACATACTATATTAATTCTATTTCCGATATATAAAGTCAAGTTTAAATTTTATATAGTGAATATTTTAACTAACTGTGAACTAAAAAAATAAGAGTGCGAATGCACTCTTATTCTCTTTCTTTATTTAAATCGAGAAATTCTATTACCATTTTAACTTCATCGTTGATTACTTCAGGATAAACATATCCTTTAAAACCTAAACCAATTAAGAAGGTTTTTATCACATCTGCTATAGTGAATGATGAATCAACATCGTGTCCCCTTGCCCTTAAAATATCTTTGATTACTGAGTTGAATTCTTCATCTACTTTTTGAATGTTATTGAGAGTAACCTTAGATCTATACGGATAAGTTATAATCTGCGAAAATGCAGCCATTTTATCTGGAGGGTTGAATAAGTCTAAAATCATATCTTCTATATCCCCCGGTTTTTCAAATACTTCTCTAATCCAAGATTCCAAAATGTATTCTGCAGTTTCTACCATTGCTCCATCTTTAGAACCAAAATAATAATGTAATGAAGCTATTGTTAATCCAGCTTCATTTGCAATTTTTCTGGTTGTAGTAGAACTTATGCTGTTTTCATTAATTATATTTATTATGGACTCAATTAGTTCCATTTTTCTCTTTTCTCTGAGTTTTGGATTTGGCCTTCTTGCCATTTTTTTCACCCCTATATAAAAATTATTTAATCATAAAATTCAATTCATATAGCATAAAAATATATCAATATGATAATTATATCATATTCTCTTAAAATATGAATTGGATATTATTAAAAATAAGTTAATAATAAGGTTTGATATGCTAATTTTTAATAATAATTTTTAATTATGTTTCATGAAGTAATTAATATATCAAGTGATATCTTAATTCGTATAAAAAAGCAGGAGAAATTTTCTCCTGCTTTTTTAATTATTATTAAAATAATGAATTTATGTTTTGATATGTATCAACGCTCGAGTTTATAAATCCCATGAATGTTGAAACGGTGCTCATTATTTCTGTTATACTTGCAAGTCCATTTTGAGGAATGTAAATTATGTCTCCTGGTTTTAGTTTTGGATTCATTGGTGACTGTATTGGGTTTGCCTTTATTATTCCAGAAATGTCCAATGAAACTGGAGGATTTTCCACGCCGTCTTTGAAAAGGTAAACATTTTTAAGGTCTCCAGCTTTTGTAGCGTTTCCAGATTTTAGCACAGCGTCTAACAAAGTGATTTCTTTTGTATAAGCAACAGGTCCAGGCCTTGATACATTACCAAGAACATAAATAAGTTGATCCTGTATAGTAGGCACATATACAATTGAACCAGGTGCAACCATGGTATTTCTTATTTGTTCTATGTCTTGTATTTCTACTTCTACTTTTTCATCATTTGCTGTATATATCCAAACACTTTCTTGATAATCCCAGTTAAATCCTGATCCAGCCAATATTTCGACTAAACTTACAGGTATATCACTTCTAATGTTTTTGGGTTGAACACTCCCCATCAATACAATATAAGAATAGTCTAAATTAGGCTGAACAACGACATAGCTACCTTTTTCTACCTTTGTCAATGGGTTGTTTTTTACATCATCTTCTGTGTATTCAGAAATTAATTGGTTGTTTTTGAACACTTTTATTGTTCCTTGACTTGATGGTGCAAATCCACCGGTTGCCTGAAAAATATCCATCAAAGTTACTTCTTTTTTGGTTATAGCACCTGAATCACCAGATTTATAATAAATCACAGAATCTGTCTTTGTTTTGTTAATACTGATCATGACTTTTCCAGACAATTCCACGGCTTTTTGTTTTTCTATGTCAGAACCTTTTAAAGTCCCTTCAGTGGTTTCAGTTTTGTATTTTATTTCGTAAGATTCAGATAAATCGTATTTGAATAGTAGGTCGTATAATGTATCGTTGAGTGTGTAAGTTTCTAATGTCGATATTTCCCCCATGATATAAGCTAATCTTTCCTCGGACTCTGCAATTAAAGTAGATTCTGAGTTTACTTTTATATCAGTGTATTCAGATATATTCATAGGATTAATGTCATAAACTTTAGTTTTACCCATTTTTGTTATTTCTATTAGTTTGCCAGAATATTCAGGAGTAAAACCTTTTGCAACGGAAAGTATTTTTGGTATTGTTATTTCAGTATTTACGTCAAAAGCAATTTTCCCTGTATTTACAAAAGAGCCCGATAGATAAATTTGATTTTCAACAGGTATTATGTTTATAAAATCACCTGTTTTTATCTCTGTTTCTAAATTGAGGTCTTTGTTGTCTTTAGTCACTTTTTCTATATATTGTGGATTCATTTGAACTTTTGCTATGAGGTTTTTAACATTCATAGCCTCATCCTTTTCAAATGTGACTTTTATTGTTTTTTCTTTTAATAAAGCGTAAGCGTATTTTTCAATTCTTTTTAATATGATGGTATCACCAGATTTTAAATCAACATCTTTTTCCTTGATTATTTTGTCAATTGAGTAGTTTAAATAATTTGAGTCTCTTATTAACACTAAATTATCGTCAACATTATCAATAGGAATGTTAATATTTGACAAAACTGTTTTTAAAGTCAAACCATCGTAATAATCTATTGATTGAGTTCCAAATTCAGAAAAAAGATTGACTTTTTTGTCGTAATTGACGGGAAATATTACCATTGAATTTTCTTCAATAAAAGGGTCTTCCCCTCTTTCACCTTTTAAAAGCCAAGATATATCAACTATTTTTTCGTTTCCATTAAAATCTCTTATTATTGCTTGATCTGTTTTTTCTGGATTGTTAATGCCGCCAACCATTGATATCAATTCAGAGAGTTTTATTTGTTCTTTTTTAATATCCAACATGCCGTTTCTTGGAACGTTTCCCAAAACATTCACTTTAAAAGGGGCGTAATTAGTTACTCCAGCTGTGATTCTTGTATTTTTTACAAACTCTGACATTTTTTCAGATAGAATATCTTCTATCTCGTCTATTGTCTTTCCTTCTACTTCAATTCTTCCAATTGGAGGTAGTGTTATTTCACCAGAAGGACCAACGACTAAATTAGAAGCAGAATATTCTTCATAGCCAAACACCCAAACTCCAATTGAATCTCCTATTCTTACTGAATATGAAAAAACCAATAAGGGAACAATTAATAATAATAGTACACCAAACTTTTTCACGGGGAAACCTCCTCTTTCAAATTTTATTTTTTATCATATTATAAAGTAAGTCTAACTCTTGAGTTGCAAAGCCATTAATTTTTAATTGGTTTATAATCTTTAAGGCTTCATCTGCTCTTCCATAGGTTATTAAAGATTTAGCTTTGTCGATGGATATTTCATACAAATAAGATGAATTTTTTATGTTTATTTTTAAATTTATAAGTTCTTCAAATTTCTTTGTTTCGTACAGTAATTTACTCAAGTAATAAACAGATTCTTCTATTTCTATATTTCTTCTAATTGCCTCTTTAAACAAAGATATTGCTCTTTCTCTTTCTTCTTCGATCATCAAACAAACACCGGCATTGTGGTAATAAACGGGGTTATCAGGATCTACAGAAATAGATTTTAAGAAGTATTCCAGTGCTTTTTCATACTTTTTTTCATTCATCAATTCTGTTCCAATTTTATTAAATTTTAGCGCTTCATTATTCTCCACTTCCAACACCTTCTGTATAGTAATAAAGTGAGTCGGTTAATGTTTTTTTGGGTAAATTGTAATTTACAGATGTTTGTTTTATACCTGAAATAATTGGTGGAGTTAATTTGTAAGATATAAAGTCAATAGGTTTATATGAATTAGAAACATATTTTTTCAAATAATCAGAATATTTTCTGGAGATTATGAGGCCACCAGAAGAGTTTATAAAATTCTTAATGCTGTCGTCTACTTCTAATTCATCTGTGATGAAAAATAATCTGTTTGAAGATAATATTATTGGGGCGATTTCTTCTGGACCAATATCTACATCAGAATAACCCTCAATAATTATGAAGGAATCGGTTTCTGATTGTGCTACGCCATAATTCATGAATTCTTCAAGGTTTTCGTATGATTCTATATTTGGAATTGAATAAGTTTTTAATATGTTGAAAGGGACTCTTCCACCTGAATCAACAACGGATAAGTTTTTGTTGATCATATCTATTTTTATCCCGTTGATATCCGTAATTTCTATTTTTGCAGTTACGCTATAAGTTTCTACGTCAAAATTTAAACCATATAGGTTTAAAGTATATAAATTTTCAATATTGTCATGGTACAGTCTGTTAATTTTAACAGAATAATTCTTATAATCTGAAAAAACACCCAATCCATTATCAACTTTAAAAAGGCCTTGAAATTCTTCGCTCATCGAATCTAAGGTAATTGGTTTATAAGATTTAGTTTCCATGTCCAATTCATAAAAACCACTATAAGTAGATATAATAGGCTTATTCCAAGGAAGCACGGAAATAGAAATTGGTTTGATATTTTCTGTCAAAATTAATTCATCAACAAATTTTTCTTTTAGAATATCGTATTTTTGAATTTTGTTTGTTTTCAAATCATAAGTATAAAGTGTGTTATTTAAAACAGTCCCCGCAGTTATGATACTTGTCAAAGGTATAGAGATTTCGTTGAGAATTGTTCCATCATACCCAATTACCTTTATGTTTGAATTTTCAGGGTCATAAGCATAAATTCTGCCTATTTTGTCTGTATCCAGAATAAATAGGTTGTAATCTACGATTAATGGCTTAACTATGTTTTCTATGTTTGGATCTAATTCAGAAGGAGTAGAACTTTCTGTTTCCATAGTTATATTTTTTGAGTAGCTGTTTATAAAATAAATTCCTTTGTCAGAACTTATATATATTCTATTTAAATTTTTATCTTTAGACATATTATAAAATTTTTGGTTTTGAGGAAGTCTTATCCATTTTTCTTCTTCGTTGGATTTTTTGTATATGATTTTATTTTGAGAATCCAGAGTGTAGATATTTGAGTTAAAAACTATTGAATCGTTTATTGTATAGTATTTTTCAAAACTGTCAACAATGTTTTTCTGAGTTTCTATTTCATAGAAAGTAGGAGTAGAAAAATTTGACACAGAAAATTCTTCTAAAGATGCAATAAACTTTTGAAGAGTTTCTGCTTCTTGATTTATTCCAGAGAATAAAAATATATTTTGCAGGTCTTCACGGGCTCTGTCCAAACGTCCTAATTGGGTATCTAATTTTGCAGCATAATACCAAAATTTTGGTATGTCTTCAATATAAACTTCACCAGACATAGCCTCGTCTAATTTTAATCTTGCCTCATACTTTTGTTCAGAAAACAATAGTTCCAAACTTTCAGAAAATATTTCTCTTGATCTTTGCTCCCCTCTCGAAAGTTCTGCTGAAACCCCTATTAAAATAAATAATAAAGAAAAAGATATTAATAAACTTTTTTTCATTTCTTAAACCCCTCAGAAAGTATTTTTATTATGTCTGTAATAGTTTCTTCTCCGGCTATGATTTTTTTTACGTTGTTTCTATGTTTCCATAGGCTCAAAAAAAATAAAAGAGTAAATATAAAACCTGTTTGAAAACTAAAAAAGAAACCAAAAAGACCTCCTGCTAAAAGTCCTGCTAAAGATGCAAGAGAAACGTATTTAAACATATAATTTAAAGAGAACCAGATTATAAAAAATATTATTCCTAACAAAGGATTCAATGCAAAAAATCCACCCACAGTAGAAGCTACTCCTTTTCCACCTCTAAATTTTAACCATATGGAAAAGTCGTGACCAATTACCGCGGCCAGTAGTGTTAAATGAGGAATCCAAGAGGTATCTTCATAAATCAAAGAGGCTATTAGAGTAGGTATGAAGGCCTTAAAAAAGTCTAACAACATGCAACTTATACCAATTACTGGTCCCATGCTTCTTAGAACGTTTGTGCCTCCAACATTACCACTACCTATTCTGCTAACGTCAACGCCCTTCATTTTAGGAACTATATAAGAAAAGGGTATTGAACCAGCAAAATATCCAAGTATTAACCAAAATAACAACATAATACTAACCCCCTCATTTTCTTCTTTCTTCAAATTTTAAGAATAAGGGTGATCCCTCAAAAGGATCGATATATTTTCTAATCATATTTCTCAAACTTTGTTTGTATGAATTGGGAACTTCTTTTGGGTAATTTGTATAAAAAGTAAAAACAGGTGGTTTAACTCCAACCTGTGTTGCATAATAAAATTTAACTCTTTTTCCTTTTCTAATAGGAGGTGGAGAAACCATTAAATGTCTTTCGAGAGCTGAATTTAAAACACTCGTTTGGACTTTAAGCTCTCTTGACTTTTGGACTCTTTTTATGGAATCAATAAGTTTTGGCACTCCAGTTCCATCAACAGCTGAAGTAAAAATTAAAGGACTGTAGTAAATAAAATACATTTCTTTTTCAAATATTTGCATAACTTCTTTCATATTTACTTTGGAGTGGTCGACTAAGTCCCATTTATTGTATGCTACTATAGTTCCTTTACCTCTATTTTCAGCTATGCCAGCTATTTTTTTATCTTGCTGGGTTATTCCTTCTAATGCATCGACTAATATAACTACTATATCAGATTTTTCTATAGTTCTTGTTGTTCGTATGATTGAATACATTTCTATAGAACCGTATTCAACGCTTTTCTTCTTTCTCATACCAGCTGTATCCATAAATTTATACTTTTGGCCATCTATTTCTACTATTTCATCAACAGCATCTCTTGTTGTTCCTGGAATTTCCGAAACAATAGCTTTTTCCATACCAAGTATTTTGTTGAATAGAGAGGATTTACCCGCATTTGGTTTACCTATTATGGCAACTTTTATGATTTCATCATCATTTTCTATTTCTTCATCAGATAAGTCATATCCTCTATTCTCTAATTTTTTCATGGCTTCTTCCATTAGTTCTTCAATATTTCCATTATGCTCAGCAGAAACAGGAATAGGCTCTCCAAAACCAAATTCATAAAGATCTGGTTTGATTTCTATCTTATATTTTTCATAAGATTCTGCTTTATTGGCAACCATTAAAACATCTACTCCGGCTTTTCTTAAAAAGTCAGCTATATGAAAATCTTCAGAAGTAACACCATTTTTCCCATCAACAACAAAAATTACTAAAGAAGCTTCTTTCATAGAATTTATCACAGCTTCTTTTTGTTGTTTTGCTATAATTTCTTCCGGATCTTCAAAAATACCGCATGTATCAACTAAGGTAAAGGCACGCTTTTCCCAGCGTGCCTCTCCATATATGTGATCTCTAGTTACACCCGGTTGATCTAAAACTATTGCTTTTTTTTCTCCGATAATTCTGTTAAAAAGTGTTGATTTACCTACATTAGGTTTACCAACTATCAAAACTAATGGTTTTGACACGATGATCACTCCCGGTTAATCTAGTCTTCTATATCTTCGTTCATTTCTTTCATTGCTTTAATGCTTTCTTCTTTCTCTTTTTCTTTGATCAAATCGTATACTGAAATGATTAAATTTCCTCTTTTTTCATCATTTTCAAATTCTATGTTTAATACTTTTCCTTCAATTTCATCTCCGATATTCAATTCATCTTCAATATTTTCAACTTTTTCTTCGGTTGCTCTTGCACCAGGTAAAAATCCTTCAACATCATAATCATCTATTAAAACCACAGCACCTTTTCCAGCAAACCTTGTGATCTTACCTTTAAGAGTGTCTCCAACTTTTACCTCTTCGGAAACTTTTTTCCAAGGATTTTCTTTTGCCTGTTTTATAGATAATTTTATTTTTTTATTATCTTTATCTATGTTCAATATTTTCACTTGAACTTTTTCGCCTTCTTTAAGAGCTTCTTCGACGTTGTCGATAAAATTCCAAGACAACTCTGAAACATGTAAGAACCCAGTTAAACCTTCTTCTAACTTGATTATAGCACCGTTAGGGAGAATTTTTTCAACAGTACCCTTTACAACGTTTCCTTCATGATAGTTTTCGTCAATATCTTCCCAAGGATTTCCAATAGCTTCTCTATAGCTCAAGCTCATTCTTCTGTTTTCTTTGTCGATGTCTAAAACTTTTACTTCTACAACATCGTTTAAAGATACAACATCTGTAATTCTACCTTTTCTAGCCCAGAAAACTTCAGATTCATGGACTAATCCTTCTATTCCATCATCTAATTTAACTGTAAATCCAAATGGGAATAATTTAGTAACGGTTCCTTTATGAATAGTTCCTTTAGGGAATTTATCTTCAACATGTTCCCAAGGATCGTCTTTCATTTGTTTTAAAGAAATTGATATTTTTTTGTTTTCTTTGTCCAAATTGATGATAACTCCTCTAACTTTGTCCCCTTCAGACAAAATTTTGTGGATGTCATTTACTTTGTCCCAGTTTGCTTCGCTTCTTGGAATTAAAGCAGTTACGTGATCGTTTAGTTTAACAAAAGCTCCAAAATCTTTAACTGATTCAACAATTCCTTCTACAACCATATTTTCTTTGTACTCATCGTAAATTTCTTTGATTGCCTGTTCTTTAACTCCTCTTCTTGAAACAACTAATTTTCTGCCTCTTTTTGAAATAACCTCGACTTTAACTTTCCCTTCTGGCATAGGATCATCTGGCCTTAATAACGATAAAGAACCTGGTAAGAAAGCTCTTACTGCATCATTAATAAGCACTTCATATCCTTTTTTTAGTCTTTGGTTAAATTTAGCATTTACTATGCTATCTTCTTCTATATCATCAAGTATTTTTTCAGCTTTAGCTCTTTTTTCAGATGCAGTGTTAAAACCTTCTGCATCATTTGTTTTTACTACTTTTACGGTAATTTTGTCGTTTGTATTATATTCAGAAATATTTTTTAAAAGCTCGTCACTTCTAACAAAAACATCTCCAGTTGCTCCTTCTAAAGCAACCCATATTCCATCATCATCTTTTTCAAAAACAGTTCCTTCTAACACCTTACCCTTTTTCAGTTCGTTAATTTCCTCTTCTTGAAGTAATTCTTCAAAAGTTTTTTCGCTCATTAAGTGAAGCCTCCTTATATATTAAGAAATATTGAGATTAATCTAAAATTTCTGCTGAATACTTATTTTTCAAATATTCAGTTAGTTCTTTTAAAGTCCAAATTGCTGTTGAAGTACCAGTAAGTATACCTAATTTTTCACAGGATAGATCCTTGTTTTTTAATTCTTCAATTTCTTCTATATGTAATGTTTTTTCGTTTATAGTTTTTGAAATGTTGACTAATTTTTTTGTGTTGGAACTATTTTTCCCTCCCAAAACAATAACTTTATCAGCCCAATTAGCTATTTTTTTTGCTTCAATTTCTCTTTTTGAAGTTTCGATACATATAGTGTTTTTTATAATTATATCAGAAAAGTCATTTGTTTTAAGATATTCCGTATAAAAATTTTTAAATGATTTTATGTCAACTGTGGTTTGAGATACAATACACACTTTTTTGTAGTTTTCTTTGTGAATATCTTTTGTGATTTTTATTTTACTTTGATCAACAGAACCCTTTAGTGCTCGCATTTCTGGATGTTGTTTACTACCATAAACAACAATAAAATAACCTTCTTTTTGTTTTTTTATTACGAAAGAAGTCATGTTGCTTACTATAGGGCATGTCAAATCTATAACTTCGTCAAAATTGTCCTCTAATATTCTTCTTTCTTCAAGAGTTATTCCATGTGCTCTTATTATAACTTTTGAAGTTTTTGAATCTGTAGGTAATTTGTTTATATCTTTAAATATGTTTATCCCAGAGTTTTTTAAGTTTTGAACAACGATTTTGTTATGAACTAATTCGCCAAAAAGATAAGTTTTTTTATTGTCCTTTTTTAGCATTTCGTTGGTTTTGTTATATGCCCTGTTTACACCATAGCAAAAACCAACTTTTTCAGCAACCTTTACTTTCATCAAAATCACCATCGATATAATTCAAAATTTCTTTCAAGACGTCATCTATGTTTTTTGAAGTGGTATCTATTTCTATTGCGTCTTTAGCACATTTTAATGGTGCAATATTTCTTGTAGTATCATTGAAATCTCTTTCTTTGATCTCTTTTAATATCAAATTGTAATTAACGTCTTCGCCCTTTTCTATTAGCTCGTTAAATCTTCTTTTAGCCCTTTCTTCAGCAGAGGCTGTAAGAAAAAATTTGTATTCTGCGTTTGGTAAAACAACAGTTCCAATATCTCTACCATCTATAACTGTACTCATTTTTTCAGAAATGTTTCTTAAAATCAGATTTACTTTTTCTCTTACTTCTGGAATTTTTGCAACTGTTGAAGCGTAATTCCCTGAATTTGCTGTTCTAATTTGTTTATCGATTTTTTCACCGTTAACGATGTAAAAATCATCTTTTAAAGATATTGATAGCTTGTCAAGGTTTTCTTTTATTGTATTTTCATCCAAGGTATTCTTTTTTTCTTTAAAAAAGTATCCTATTATTCTATACAAAGCACCACTGTCCAAGTATTTAATATTGAGTTTGTTAGCGACTTTTTTTGCTATTGTAGACTTTCCGGATCCAGCGGGTCCATCAATGGCTATATGTATCAAAATTTTCAATCCTTTCTATTAGATACTCTCTAATGTATCTTCAATTCTAATTATTTTGTCTAATTTTGTCATTTCAAAGATTTTCTTGATCTGTTTTTTAAGAGAAACCAAAACAATCTCTTTTTCAGATTTTTTTGATTCTTTGATTAGTGAAACAATAGATCCCAAACCTGCTGAGTCAATGTAGGAAACATCAGACATGTCTAAGGCGATATATTTTTTATCTGTATTATTCATATGTTCCATAACTTTTTGTTTGAATGTAGCAGAATGGTATGCGTCGATATCACCAGAAACTTTTACCACGAATGATTTTTCTATTTCTTCAAATGTTATAACAAAATCCATATTACCCCTCCTAAAAATATAATATTTTAAACATCTAACTTAATGCCCAGTTCTTTAAGCTGATTATTTCCTAACTTAGAAGGCGCTTCACTCATTGGGTCTGAGCCAGTTGCTGTTTTTGGGAATGCTATAACTTCTTTTATTGAATCTTCTCCAGATAAAACTGCTATTAATCTATCCATCCCAAAAGCAATACCTGCATGAGGTGGTGGCCCAAAACGGAAAGCTTCTAATAGGAATCCAAATTTATCTTTTATTTCATTTTCATCTAAACCTATTATTTCAAAAACTTTTTGTTGAATATCTTTCCTATGAATTCTTACACTTCCACTGGCCATTTCATAACCATTTATAACCAAATCATAAGACTCTGATTTTATCTTTAATGGGTCAGAATCACTGTATTTCTCTAAATCTTCAAGATTAGGCATTGTGAAAGGGTGGTGTTCTGACTCGAGCCTATTTTCTTCTTCATTCCAAGAGAACATAGGGAAATCAGTAACCCATAAAATATCGTATCCATTTTTCTTTTCAAACTCTGATTTTATAAGATTTTCTCTCAAATGACCTAATATTTTATTAGTTTTGTTTTTTTCTCCGGCTACTATTAGCATTACTCCATTTTGTGAAATTATACCATCTTTAATAATTGTATCTATCTCATTTGAAGCTAATTTTTTAATTGTTGATTTTACTTCATTTTCTTTGTTTGCAATCCAAATTAAACCTGAAGCTCCAAATTGTTTGGCGAGGTCTGTTAATTCATCAAATTTTTTTCTTGAGTATTCCTTAGCTTTTCCCTCTATAACAAACCCTTTGATCACTCCACCGTCGTCTATAATAGATTTTAAGAATTTTGCCTCTGTTTGTTTGAAATATCCTGTGATATCTATAAGTTGCATTCCGTATCTTGTGTCTGGTTTGTCGCTACCGTATAAGTCCATGACTTGTTGGTAACTCATTTTTTTGAATGGAGTTTCAATCTTTTCACCAGTTGAATTTTCAATAGCATAAGAGATCAATTCTTCTCCCATTTTGAAGATATCTTCTTTATCAGAAAAAGATTGCTCTATATCGATTTGAGTGAATTCTGGTTGCCTATCCGCTCTAAAGTCTTCGTCCCTAAAACATCTTGCAATCTGGAAATATCTGTCCATTCCTGAAACCATCAACAACTGTTTGAAGATTTGTGGTGATTGTGGTAATGCGTAGAAATTACCTTTTTTAATCCTTGACGGAACTACAAAGTCTCTCGCCCCTTCTGGGGTTGATTTTGTAAGAAATGGAGTTTCAATTTCAAGGTATCCATTATCAGATAAATATTTTCGAGAAGCTTGCATGAACTTATGTCTTATTAAAAGATTTTTTTGCATTTTTTCTTTTCTGAGATCCAAATATCTGTATTTCAATCTCAAATTTTCGGAAACTTCTTCATCTTTATTTACATAGATTGGTGGTGTATCAGATTCAGAAAGTATTTCCAATTCTGTCGCAGAAATTTCTATTTCACCAGTTTTCATGTTTGGATTAATAGCTTCTTCTGGCCTTTTTCTTACAACGCCTTTTATTGCTACGGTATATTCGTTTCCAAGCTTTAACGCTTTGTCGTACAATTCTTTGTTTTCTTTTGGATCAAAATATACTTGAGTTTTTCCGTATCTATCTCTCAAGAGAATGAATTTTATTCCCCCTAAATCTCTAATTATATGAACCCAACCATTTAATATAACTTCTTTTCCTTCATATTCAGCGTTGAGTTCTCCACATGTGTGTGATCTTTTCAATAACACAAAAACACCTCCGGAACAACATATATATTTAAGTTATTTTTAAGTAATTATTTTAGAATTACAATGATATTTTATATTTTTTAGATTTTATAGAACATTACTATTTTACCATCTTTTATGATAAAATAGTAATAGATAATAAAAATTATTGGGGGTGTATTGTGTGAAAAAGATACTTGCGGCTATTTTAATAGTTTCATTGGCTCTTGTTTCATTTAGTGCAGAATATAAAGATGTACCTATAAATCATTGGGCTTATGACGCTGTACAAAGAGTTAGTGATATTGGAATTTTGGAAGGATATCCAGATGGAACGTTTAAAGGCATGGAAAATGTGAACAGGTATCAATTGACATTAACTGTTTCCAGAACAATTGATTATGTTGAAGAAAATATGATTTCACCTTTAGCACAAGAAATTGCTGACTTAGAAAGTAAATTATCTTCTTTAAATACGACTCAAAGTTCTGTCAGTTCTTCTCAATTAAATAATTTATCTGAATTGGTTAACTCAATGGACTTGAGAGTAAGCGATCTTGAAGGTAAAGTAAATGAATTGGAAAGCTCGTACGAATTATTGGGATATACAACTACAAAAATTGATGAATTAGAAAGAAAAATAAGCAGTATGAATTCGTCATCAGTTAATCAAAATACTGTTTCCAATTTAACTTCAAGAATTTCCAAATTGGAAAATGATCTTAATACTGCAATGGAAAACATGAACGCAATGGGATCGAGCAATAATAATTTGAGTAAAAGATTAGACAGTGTATCTTCTCAAGTTGAAAACAATGCAAACGAATTAGAAAGAATTAATACATTGTTAGCAAATTTAAATTCAAAAATCGATATGAAATCTGATTCAATGAGTATTTCTGAAATGGAAAGAAAGATTAATAATTTAGAAAGCAATTTTGATTTAGTTGATCAAAATAGAAGTGATATATCAAACTTGGAATCACAAGTTTCAACAGTTGAAAACAGCGTATCTGAGTTATCAAAACAAGTTGAAACTAATAAAAATGCAATTTCACAAGTTTCAGAAAGTAGTAGCGGTGTGAATATTGTAGATATCCTTATATCTGTGGCCTTATCTGCAGGAGTTTCATTTGCAATATTCTCTTTTATGGGAAATTAATAAATTATAAAATAAAAGTCGGTTGGATTTCCAACCGACTTTTATTTTATATTTCTTTTCATAAGCAATATGTTTAATCTGTCTGACGTGTTTTCCGCTCTATCTGCAATATCTCCCATATTCTCACAAATTTGTTTTATATGTAATTTTTGCGATAAAGCCAAATTCATCTTGAAAACTATTTCTTTTATGTTTTTCTCGTGAATGTCTGCGTTATGTTCAGACTTTTCAACTTCTTTGATTATTTCCGAAGCGTCGTCTATGTTATCAAAAATAGATTCTATAGCTGTTTTAAGGTGTTTATAAGTGGTGATTACTTCTTCAGACAACTTTATAAATTCATCCTTCAATTCTTCTGGGATATAAGGAGTTTCGTAGTAAAAAATATCAGAAACGCTCTCCGTTTTATTCATAACCTTGTCAACGCTTTCTATTATTCCAAGAAGATCCCCTCTAAAATTTGGTAAGAACCCCCCTTTATACATTTCTTTCTCAATCCCTCTTCTCAAAACATCTGCCTGATTTTCAATTGAATCTATTTTTTCACAAAGCTCCCTATAATTGTTAGATTTCATATAGTCTTTTATCACATCATCTAAAAGTTCTATACCTTCTTCGACTTTATCTAAATGTTTTCTGAACATAGTAATGATATTGTTTTCTTTTTTACCAAAAAATAATTTCATATGAAAACCTCCATTATTTTTAATACAGAAAATGATATTATTCCAGAAATAAAAGGTGTTCCTATCCAACCAAAAATGATTTTCAAAATCATCTGTTTATTAAATGTTTTCGTACCTGTTGATAAACCAATACCAATTACTGCACCAACAATAGCTTGTGAGCTGCTAACAGGTACTCCTATTAAAGAATATACCCAGACAGTGATAGCGGCTCCTAACATTACTATCATAGCAGAGAAATGGTCCAAATTTACAATTTTACTTCCAACTGTATACATAACTTTTCTACTGTAAGTTAAAATACCTAATGCTATAGAAACCCCACCAATAAGAGCCAATAATTGAGTATTTAATATAATACCGTTGAAAACACCCGTAACGTTTGCAACGTTATTGGCACCTAAAGAATAAGACCCATATATTCCAACTATCCAAGTTAATACAAGGATAAAACGGTCTTGTGATTGAATAGATTTTATCTTTTCAAAAACAAATGAAAATAACTTGTAAAAAATAAAAGAAAAAATACCTGCGCCTATTGGAGTTCCTATCCAAGACAGCCATATTTTATTTAAAATTGAAAAGTCAACAGAACCTCCAAAGATACCAAACCCTACTATAGCGCCAACTACTGCCTGTGTTGTTGAAACTGGTAAGCCAATAGACGTCATAACTGTAACAGTTATAGCTGCTATTAATAGTGCTAAAGAGGATTGTTCAAGAGATATTTGGGACAAATTACCAATGTTGTGTAATCCAGCGCTGCCTCCCACAACAGCACCTATTATGACGAATATTGAAGCAGTTATTATGGCATTTTTATACTTAATAACTCCACTTGAAACAGGTGGGCCAAATATATTTGCTGCATCGTTAGAGCCCAAAGACCATCCTAAAAATATTGAAGGTAAAAATAATAAAAACATATTCTATCACCAACTAAAAATTTGTGTGAATTCTATTATATCATTAACGAATGTTTTTTTAAAGTGGAGTAAACAAAAGTTAATTAACAATAGACAAATATAATATGCAAAAATCACTTGAAAAACAAAATAATCTAAGTGATTTAAATAATTAAATTTTAAATTAATAAAAAGTTTTTATTATTAATATATTAAAAATATTAGTTAATTATTGCCCATAAATGGTAATAATTGCCTTAAATTAAAAAAAATTACGTTTTGAAAAATATGTTAAAAGTGATTTAATCAAATTGATTTACTAATTAATAGAGGTGTTAATATGAAAAATGCAGATAATTACAGAAAAAATTCTGGATTGAATTTTATAGAAGTCAAAAAAAATAACAGATCTACTGTGTTAGAAATTTTGCATTCTTTAGCACCTATATCAAGAGCTGATATAGCAAATTTATCTGGATTAACCAGAACAACAGTGACAAATATTATTAATGAATTAATAAATGTAGATTTTATTGAAGAGGTTGGGAGTAAATCCACTAAAAGCGGAAGAAAAAAAACCTTGTTAAAAATAAGGAAAGATGCTTTTAAAATTATTGGGATAAACATTTCAAGAAGTAGTATTAAAGTTGGTTTGTATGATACAGAGGCTAATTTATTGTATTCATCGTCTAAAGAATTTTCGAGTGATATTCCAAAGAAAAATCCTGTTAAAGATCTGACTAATATAATTGACAGTGTAATAGAGAGTGCTGAAATTTCTATTGAAGAAATAAATGGTATAGGGGTTGGCATTCCAGCTCCAATAGATTTTTCCTCTGGTGAGATAATAGCTACTCCGGCGTATTTCGAAGCATGGAAGAATGTTAATTTAAAGGAAAGTTTAGAAAAAAAATATGGTATAAAAACATGGATAGACAATGACGCCAATGTTGGTGCTTTAGGAGAAAAATGGTTTGGGCAAGGAAAAAATTACAAAGATTATGTTTTTGTTGTTTCAGATATTGGTTTTGGTTCAGGAATAGTTTTAAATGGTAAACTTCACAGGGGAGATTTTTCCATGGCTGGAGAAGTTGGTCATACAATTTTGGGGTATAAAACTAAAAAGGACTATATGGAAAACAAATCTGGGTTTAAATATATTATAAATATTTTGAAAGAAAGAAATGAAAATTGTAATATAGAATACATTTTAAACAAAATAAATGTTGAAAAAGACAAAGAATTTGTAGAGTATGCTAAAGAAATTTCAAGGCATGCTGGTATGGCCATAATGAATTTAATTTCTATTTTAGATCCTCAAGCAGTGATTATTGGAGGGAATTTAAAAAATATTTCAGAGATAGCTTATAAAGAAATAAATAACATATTAGATGAAAATCTTTTTGGCCCAAAAAGAAGTCGAATACTTTTTAGTAACAAAAAAGAAGATATGGTTTTAAAAGGTTCGGCAGCTTTAGTATTAGAAAGGGTTATTTCAGATCCATATAGTTTTATTTTGATGCATTAACGATAATTATCTTAAAAAGGGGAGGTATTTGTTATGAAGAAACTTTTAGTGAGTTTTTTGGCAATTTTGTTTGTTTTTTCGTCTGCATTTGCAGCAGGCGAACTCGAGATTTTTAGTTGGTGGACCGGTGGTGGAGAAGAAGAAGGTCTTTTAGCTTTATTCGAACTTTTTAAAGAAGATAACCCAGATGTTGAAATAATAAACGCTGCAGTAGCTGGTGGCGCTGGAACTAATGCAAAAGCAGTTCTTAAAACAAGAATGCTCGGAGGGAACCCACCAGATTCATTCCAAGTTCATGCTGGTATGGAGTTAACTACAACTTATGTTGTAACGGGTATGATGGAACCTTTGACTGATTATTTTGACGAATGGGGAGTAAAAGATAAATTTCCACAAGGTTTATTAGATATCGTTAGTTATAAAGGTGATATTTATTCAGTTCCTGTTAATGTTCACAGAGGAAATATAGTTTTCTACAACAAAGAAATTTTCGATGAATTAGGTTTAAAAGAACCAACTAATTGGGCTGAATTTATAACAGCTTTGAACACAGTACAAGAAGCCGGATATGTTCCTTTAGCAATGGGAGACAAAAATAAATGGCCTGCTGGTCAATTGTTTGAAGCAATTATGGTTGCTGAATATGGTGCAGAAGAATATAACAAATTGTTCAGAGGCGAGGCTCCTTTTGATCAAGTTGCTTTAGATAGAGCTTTAGATAAAATTTATGAACTAACAAATTATTTCAACAAAGACCACGCAGCTCTTACTTGGCAGGATGCAACAAGATTATTATATGATAATGAAGCTGTATTTAACCTTATGGGTGACTGGGCAGAAGGTTACATGAAAACATTAGGTTGGATTCCAGGTGAAGACTTTGGATGGTTTGAATTACCAGGAACACAAAATTCATTTATGTTGATCTCAGATACTTTTGGATTGCCAAAAGGTGCTCCAAATAGAGAAAATGCAATTAAATGGTTAGAATTTTTGTCTACAAGAGAAGCACAAGACACATTTAACCCAATAAAAGGTTCAATCCCTGCAAGAACTGATGCAGATATGTCAAAATACGATGCATATTTAACAAGTACAATTGAAGATTTCTCAACTAAAATAATTACTCCATCAATTGCTCATGGATCAGCAGCAGATGAAAGCTTTATTACTTCAATGAATGACGCAATAAATATTTTGTTGACCACAGGAAATACAAGTAATGCCAAAAGATCAATTCTTTGGGCTGCTGAAGATGCAGGTTTAATGGCTTATTAATAAAATTCTCATAGCCCGGTAGTTTTTACCGGGCTTTTTACCAAAACGGGAGGAATTCTTATGTCTGTTCACAAGAAAAAATCCAGATTGGGTTTTACGATTATTTTACCTTCATTAATATTAATAGGAATATTTGTCTACTATTTCATATTTTTGACACTTAGAACATCTGTTTCTAATTGGAATAGTTTTTCTTCGTTGGCAATGGGGGAATATAAGTTTGTTGGATTGAGAAACTTTCAAAGGTTATTTATGGATCCTCGATTCCAGTCTGATTTATGGAATACTCTATTTTTCACAGCATTTTTTATTATTGCGTGCATAACTATTGGGTTGTTTCTTGCTAACATTTTAGATAAGGGACTAAAAGGGTCTAAATTGTTTCAAAATATATTTTTATTTCCAATGGCAATATCTTTTGTAGTAACAGGTACTGTTATGAGTTGGATTTTTGCTCCAGGAAGAATTCCAGGCAGCCCACAAGGGTTGAATATTTTGTTTGAAAAATTGGGGTTAGATTTCTTGCAATGGCAGTGGTATACAAGCACAGAGTCAGTTATGAATTTTAATTTGGCTTTAATTCCAGTAATATTAGCTGCTGTTTGGCAATTTTCTGGATATATCATGGCAATGTATTTGGCGGGTATGAGGGCTATTCCAAATGACATAATTGAGGCATCTAAGGTTGATGGTGCAAGTGATGCAAAAATATTTTGGAAAATAAAAATGCCTTTACTACAACCTATAACTTTATCGGCGATGATAGTTTTGGGTCATATATCTCTTAAAATATTTGACCTTATATACGCTATGACAGGTAGTGGACCAAATAATGTAACCGATATGCCAGCTGTATATATGTTTGAACTTACATTTAGATCAAACAGATACGCTATGGGGTCAGCAATTTCAATTATCATGCTTCTTTTTGTGGCAGTAGTAATAATCCCTTATCTTTGGAGCTCTTTTAGAAAAGGTAGTGAAGCATGATGAATAATTCTAAAGGTATCTCAACAAAAAGAATTTTAATGATGTTAGTTTTGCTCATTATGGCTTTGATCTTTATAGCTCCTTTTTATGTTGCGGTTATAACAAGTTTTAAATCAATTGAAAATATTTCTATATCTCAGATGTGGGATTTTCCAACCAGTTTTTCTTGGTATGGATTTGCTGAAGCTTTTAAAAAGTTGTCACCTAATTTATTGAATAGTTTGTATCTCACTATACCGGCTACAATAATTTCTTCATTTATAGGATCTTTGAATGGGTTGGCTTTTGCAAAGTTGAAATTCAAATACTCAAATATTTTGTTTGCAATAATTTTATTTGGAATGTTCATACCTTATCAGAGCGTACTGTTCCCATTGATTCAGTTTTTTCAAAGTATAGGTTTATATGGAACTATTCCAGCTTTGATAATAATTCATGTCATATACGGAATTCCAATAACAACTTTGATGTTTAAAAACTATTACGAGGAAATACCAGATTCTTTGATAGAAGTTGCATCCATTGACGGAGCAAACTTTTTTCAGATGTACACTAAAATTATTCTACCAATTTCAATACCTGGGTTTGTTGTAACTGCAATATGGCAGTTCACAAACATATGGAACGAGTTTTTATTCGCTGTAACTGTAACAAGTAATCCTGCAAAACAGCCGATAACAGTTGCCCTTGTTAATTTAGCGGGAAGTCAGGTTGTTGAATGGAATGTTCAAATGGCAGGAGCCTTGGTAGCAGCACTTCCTACATTAATTGTTTATATCATCCTGGGTAGATATTTTATAAGAGGTCTTTTAGCAGGTTCTGTTAAAGGATAAGAAACAAAAAATGCCATGATTATAATCATGGCATTTTTAATGATTTTTTTTATATTGATCAATCAAATATTCGTATTCGTTTTGAGGAATTTCCAATTCTTTTAGCTTCATGTCTATTGATTGACAAATGTTATTAAAAATTTTTTCTCCTTCTTGAAGTTTCTTAAGGTCATTATCCAAAAAAAGTATTCTTTCAGAATAGTTTTTGTAATTGTTGAACTTTTCATAAACTTTGTCTTGTTCTTCTTCGTCGATTATGAATAAAATGAACTTATACCCTTTGAATAAGTCATCCAAAGTATCTATAGATAAATAACCATCATAGACTTCTAAGCTCAAAGTCTTATTGAAATTATCTTCTAATTTATTTTTTAACTTAAAAACAAAATCTGAGTATTTGAGTTTATAAAATAATAATAGGTCTTTACTCATAAATCACCTCTGCTAATTAATATATCGGTTGAATAATTAATTCCTTTATAGTTTGATATAATAAGAAGTAAAGAGCTTTTTTGTTGGAAGATGAAAGTTGGAAGTTGGAAGAGAAGAAATCAACAACAAAATGCAATGCATTTTATATAAATAGGAGGAAAAATATGAGAGTTTTGATAACAGGATTTACGCCTTTTGGTGGGGAAAAGATCAATCCTTCTTGGGAAGCGATAAAAAGAATGAAAGATAATTATGGAGATATAAAAGTTTTTAAATCAGAAATCCCAACAGTATTTAATAAAGCTATTTATTTTTTAGAAGAAGAAATTCAGAGGTATAACCCTGATGTTGTAATATGCACGGGCCAAGCAGGAGGTAGAACAGCAATTACTCCCGAAAGAGTTGCAATAAATGTTAACGATGCCAGAATTCCAGATAATGAAGGCAACACACCAATAGACAAGAAAATATTTGAAGATGGAGAAAATGCTTATTTTTCATCTCTTCCGATAAAAGCAATTGTAAAAGAATTAAGACAAAAGAATATACCCGCCACTGTAAGTAATTCTGCGGGTACTTTTGTTTGTAATAATATTATGTACGGGCTTTTATATTATATAGATAAAAATTACGAGAATTTAAAAGGTGGATTTGTTCATATTCCTTATATACATGAACAAGTTGTTGACAAACCTAACAATCCATCTATGGATCTTGAAACTATTAAAAAGGCTTTTGAAATTATAATTGAAACTGTTTTTAGATATGATAGCGACATAGCCATTTCTGATGGAAAAACACGTTGATAAAAATCACAAAGTGATTTTTTGCTTCCATATTCCAACAGAGCTAATTTCAATGAAATTAGCTCTATAGGTCTTTAGACAACAATTTTTCAGTTGATTTTACAACTTCTTTGTATAAAATTATCGATCCTATTCCAGAAATTAACACGAGAATTAAAGTCATTGACCATGTAGGTAATACATCATTTAACAAATAGCCTAAAAAGCCTAATCCTGCGATGTATCCAAATACAATTAATATTCCCAATAAGCCGTTTATATTTTGTTTCATGGCTTTTTGTGGGTTATCCCATTCAAGTACGGGTTTTTTAGTATCAATAACCATTTGAGCAAGGTTTATAAAAGTAATAGTCAATACAGAAGCTAAAAATTGTATGATAATTTGAATTAGACTGAATTCTCCAATATAGGCTATAACTGCATTCATGGCTACTACTCCAATTAAACTTAACAGCATTATTTGCTTAAATTTTACGTTTAATATTTCTTTTGCAGAAATCGGAAGTATTTTTAACTCTTTTATATTGCTACCTTCTCTTGAAAATAAAGAATAAGAAAGGCCATTTATTCCTCCGCCTAAAACCGACGCTAAAATCCCAATTGGAACTAAGTATTCCTTGAAATTATTTATTATATCCAATAAAAATTTTAATTCAGGATCATTAGCAAGAGCAGTAAAACTACTTGAAATAACTATTATAATTGGAAATATAATTACATTCATAAAACCGTTGATAGAAAACGCTGGTATCCTTAAAAAATATCTCCATTCTCTTTTTTCAAAAGCTTTTAAAGGTGTATTTTGTTTAGAAAATATTTTTTCAAAAGAATCTTTTGTATAAATTTTTTTATTAGAAGCATTTTGTTGTAATTCTGAGTAAGTATCATAATAAAACTTTTTGCCCATGAACAAAGCTATTATAAATAACCCTATATTCATCCCTATATACAAAAGTATCCATAAAAAACTTATTATCCCTGAGGTAGATATAGATTTCATTGCGACCAAAGCAGGTGGAAAAGCTGCTGCGATTCTATTCATAAAGTTTTTATTTCCAGCTATTTGATTATAGAAATCTTGCGGGTTTTCAGAAAAGCTAATAATATTACTATTCATAAAGTAAACAAATAAAAGAGCTAATGCCATGAATAATATGCTTGCAAAAAATATCATAAAGTCTTTATTTTTTTGTGATTTAAATATTCTTGAAATAGGTAATATGAATATAGTTAATAAAGTTAATGCAAATACTTGAGAAAATAAAAATATTATAAAAGCATATATATAATAAACCCAAGATGCACCTGTACTTACACCATAATAAATTAATGCAGGTAGTAGTATAACTAAAGATATTATCATTTGATCGAAAATGATTAAAAATAGTTTTGAAAAAATAACTTCTTGTGGTTTTAATGGTAAAGAAACTAAGACTCTCATATCTTTCGAAAAAAAGAATTCTGCTATTAATATAAAAAGACCTAAAAACAAACCAAAAAATCCACTTATCATAACTGCATTAGATATGAATAATTCTTTTAAATTAAGAGAAGCATAAGACATTAAAGAATTTCTCATAAACTCAATGTACAGGGGTAACATAGTAACAGCAGCAAACCCAAGAGCTACTACAACAACAATCATAGTAATAGCATCACTTTTTTTATTTTTTAAGTCGTATTTAGTTTTTGAAATTTTGAAATGCTGATTTAGCTCAATCGAGATAAGAGAAATCAATTTTTTCACTTTCACTTCCTGTCACCTCCAAGAAGATTTGTTCAAGAGTTTCATTACCTCTTGCTTCTCTTAATTCATCAACTGTACCAATAAATACAATTTTACCATTTCCAATAATTGCTATTCTGTCACACATTTTTTCTGCGATTTCCATTATATGAGTTGAGAAAAAAACTGTTTTACCTTCGTTGGCGTGATTTCTCATCATCTTTTTGAGTATAAACGCTGATTCAGGATCTAATCCTACAATAGGCTCGTCTAATATCCATAAATCAGGATTGTGAATCAAAGCAGAAATTAAAGATACTTTTTGTTTCATACCGTGAGAATATGTGGATATAGGATTTTCAATGAAATCTTTCAGTTTAAAATGGTCTATCAATTTTTTCGCTCTTTTTATCCTTGTTTCTGGAGGTACTTCGAAAACATCTGCTATGAAATTTATATATTCAGCCCCAGTTACCTTTTCCATAATCAAGGGTTCGTCTGCTACATAACCTAAAGATTTTTTCACAGATAAAGGATTTTTTAGCACATCAAAACCGTTTACATGAATGTTCCCTTTTGTTGGTTTGAAAAATCCTGTAATCATTTTTATGGTAGTTGTTTTCCCAGCTCCATTTGGCCCTAAAAAGCCAAATACTTCGCCTTTTTTTACTTCAAACGAAATATCATCCACAGCAGTGTGATTACCAAATTGTTTAGTAACATTTTCTATTTTAATCATACTCATATACCTTCACCCCTATTAATAATCTCTTTTTAAAAATATCATGCGAGATAAAATTATTTTTCTTCATTCTTGTATATATTTTCCAAAATAGAAGACAGTTTTGACTTTTTGATACCAGAAGACTTACACATTTCAACAGACTTTTTGAATTTCTCTATTTTTTCTTTGAAAAATAAATCTTCGTCAACACTTTTTGGTTTGTACCCTCTTCCTCTTTCAACTTTTAAAACCTCTTCTGATACCAGCTCTCTGTAAGCACGTGATACTGTATTCAAATTTACCCCCAAATCTTTCGCCAAATTACGAATGGATGGAAGGAACTCATCTTCTTTTATGTTTTCGGTTATTATATTTTCTTTTATTTTGTCCTTTATTTGTTGATAAACAGGAGTATGGGAATTAAAGTCAATCGAAAACCACAATTTTATCACCTCTGTAATATTATAATATGACGGCTCTAACTTTGTCAAGTGGTTATTATCAAAAAAAATAATCCGTCTATAAGACAGATTATTTTTCAATTATAGTCAAATTCAATTTTTTTAAAATATCCTCAACTACCAAATAAGTCGTTCTCTTTGCCTTGCTATAATCTATTTCTACTCTTTCTATTTTCTTAAAAAGGTTTTCAAAAGTAGATCTTAAATTATCTTTGCTCACTAATTCTCCATTAACATATATTTTGTCAGATTCAATAGTAATTAATGGTATTTTTCCTTCTTCAATCTGAATTCCTGTTGCTTTGGTACCTTGAGTTTCTCCGCCTAGTCCAAATCCTTCAAATGCAAACACTAAAAATAATACTAAAGCTATGATTATAGCTATAAGTACAAAAATCAGTTTTTTAATAATATCACCCCTAATAATTGAATAAAAATGGTATTTCTGTGTAATAGATTCTATCAGCACCGTATTTATTTTGAATTCTTCTAACTGCTTCTAACAACAAATTATATGAATAAAGAAAAACTTCTTCATCACTCTGTTTTATTGTTATATAAACCATTTGAGGAATTCCGTTTTTTTTCAAAGAGTTTTCTATTTTATCAGTAAGGCTCCTTAGCTTGCTGTTTCTGCTGTTTTCAGAAATATACTGTTCATAAGTTATTGAAAAATCAATTTTCTGATCATTTAAAAATATCTCTGGTTCTTCTCCTTGTATAAGTATATCTACCACAAAGAAATTTTCCATTAAACCTTGATTTTTAATAATATAATCTAAATTTATATCTCTATTATCTAATAGTTCTTTTATTTTTTCTAATTCTTCTTCACTTATATCCTCAGGTAATTTTAAATCGTTAAAAGCTTTTTCAATTTTATTGGACAGTTCTTTGTAATAATTTTTATAAAAGTTGTTTTGTTTTTCTAATTTTTCGTTTTTATTGGACAGTTCTTGAAAAGCTTTAGAAATATTTTCTAAGTCATTTTTTAGCTCCAAATTTTCTTGAGCTAACTCTGTACTCTTATTTGTAGCAATATCAGCTTCTTTATTAGTTTCAGATATATTAAATAAAAAAGCAAAAAGAAGTATCAAAAGGATGTCTACAAATGCAGTGAGTTCAATTATCGTTCTTTTTTTCATTTGTATCACTCGCATTCTTGAGCATGATATCTATTATATAATTGTTATCCTCTATTTTATAGGCAAGTATACCTTCTAATAGTTTAAAAACTATTGCAAATGCAAGCCCTAAAAATGTAGAAGATAAAGCATTTACAAAGTTTTGAGTTATAATTTCAGAAGTAAGTTCTGAAAGGTTCAAAAATGATGTAACTGTACCCAAAATACCCAAAAGAGGGAAAATACTCGTCAAAGAACCATAAATGGAGAAATACTTGTTAATAGAATTATTTTCACCTTCAATATAACCAAAGTTGTTTTTTGCGCTGTAGTTTTTATGCATATTTCTGAAAAATTCATAAAGTTCTAAATGTTCTGCCCTGTTTGGCCTTAATTTTGAAGAAAGGTTTTTTGATTTAGAGAAAATTATAAAGAATAAAACAAAGTTTCCAATTCCAAGAAAAATTATTAACCAATTCACCCAAAAAGAACTTAAAATATTTTCCATAATAAAACCCCCGTTATAAAGTCATTTTAATTATAACATATAAAAAAGTGACGCTTATAAACGTCACTTATAATCTATAGTCTATATGAGACATTATTAAAAAAACTTTTTGTAGTTATATTTCGTTATGGATTTGTTATAACGATTGTCTTCATAAGTACTTCTTCCGTTTTTTGGTCATCTTCTAGAACAACTACCAAGTTCCATTCACCTGGTTCTATTTGTGATTT
>JAALLR010000048.1_pt1 | contig 45188 bp, 39 predicted proteins | sample 7245931 | NCBI WGS metagenome assembly JAALLR01 (sample SAMN13049201, study PRJNA578106) | oil field metagenome | isolation source: filtered produced water from oil reservoir B9 | place: USA:offshore Texas | collected 2016 | reverse complement strand
CTGCTTGTTCCAGAAACCAGGCACATGCTTGCCTGTAGCTTTCTAGCATTCGGCTCATTTTCTCCAGTTTGCCTTTGTTGGGCTTAAGGAGCTTGACTCTTAGAGTTACCGTCTGCATATAACCTCTCCTCCGGTTTGCTTAGACTATAGCACAACCGGAAGTATAAACCAAGCCGCCATTCATCCCCTGATTGAAATCAGGGGCATTCTGGCGGGAAATTTGTAAAATTAAAAGCCCGTCCTCTTGCAGACGGGCCTTCTGGACCTGGAAACTTCTTATACCTACATGGCGGGTACACCGGGTTTCTTCTCCTCATCTTCCTCCTTCTTATCGGCGATGAGGCACTCTGTCGTAAGCAGCATCCCGGCAATGCTGGCAGCGTTCTGAAGGGCGGTACGGGTCACCTTGACCGGGTCGACAATCCCGGCGGCAAAAAGGTCTTCATACTTCTCCGTCAGGGCATTGAACCCTACGTTCCCCTCTAACTTCTTGACCTTCTCGACGACCACCGACCCTTCGAAGCCGGCATTAGCAGCAATCTGCCTCAGAGGCTCCTCCAGCGCCCTCTTCACAATATTGACGCCGGTCGCCTCATCCCCCTCTGCAGCAAGCTTTTCCAGAGCGGGAAGCGCCCGTAGCAAAGCGACCCCACCGCCGGGGATAATTCCCTCCTCAACTGCCGCCCTCGTTGCCGCAAGGGCATCTTCAATGCGGGACTTCTTCTCGCGCAGCTCAACTTCCGTGGCTGCTCCCACTTTGATTACGGCAACGCCGCCCGCCAGCTTGGCCATTCGCTCCTGCAGCTTCTCCCGGTCGTACTCGGAGGTGGCCACTTCGAACTGGTTTTTAATCTGGATGATGCGCTTTTCGATCTCCTCGGTAGCGCCCTTGCCTTCAACAATGGTGGTCTCCTCCTTGCCGACAACGGCCCGGCCGGCTCTTCCGAGCATATCCAGGGTAACGTTCTCCAGCTTTATCCCCTTCTCCTCGGAGATCACCGTGCCCCCTGTGAGAATGGCGATATCCTCCATCATCGCCTTCCTTCTATCTCCGTATCCGGGAGCCTTTACGGCGGCGCAGGGCAGGGTGCCGCGCAGCTTATTGACCACCAGGGTTGCCAGAGCCTCTCCTTCGATATCCTCGGCGATAAGGAGCAGAGGCTTTCCGGTGTTCGCCACCTTCTCCAGCACCGGAACGATCTCCGCAACCGCCGAGACCTTTTTATCCACGATCATAATGTAAGGCTCTTCAAGGCTGGCCACCATCTTTTCGGAATCGGTCACCATGTAGGGAGAGATGTAGCCGCGATCGAACTGCATCCCTTCGACGACTTCCAGTGTCGTGCCGAAGGTTTTGGACTCTTCTACGGTGATCACACCGTCGTTGCCGACCTTCTCCATGGCATCGGCGACCCACTTCCCGATCTCAGGATCACCGGCGGAAATCGCCGCCACCTGGGCAATAGAGTCTTTGCTTTCCACCTTTTGTCCCATCTTCTTGATTTCCTCAACCACAGCCGCCGTTGCCTTCTCCATTCCCTTTCTCAACAGCATGGGGTTGGCTCCTGCGGCCACATTTTTCAGCCCTTCTTTTATCATAACCTGCGCCAGGAGGGTGGCCGTCGTGGTGCCGTCGCCGGCAACATCATTGGTCTTGGTAGCCACCTCCTTGACCAGCTGAGCACCCATGTTCTCCCAGGGATCTTCCAGATCGATCTCCTTGGCAATAGTCACCCCGTCATTGGTGATCTGCGGCGGGCCGAACTGTTTTTGCAGCACGACGTTCCGGCCCTTGGGGCCCAACGTTACCTTAACGGTGTCGGCAAGAATGTTGACGCCTCTCTCCAGAGCCAGGCGTGCCTCTTGACTGAAATTGAGTTCTTTAGGCATTTCGCTACCTCCCCAAGATTATTAATCAACAACAGCGAGTCCATCGCTCCTTAACGACAGGGAACACCCCTGCCGTCCACGCTCCCGGTTCCGGCCAACGGCAGAGAGTTTCCCCCTCCCCGTGTCCGAAATAAACGCTTATTCCTTAGAGCGTTTCCCCGCACAGCTCAGGTTGTCGGGAATCGGCGTAGTGAATTAACGGCCGCAATCGCCTTTACCAAAGAGGAGCTGTAGGGACTGTTGCCGGACAGTTGCGCTTTGCCGGCATTTCCAACGAATATTATGCCCCGGTTTTATTAGCACTCCCCGTCATTGAGTGCCAGGAATCTAACAATAATAATAATACATTGTCGCAGAATTCTCAACAATTTCCCTCCAAAAAGGTTCTAAAAAAACTGCCGTTCCCATTTGCTACTGATGAATGGACGACGAGCAGGTGAGGAGAAGCCGGTCTCCGGCAAGGATTAAGAGGTCCCAGCCGTTCGGTCTATTGGTAGATATTTCTTAAAAATTCTTTGAATAAATAAAGAGCTTTCCGGGAAAGATATTAATAGATTCACAGCAGTCGCTGGCTTTCTTCAGGTTTGCCAAAGGCATTCCCTGCGGAACCTGAAGGAACTTCACAACAGGTTGGCTCTGATTCTGCCCTGCGGTTCACCGGCAGGATTTAACCAGCCTCTGTGGGCGGCTGCTGTGATTTATTTGTTCTCCGGCCGGGCGCACTCCCCGCCCCTCCCCTGGAGAATTTCAACGGCGTGGGGGATCACCGGAAGCACTACCTCCAGATTCTCCCTAACAGCCTGGGGGCTTCCCGGCAGATTTACGATCAGAGTGCGGCCGCGGCTTCCGGCGACTGCCCGGGATAGCATGGCATGAGGAGTCTTGTCCAGTCCCTTTAGGCGCATCGCTTCGGGGATGCCGGGTATCTGGCGTTCAATAACTTCCAGGGTTGCTTCGGGCGTCACATCCCGTGGGGAAAGACCTGTTCCTCCTGTAGTTAAAACCAGGTCCAGCCCCCTCGCATCTGCATACTCAAGGAGCTTTTTTTTGAGTAACTCTTTTTCATCGGGAACCACGTCGTAGGCAACCACTTCCCCGCCTATTTGAGAAACCATCTCTTTGATGACTTCTGCGCTGCGGTCTTCCCGCTCTCCCCGTGCTCCCTTGTCGCTGGCCGTGAGTACGGCAACCTTCATAAGTAAGCCAACTCCTTTGCTTATTGCACCAGAATTGAACAAGCGCCGCAAACAAATCGGTACTTTCTTCCGCTGTTGAAGATACCGCCGCTGTCGCCTTCCGGATTGTCAGTCGGCGACGACCTCAATTTCGTCTCCGACCTCCACCGGACCGCCTTTAAGAACACGGATGAAGATCCCTTCGCGGGGCATGACGCAGTCACCCGCCTGGTAGTAGATGGCGCATCTGCTGTGGCACTTTTTCCCGATCTGGGTCACTTCGCCCAACGCTTCTCTTCCGATCCGCAGTTTGGTGCCCACCGGAAGGGAAACCAGATCGATACCTTCCGTCGTCAGGTTCTCCGCAAAATCACCGGGCCCGACATCCAGACCCTTCTCCTGCATTTTCCTGATGCTCTCTATCGCCAAAAGGCTCACCTGGCGGTGCCAGTCCCCGGCATGGGCATCACCCTCCAGCCCGTGGTTGACGATGAGCATCCCCCTACCGATGTTTCTCTTGCGCTCTCCTGTCTTCTCACTGGTACAAACCGCTATGATTTTTCCCATACGGCTTCCCCTTCCCGATAAAATCTACCGCTTTTCCCCCCGGTTTTTTCCACCAGGCGGATCTCCCCCAGCACCATCCCGCGGTCGATCGCCTTACACATATCGTAGATGGTCAGGGCAGCCACGCTGACAGCGGTCAGGGCTTCCATCTCCACACCGGTCTTCCCCACGCAGCGGACCCTCGCTTCGATCTCCACTGCGCTGCGCTGCTCGTCGAAGCGGAAATCCAGATCTACCCCGGTGATCAGCAGGGGATGGCACATGGGGATAAGATCAGGAGTTCTTTTGGCACCCATGACTCCGGCCACCTGAGCCACGGCCAGGACATCACCCTTTTTAATCCCGCCGCTTCTGATGAGTCGGAGGGTTTCCGGAGCCATGAAAACAGTTCCCCGTGCCCGGGCCTCCCTCACAGTGCTTTCCTTCTCACCAACATCGACCATCCGGGCACGGCCGCTGGCGTCAAAATGAGTGAAATCTTCCACCGTCTATCCTCCAATCTGGCACATTCCTCGCCCTGACCTCGAAGAAGATGCCCCCATTGCTGCATGGTAACTTGCAGGCTTGAGAGCCAGGGCCCGGTGAAACAACTCCTTAAGTTCTTCATCCCCGGCGCCGGACCTGATGGCACTGCGAATATCCACCTCGTGCTGGTCATGAAGACAGGGGCGAATTTTTCCGTCCGCGGTAAGGCGCAGGCGGTTGCAGCTGGCGCAGAAGTGACTGCTCATGGCATGGATGAAGCCGATGGTCCCCTTGGCCCCGGGCAGAGCATAGTATTCGGCAGGCCCACCCCCCTGGAGATCTGCCACAGGACGGAGCTCACCCAGTTCCTGCTCGATCGCACTTTGAATCTCCCCGCAGGGAACGAAGGAGCCTCCGGCCAGCTTCCAGCTTGCACCCACCGGCATCAGTTCGATAAAGCGCACGTGAAGGGGATATTCAAGGGTCAGGCGGGCAAAATCCACCCATTCCCCGCCGTTATAATCACGCAGGGCAACGGTGTTGATCTTGACGGGTTGAAACCCCAATTTCAAGGCCTCGACAATGCCATCCCAAACCTGTCGAAAGTCTCCCCCCCTGGTGATGCGCCGGAACTTATCCGGATTCAGGGTATCCAGGCTGACGTTGACCCTTTTAACACCGGCGTCCAGCAGCTGCCGGCCAAGACGGGCCAGCAACGTGCCGTTGGTGGTCACCGTCAGATCCTCCACCCCCGGAAGCAGCGCCAGCGACCTGATCAAGCCGATGACCCCCTTTCTCAGCAGGGGCTCACCTCCGGTCAACCGAAACCTGGTGATCCCTAACTGCAGGGCAACCTGAGCAACCCTCAAAATCTCCTCCAAGCGCAGGATTTCCTCCCGCGGCTTAGCGGTCACCCCTTCCGGAGGCATACAGTAAAGGCAGCGCAGATTGCAGCGGTCGGTAACAGAAACCCTTAGATAGTTGATCCTGCGCCCGAAACGGTCCTCCATCTATCTCCCCTCCTCGAATCAGCCCTACTCTGTTTCCCCCACTATTTTTCCGCAGTCCCTGAAGTCATACCCCCGCATTCTCTCTGCCAGCCGGCGAAAATCCGGGTCCTTCAAGAGGTCCAGCACCAGGGTGACCTCCTTCTCCTCCCAGAGATCCGCCGGGATACAGAGGTCGTAGCGTTCCTCTCCCACGGGGATAAAATCCAGGTTGAGGGCGCTTGCCGCCGCCTGGATGCCAAGCCCGGCATCGGCGCTCCCCGAAGCCACGGCGACGGCCACCGCCATATGAGTGTACTCCTCCCGCCCGTACCCCTCAATCTCCAGAGGGGAGATACCCTCCTGACGCAGCAGGTAGTCCAACAAAAGGCGAGTCCCCGAGCCCCGCTGCCTGTTGATGAATTTCAGGCCGGGCCGGGTTAGATCCGCCAGTTTGGTGATTCCGTGGGGATTACCCCGCTGCACCAGGATCCCCTGAACACGGTAGGAGAGATTAACCAGATACGCCTTCTTCCCACCTAAAATCCGCCGTACATAGGGTGTGTTGTATTCCCCCGTTGACTCATCCAGGAGGTGAATCCCTGCCATGTGGGCCTCACCCCGCCCCACGGCAGTCAGCCCTCCCATGCTCCCCACATGGGAGGAGATCAACCGGAACCCCGGGTGTTTCTCCTGCATCAGGTTTGCCAGAATATCCAGCACCATGTCGTGGCTCCCCACAACAACAGTTGTACTGGGAATTCCTTCCGGGCGCAAGATCCGCACCTCAACCTCCGCCCCCGCCGGGTAGCCTTCGGAGAGCCGGGGGACCCTTAAAATGCCGTCGGCCTGCACTAACGCGGTAACCGCTCCCGCCCCGCGGGGGAGAGGCTGAACCAGCAGCCTGTCCCTCACCTTTCCCAGCCGCACCCTGATGAACTCCTCGGCCCCCAGGGGGGAAACTATCTTCCTGCTGACGACGGCCTTCCTGTACTGTTCGGGCGGAAGGGGAAGCCCGTGCTTCCGGTAAACAACAGGGCGCGCAAACAGCTCAAAGGCTAAAGCCGCGGAGACCGGATAACCGGGCACACCGATAACCGGTTTTCCCCTGATCACCCCAAGGCTCACCGGCTTACCCGGCCTGATGGCCACCCCGTGCACAAAAACCTCCCCCAGTTCCCGGAAGAGAGGCACCGTATAATCCTCCCTTCCGTGCGAGGACCCGGCGATCACCGCCAGAAGATCCGCACGATCTAAATATTCCAGAATTCTCTGTTTCAACAGCTCATAATCGTCAACGGTAACTGGAGCAATAACGGGCTCCCCGCCCCACTCCTCCACAAGACCGCCGAGGACACGGCTGTTAGACTCAATGACGTCCCCCGGTTTCAAAGGGGTGCCCGGCGGCACGATCTCCGTTCCCGTAGGGAGCAGGGCGACCCGAACTTTGGGGAAAACGTCGACTTCGGTGACCCCGGCTGTGAGCAGCCCCCCGATATCATAAGGGGTTATCCTCTGGTGGGCAGGCAGCACCATCTCCGTTTCGATGAAGTCTTCCCCAACCACCCGCACATGCTGCCAGGGAACAGCCGGAGCGATAATCTCCACCGTATCGTCCTCCGGAAAGTGGAGGTCCTCAATCATGATTACGGCATTAAAACCTTGAGGAAGGGGATCCCCTGTATCGACGACAACCGCCTCTGACCCCAGGCGCAAGCGTAACGGTGTGGTTTCCGAAGCGCCGAAGGTAGCAGCCGCCTGAACGGCGACCCCGTCCATGGCTGCGGCGTGGTAGTGGGGTGAGGACACGGCGGCAAAAACAGGCCGCGCCGTTACCCTCCCCCGTGCCCTGTTGACCGGAATCCTCTCTGGTTCTCCCGGCTGCAATGCCCCTCTTTGCTCAAGAGCTTCCAGATACCTCCGGAGCGCCTCCTCGAGGGGGATGTTCTCTAAATAAGGCTGCCCGACACGAGCCAAAAACTCCACCACCTTCGAATCTCTTTAAAGCACATAATCCGTTCCGAACAAATACACATCCACTTCCGCCTCCTGGGCCAGCCCCTCACTCTCGAGGGGAATACGGACAATCCCGTCCGCTTCCACCATCGGTGTCAGGAGACCTGATTTGCCCAGTATGGGATCCGCCCAGATCCTGCCCTGGTCCCGGCGCAACTTTACCCGGAAGTATTCCTCCCGTCCCGGAGCCGATCCCAGGCTGCGCGCCAGCACTGCTTTAACAGGTGATGCTCCCTCAGGGAGGCTGCGATAGCCCCCGAATTTCAAGAGGGGGGACACCAGCAGATCAAAGGAGATCAAAGCGGCGGCCGGGTGCCCCGGCAAACCGAAGACGGGCTTACCGCCTACTACACCTCCGAGGGTGGGCTTCCCCGGCCGCACCGCCAGGCCATGAAAAATCAGCCCCGGCTCCCCAAGGGCAGCGATGCACCCAGCCGTGTGATCCCTCGTTCCTACCGAACTACCACCCGAGATGACCACCAGATCCGTCTCCCGGCAGGCCTCTCGCAGCCTGTTCTCCAGCAACCCGGTATCATCGCGGACCACTCCGTAGAGCACCGGAGCGCCCCCCAGTGCCCGCACCATGCTGTAAAGGGTGTAGGAATTGATATCACGGACCTCTCCCGGGCGCGGCTTCTCCTCCGGTGGTACCAGCTCATCACCGGTAGAGATGATTCCCACCCTCAAAGGTGCAAAAACATCTAACTCTACCTCACCGATAGAGGCAAGGTATCCGATATCCTGGGGGCGCAGCAAATGGTTGCCGGGGAAAACCTCCTCTCCGGCCTTGATGTCCTCATCGGGACGCAGGATATTCTCCCCGGGCCCCACAGGCCTGAGCACCTCGATGCATCCCTCCCCTGCCTCTTCCGTGTATTCAACCATTACCGCGGCATCGGCACCAGGAGGGAGCATGGCGCCGGTGGCAACCCGCATCGCTTCACCGGGAGCGATCCCTCGCTCCGGAGCAACCCCTGGACGCACCTCCCCGGTAACGGTGAAGAACGCCGGCAGACCCTCACTCGCCCCAAAGGTATCCTCCGCCCTGACGGCATAGCCGTCCACGGTTGAGCGCGCAAAGCCCGGCACATCCTCCCGCGCCACGACGGGGTGGGCAAGGCGCATCCCCAGGCAGTCCAGGAGAGATTTTCTCGTAATCCGGCGCAGCTCCGCCGGTAGGCAGGAAGCCATTTTTTCTCTTGCCTCTTGAACGGTCAGGACATTGAAAAGCTCTTCTCCCATTGAAAACCCCTTCTCAGAAACACCCCAGAGCGCAGTTCTTGATCTTGATCTTCAATCTGTTGCAGGCATCCCCGATAACCCTGGGTTCTACGCCGAGGGAGGCCGCCAGTTCCCGGGCAGCCGGGCAGGTTATCCTTCCCTCAGGAGCGGCTTTCAACAAAGCCTCTCTAATTCTGGGCTCGACTCCGTTTGTCTCTCCACTCTGCATCTTTCTCCTCCCCTTCTTCTCGTGTGATCATATAAACTGCCCGAAACGATTAACTTCGGCTCGGGATCGCTTTTCCCGTTGTTGCTCCACAACCTGCTTCAACGGATGAAAAAGAGCGCCAACCCGGATCGGCTGCGCTCTGCCTATGCTCAGCAACTCCTTTCCAAGGTTGGGAGGCAACCGGGTTTCCCCGTTACCCTATGGCCACTACAACAGCCTGCGTTTAGCTTCCATAGCCATCACGGCCTTAGGAAGGCTAAATCGGAGTCTGCTTTTTTCTACCTATTTAACTCAATTATATTATAAAATTTGCTTTTTGTCGTTTTATTTTAGAGAAAAAAACTCATAAAACCTCATTCAGGCTTCCCCTCCGGTAGCCCATGAGATCAAGAGACACATAATGAAAGCCCAGAGCCTTCAAGTGATCCGCGATCTCCCTGCGGTGTTCCAGAACTGCCGGGAAATGATCGAGAGAAGTCTCAATTCTCCCCACCCCCTGGTGCCAGCGAACCCTCACCGGGCTGCAGCCCAGGGATGACAGATACGCCTCCGCATCCTCGATCATTCTCACCTTATCCCCCGTAATCTCTTCACCGTAAGGGATGCGGCTTGCCAGACAGGCCGCTGCCGGCCGGTCCCAGTTGGGAAGCCCTGCTTTACGAGAATACTGCCGGATTTCCGCCTTCGTTATCCCCACCTCCAGGAGAGGGCTCTGAATTCCCAGTTCCAGTGCAGCCTTTCTCCCGGGCCTGTAATCAATTTCATCATCCTTATTGGAACCATCGAGGACCGCGAGATACCCCTCCTTCCGGGCGAAATCGCAGAGCACCCCAAAAAGGTAGCGCTTGCAGTAATAGCAGCGCTCCGGCGAATTCTCCCTCACCTCCCGGAGTTTCAGCGGCTCGGCCGGGAGAATCACGTGACTGCATCCTAAAAGGGATGCCAGTTCCCCTGCCTCCGCCACCTCCCGCCGGGGCATCAGAACGCTGTCAACGGTTGCCGCCACAACCTTCCCCCCCAATTCCCGCATTGCCAGCAGGAGGAGAAAGGTGCTGTCCACACCGCCGGAAAAAGCTACGACAACACTCTGATAGCTTTTTATCTTGTCGCTCAGAGCCTTGATTTTTTCGTCTCGGAAATCGCTCAACCCTACTCCCGCCCGTCTTCGGCGCTCCATATTTCAGAAGCATTCTTCTTAAAGAAGTATTCTTCAATGCTGCCCCGAACCCTTCCACAAAGACCTGAAGAAAAAAAGCCCGGCACCTAATTCATTATGCAAAAAAGGTGCCGGGCAGGAAAAGCCTCTCTTATCTATTTAAAAGAGGCCCATTACCTTACCTGTCTTCACATCTACATCAACTCTCCTGAAAGCAGGGTCGGAACTTGTTCCGGGCATCAGGCTGATAGAGCCCGCCATCGGGCAGAGGAATCTGGCGCCGCCGTAAACCAGGATGTCCCGGATGGGAAGCCTCCAGCCCTTAGGCACACCCTTCCAAGTAGGCTCGTGGCTCAAACTCAGGTGCGTCTTCACCATCATGGTTGCAAAATCCTTGTAGCGGGGATCGGATTCGAACCTCTTAGCCTTTTCCTCGGCCAGGGGATACCAGTCAACGCCATCGGCACCGTAGACCTCTTTAGCAATCATTTCCACCCGCTGCCGCAGCGGCATCTCCAGCGGATAGAGGAATTTGAAGTCGACTTCCTCCTTGCAGGCGTCCATCACGGCATCCGCCAGCTCCAAAGCTCCCTCTCCGCCCTTGAGCCAGTGCTCGGAAACGGCGCAGCGCGCCCCTGCCTGCTCCGCTATTCTCTTTACCAGCTTTATTTCGGCGTCGGTATCGGTGTAGAAACTGTTGATGCAGACCACCGGCTTGATCCCCGACTTCCTGATGACATTGATCAGGTGCAGCAGGTTCTCGCATCCCTTTTCCACTAAGGAAAGATTTTCTTTGGTGTATTCTTCGGGGATCGGGCGGCCGGGAACAACGGTCGGCCCTCCTCCGTGCATCTTCAGGGCCCGGATTGTGGCCACCAGCACAGATACGTTGGGCTTAAGGCCGCTCAGACGGCACTTCACATTCCAGAACTTCTCAAATCCGATATCGGCTGCAAATCCGCTCTCCGTCACGTGATAGTCGAACATTTTCAACCCCAGGCGGTCGGCAATGATCGATGACTGACCAACGGCAATGTTGGCGAAGGGCCCTGCGTGAACCATGCAAGGCTGGTACTCCACAGTGCAGGCCAGGGTGGGATTGATGGTATTGCGCATCCAGGCACACATGGCTCCGTCGACTTCCAGGTCGGCCGTGGTGATCGGCTTGCCGCTCTTGTCATAGGCGACAACAATCTCCCCTAACCGCTTCCTGAGGTCTTCCAGGTCGTTGGCTATGGAGAGGATGGCCATCAGTTCGGAACTCACCGCAATTCCGAACTTGGATGCCATCATAAAACCGTCCTTCTTGCCCCCGAGGCCGATGATGATATTGCGCAGCGCCTGCGCACAAAAGTCGATGACCCACCCCATCTCTACGTTTTTCGGGTCGATATCAAGCCGCTTCAGGTTCCTTTTTGCCAGCTCCTCATCGGAATAGTTGGCCTCATGCTGCATCCTGGCAGTCAGGGCAACCATCGCCAGGTTGTGAGCATTCATAATATCATTGATATCTCCGGTCAACCCCAGGGAAAACTCCGTCATGGGAATGAGCAGCGCATTGCCACCGCCGGCAGCGGTTCCCTTGATATTCATGGTAGGACCGCCGGACGGCTGGCGAATGGCGCCACCCACATTCTGTCCTCTTTTACCGAGACCCTCGAGAAGCCCCATGGTGGTTGTCGTTTTTCCTTCCCCCAGGGGTGTCGGGGTAATGGCGGTCACTTCAATGTACTTGCCGTCCGGCCGATTCTCCAATCTCTTCATCATCTTGATAAAATCGAGTTTTGGAGTCCTTCCGTAGGGGATGAGCTCGTCCTTTTCCAGCCCCAATCTGTCAATCCACTCTTCCGGAGTTGGCATGTTTTTTTCCGCCTCTTCGGCGATCTGCCAGTCCTTTAAACGAGTTGGATCCCAAGCCATGTCGTTACCTCCCATTTAATTTAATTAATAGGATTTTTTAACTAAGAGAGTTGAAGATATCTTCTTGAAGCACCCCCTTCTTTTGTGCAATTTTTCACATAATGAGCCGTTCAAACCTCCGGGAAATAGAACCGTCAGGCCCCGATCGTGAAATAAATCACATGCAATTCCCGTGCCCGGTCAGGAACTATACCCCCTGTTAGAAGAATCGGGCAAAAAATAAAATCCCCGTCACCCGCAAAAACTTGAGGATAACAGGGATAGAGCGACTCTTGCCACGCCGGCCCCGCCCGCCGGTTTTCAATAACAGTGCAGCAGCACGGCCACGATCATTGGCAACACCTTAGAAGAATCTTCCACAATTTCGGAAGGCATTGCCAAAATATCGTCAACCGGTGCCGGTTTATCGGAAGATCCGGGGAAAATATTTTTCACACCCCGGTTACAGCGCAGCCCGATAAATCTCCGCAATTTCCTCTACTGTGGCATCGCGAGGATTGGTAATCAGACAGACGTCCTCTGCCGCCGCCCTGCTCAGTTCCATGATGTGCTCTTCCTGTAATCCGATTTCGGAAAGCCTCCTCTTGGCCCCGATGTCCCGGCAGAGGCGCTCCACCGCCTCAATCGCTTTCTCGGCCGCATCCCTCGTGCTGAGGTGATCCACCTTCTCCCCCATCGCCCTGGCAATATCCACGTAGCGATCCATACAGGCGATCATGTTGAAGCGCATGACATGGGGCAGAAGTATGGAGTTGACCTCACCGTGGGGGAGATTGAGCAGCCCTCCCAGCGGGTGCGCCATGGCATGAACCGCCCCCATGATGGCGTTGGACATGGCCATTCCGGCCAGCAGGCTGGCCATCGCCATTTTGGTCTTGGCTTCCAGATTGGTGCGGGAGGCCACAGAGGCCCGTAGAGAGGTATTGATCATCTCGATTGCCTTCAGTGCGGCAATATCTGTAATGGGCGTCGCCGCCACCGAAACATACGCTTCAATGGCATGGGTCAGGGCGTCAATGCCGGTATTTGCCGTAAGCCTGGCGCCTATAGTGCTCAACAAAAGGGGATCGATGATCGCTATATCCGGTACCAGCGACTTCGACCCGATGGTCATTTTGACCCTTCTGTGGCTATCCACAATGATGGCGAATTGGGTTACTTCCGCAGCCGCGCCTGCCGTCGTCGCCACACAGATGAGCGGAGGCATGGGTTTTCTGATCTTATCAACACCCTCATAATCCTGGATCTTCCCCCCGTTAGAGGCCAGGATGGCAACAGCCTTTGCAGCGTCAATGGCGCTCCCCCCGCCGAGACCGATAACCGCATCACACCCTGCATCCAGGTAGATCTCCTTGCCCCGGTCGATTTCATAGTCCTTGGGATTTTCGCTTGGCCCCGTCCAGACCTGGTACTCCAGATCGACTTCTTTCAGATGCTTTACCGCCTGGTCCACCCAACCCGCCTGGGCTACCCCTTCATCGCTCACCACAAGCACCTTGGTGGCTCCCAGGCGACGAGCGCTATCCCCTACCAGGCTCAGAGTATCTTTACCGAAGATTATTTCAGGAACCATAAACTTAAAGATTTCCACCGGGCCTGCCCCCCTGTTAAATAATAATCTGACATAATACTTTTTTCTTCGCGAAAAGCTATTTACCTTTTTTTAAGAGCTTAATCAATATCAACCGGTTAAAAGAATGACAGCAACACCCGGCAGAAGGCGTGCTCATAAAAAAACGCCTCCGGCATCTTTGGCCGCAGCCGTGCGGCCGCCAGAGGCACTTTACCCTTTTATCAGATGATGCCTCACTTGTGCTGTACACAGACTGCCGCCATCTCCCCGGCAAGTTTTTTCCGCCTGCAGATTGGGCAGAGGTTCTCGACTGCGATACCAGTATTGTCCAGTCGGTCACGGACATGGACGAACAGGGGCTGCGCGCCAACAGGAGCCCCGCACTCCGGACATCTGACTACCTGTAACTCCGCCTGCCAGGTATCCCCGAAGAGCCGATCCCCACTTTCTGTAAACTTAACCGTCCCGGTCGGGCAGACCTGTTCGCAGGCCCGGCAGCCCATGCAGGCGGCGGCCTGTTTACCGAAGGGCGGAGTGATCCTCCGGCGGACGCCACGGAAGGCAAAACCGATGGCATAGGCGCCAACCTGCTCACAGGTCCGGACGCAGAGCCCGCAGAGGATACAGCCGTCCTTATCCGCTCCCAGGCGCTTAAAGGGGGTATCGGTAACCCCCAGTTTCTCCGCCAGCTCCCGCACCACCGGAGCGTTCGGGGCCATTGCCAGGAGCAGCCGGACCAATACCTGGCGACACTGGCGGACGCGTTCCGAGTCCGTCTCCACTACCAGGCCATCGCTTACCGGTAGGGTGCAGGATGCGGTAAGCCCCGGCCTGCCACCCGCTGTTACCTCCACCACGCAGATCCTGCAGGAGCCGTAGGGGTTGAGACCCTCGTGATGGCAAAGTGTGGGGATCCAGATCCCTTCCCTCCTGGCAACTTCCAGGACCGTTTCCCCATCCCGCGCCGGGAACTCTCTGCCGTTAATAGTGATCATCATGGATGATACCTCCTCCTGGGGACCACTCTAATCGCTTTGTGTCGGCAGGTATTCAGGCACGCCCGGCACCTGATGCACTTGTCCTGATCCAGCCGATACGGCTTATCCTTTTCACCGACAATTGCACCCTGCGGGCAGACCTCAGAGCACCGGCCGCAGCTTTTACATTTCTCCTCATCGACGGTCAGTTCAAACAGTTCCCGGCAAACACCAGCCGGACAGAACCTCTCGCGAATGTGAGCCTCGTACTCATCCCGGAAATACTTCAGTGTGCTCAAAACAGGGTTCGGGGCCGTTTGCCCGAGGCCGCAGAGAGCAGTGTCTTTAACGGCATAGGCGAGCTCTTCCAGGAGCTCCAGGTCGGACATTTCCGCCTCTCCCTTACAGATCTTGTCAAGCAGCTCCAGCATCTGCCTGGTCCCTTCACGGCAGGGCAGGCACTTCCCGCAAGATTCGTCCTGGGTGAAGGCGATAAAAAAGCGGGCCACATCCACCATACAGGAGCGTTCATTCATGACGACCATACCGCCGGAGCCCATAATCGCCCCCGCCCTGGTGAGGGCATCGTAATCAACGGGAAGGTCGATTAAAGAAGCGGGTATGCAGCCACCAGAGGGGCCACCGGTCTGTACCGCTTTGAGGTCGAACACTCCGGTCCCCCCGCCGATATCGTAGACGATCTGCCGCAGTGTGGTGCCCATGGGAACCTCTACCAGACCGTTGTTCCTGATATCTCCTACAAGGGCGAAAACCTTAGTACCGCTACTGGTCGGCGTTCCCACCCCGGCGAACCAGTCTCCCCCCCTCATGATGATCGGGGGAATATTCGCCCAGGTCTCGACGTTGTTGATGTTGGTGGGTTTTCCCCAGAGCCCCTGCTGTGCCGGGAAAGGAGGACGCGGTCTGGGCTCACCCATCTTTCCCTCGATAGAGGCTATCAATGCCGTTTCCTCACCGCAGACAAAGGCGCCCCGCCCTTCGACAACCCGGATCCGAAAAGAGAAGCCGGAACCGAAGATATTATCGCCCAAGAACCCGTATTTCTCCGCCTGGCGAATGGCCTCCTTGAGCGTGGCCACTGCCAAGGGATACTCCGCCCGGCAGTAAATGATGCCGGTTTGGGCGCCAATGGCATATCCCCCGATGGCCATCCCCTCCAGGACGGTATGGGGGTCCCCTTCCAAGATACTGCGGTCCATGTAGGCCCCCGGATCCCCCTCATCGGCGTTGCAGATCACGTACTTGACATCTCCGGAAGCCGCCCGGGCGAAGCCCCACTTCTTTCCCGTGAGGAAGCCCGCCCCACCGCGCCCACGCAAACCGGATTTGACCACCTCCTCGATGACCTCCTCGGGCTGCATCTGCACGGCCTTTTTAAGGGCCAGGTAACCGCCCCGGGCCACATACTCGGCGATACTCTCCGGGTTGATATACCCGCAGTTCCTGGTGGCAATTCTGACCTGGGGGCCGTAAAAAGGGTTCTTTTCCAGCGGATGATCCCCTTCGGGAGCCAGCTCCACCTTCTCCCCCGTCAAGAGCAGCTCATCTGCGTATATCTCCCCGAGAAGCCTTCTTCTGGGTAGCTTACCGGCAGCAACCCCCTCAACGATCTGTTCGGCCAGCTGGCGGTCTACCCGGGAATAAACATAGCGAGGCCAGCCGGGCTGCTGCACAGTTACCAGCGGCTCTCCCTGGCAGAAACCCAGGCAGCCGACAGTAGATACATCCCACTCCAAGCCACGCCGGGCCACCACATCCTGCAAGAACGTGTAAACATCCTCCGCACCTGCAGCTCGACCGCAGGTAGCCCTTCCGACAGAAATCTTCACCCGCTCCGGGTAGAGTGTAGAAAGGCCTTCCTTTTTCAGAATCTCCAGTTCTTTCACTTCTCCTCTTCCTCCTGCCATTCTGCCAACGTGCCGGGGACATCTTCCGGTCTCATACGACCGTAAGTTTTACCGTCGATACTCACCACAGGCGCCAAGCTGCAGCAGCCCAGGCACCTCACGCCCTCCAGCGTAAACCTTCCGTCTTTGGTGGTCTGACCTTCCTTGATCTGCAACTCCTTTTCCAGCCGCTCGCTCAGCTGAGCCGCTCCCTTAACATGACATGCCGTACCATGGCAGACCGCAATCAGATGCTCCCCTTTTGGTTCCAGGCTGTAGGCGGCATAAAAGGTAGCCACACCATAAACCTGGGTAAGGGGAATCTTGAGCTCCCTGGCCACCAGTTCCATGGCTTCTTCGGGAACATAGCGGTACTTCTGCTGGATGTCTCCCAGGATCCCGGAAACCCTGCCGTTAACCTCTTGATGCCTGGAAATTATCTTGAGAACCTCAGACTCCTTCATGCTCTCCTCTCCTTTTCCAAAGAAGCTCCAAAAGGTAAAAAGGGGCGGAACCAGTGGATCCGCCCCACACTTGCTGCTGATCAGCCCCCTGCAATCCTGGGAAAAATCGCCACCTCATCATCTTCTTTGAGAGGTGTCACCAGGCCCGACAGGTGCTCAATTGCCCTCCCGTTAACCAGAATGATCACATCGGAACTGAGTTGTTTCTCCTGAACGGAATCTGTGGGAGCAAAGAGCCACCGGGTCAGCTCCCTTCCGTAATGGTCGGATAGTTTTTCGAGCAGTTCTACCAGCACTGGAGCCGTAAAATCCGTGGTTTCTTTAACCCCGGTAATGTCCCGGAGAAGAGCGAAAAACTTCACTTTCAAAAGGGTTCACCCTTCCCTGTCTTACTCGAGTCCCAACTCCCGCAGTTTTTCCCGTGTAGGCCTGCCCTCCGCATCCCAACCGCGGAGTTTATAGTATTCGGGAAGCATGGCATCCAGTTTATTGACCGCTCCCTTGCAGGGACCGACCTTGACCGGCTCTTTCAAAATGCGCGGCGGCAGCGTATCATCCGCTTTGGTAAAGCCGTTCGCCAGGAGGAAGAGCCGCTCCATGTTCCAGATCCTCTCGCCGATCTTCATGATTTCTTCAACGGTAAAGTTAATTCCTGTTGCAGCTGTGAGTTGTTCGGAAAGTTCCGGGGCTCCAATGGCAAATGTCAGGAAGAGGCAGATCCCGGAAGAGTCTACGGCTGCGGTGAGATCCTGGAAGATCTTCGTCCACTGAGCCTTCCCTTCGGTCGCCAGGTTGTCGAGCTTCTCCGGAATTCCCAGGATCTCCGGAGCGGTCATATAGCCGCGGACATGGCAGCCGCCGCGGTTGTTGGTGGCATAGTTGAGGCCCATTCCCTGCAGGACGCGCGGGTCGTAGGCAGCCATCTCCTGCTTCTTGCAGGTCATCGACAGTTCCGGATGCCCGTACTTGCTGGCCAGGCGGTAAGAACCTTCAGCTATATCATTGCCAAAACCTTCTCTGTAAGCAGCTTTTCTGGAAAGCTCAACCATTGCTGCCGCATTCCCGAATCCCAACGGCATCCCGGTTTCCTTCTCAGTAATGGCTCCAATTTCGTAGAGTTCAAAAGCACAAGCAATAGTGCTGCCCAGGGTGATGGGATCCATCCCCAGCTCGTTGCAGTAGTTGTTGGCCTTGAGGATCGCCGCCAGGTCACCGACCCCACAGTCTGCCCCCAGCGACCACTGGGCCTCGTACTCGGGACCCTCTCCGAATCCCTTAAAAGGCCCTTCGGGCACACGGGTGATCCGCCCACAGCCGACGCCGCAGCCCATGCAGCCCTTGTTGCGAACCAGATAGGTCTTGGCCAGGGTTTCACCGCTGGTCTCCTCGGCGAACTGAAACTGCCCGGAATCGCGGAAGTTGTTGACCGGGTAACCGCCGGATTGATCGAGGATGTTCACCAGAATTCCGGTGCCATAGGCAGGCAGCCCCTGACCGGTCACCGGATGGTTCTTGACCATTTCTCTCGCTTTCGCCAGCGCTTCCATGAAGGCATCGGGGTCCGCTACCCTGACCGCTCCCGTTCCCTTGACCACTACCGCTTTCAGGTTTTTAGAGCCCATAACCGCTCCAACACCGGAACGCCCGGCAGCACGGGTATAGTCGTTGATGATGCAGGCGAATTTCACCAGGTTCTCCCCTTCCGGACCGATGCAGGCTACCTTGGCATCGAAGTCGGTTTCATTGCGCAGGGTATCGGTCGTCTCATTGACGTCCTTGCCCCAGAGATGCTCTGCACTCCGGATCTCCACCTGATCGTCGTTGATCCAGAGATAAACCGGCTTCTCAGCTTTGCCTTCAATGATGATTCCGTCATATCCGGCGTATTTCAGTTCGGGCCCCCAATAGCCGCCTGAGTTTGATGCCGCCATAGCCCCGGTGAGCGGTGCCTTGCAGATGACGTTGTAGCGACCGGCGTTGGTGGCCAGTGTACCGGTCAGAGGACCGGTCATAAAGATTAAATTGTTTGCTTCACTAAGGGGATCGATCTCGGGGTCGCATTCTTTGATCCAGAGGCGTGTGCCCAACCCGCGAGCCCCTATGTAGTTCTTCGCTTCCACCGGATCCAGGGCCTCTTTTTTAATTGTTCCGCTGGTCAGGTTAACCCGCAGAATCTGTCCTACCCAACCGTACATTATTTGGTCACCTCCTGCAGCGCCTCTTTAAATATCGCAGCATATGCCCGTTTTTTGGCCAGCGCCCCCGCCGTCGCCTCAACGTAAGTGATGGCTCCACCGGGGCAGAACCGGGCACACTGCGGATCGCCGCCACAGAGGTCGCAGCGGAGAACCCGGTTCTTCACGGAATCATAGGAGGCATTGCCGAAGGGGCAGGCCTGAATGCACATCTTGCAGCGGATGCACTTACCGTCATCCACCTCCAGGGCGCCTGTCGCTATATTGCGCTTGAGCGCTCCCGTGGGGCAGACCTTTTCACACGCTGCAGCGTCACACTGCAGACACATCAGCGGTACAGAAATCCCCTCTTTTTCAAACTGCACCACATTGACTCTGGCCGCACTGGGGCGAAACTCTTTGTCATGTTTAAAAGAGCACGCCAGTTCGCAGGTGCGGCAGGATATACACTTCTCAGGATTGAGCATCAGTACCTTTGCCATCCGCAAGTCCGGCCTTCAACTCCGGCCAGACGCTTCACCTCCCTTGAGGATTCTTGTTTTCTTTTTAACAACTTTTTTTCTTTGAAATCACATCCAAGGTACCGTTATTCAGAAAATGCCTTATGACACCTCGAACCAAACAGTCAGGAAACGCCTTCAACCCTTACAGTTTCTAATACAAACCAGACCCTCTCTCGCAACACCTCCCTTTTCTCAGTTTGGCTTCGCCGGCTGGAATCCGGTGTTTCTTTAATAACTCTCCATGCGATTTGACTGGGGAAAAACAGATGCCCTTTATCTCTTAATCCGTTATCGAGGCGGCATCTCTCCTTCCAAAGAACAGGTATGCTGGGGGACGTTTTAAAAGATCTGGTGGGATAGTTGGAATGGGACAACTGGGAAGAACAATGCGGAACCCTCTCATTGAGTTAATTCTTTTCTTTATAAAGGTAGCGCAATACCCGGGGCGTCGTCTGCAGCCACTCTGCCGCCTGCGGGTAACGCCATCCTGATTCTTCTAGTGCTTTTTTGATCAGTTGGCGGACTGCGTCTGAGGTAACCCTTTTCAAATCATCTATAAAAGCCGGCAGGTCAAATCCACCTTTCACGTCAACCTCCCGGATAAAGGCTGCCAAGACGGCTGCTGCCTCCTCCTTCCAGCGCTGGTCCGGCGCAGGCGTAGGGTCATCCTGCGCCCTCACCTCATCAGCATCGGCGCGGGGAGCCGCTGCGGCCTGCTCCTCTTCTCGCCGCTTTTTAGTAATCTTGGCCGGAAGATGTTCCGGCAAAATGGTCTTTCCGTCACAGATGGCAGCAACCTGGGCCATCACATTGGCAAGCTCACGGATGTTTCCCGGCCAATTATAGCGTTCTAATGCCTCAACCACCTCGCTGCTGAGACGGGGCACCTGGTCGGGATCAAAGTAACTGCTGAGAAAGTGTTCGGCCAGCAGGCAGATATCTTCCTTCCGCTCCCGCAGAGGAGGAAGGGTCAGCGTCACCACGTCCAGCCGGTAAAACAGGTCCTCCCGGAAGCGCTTTTCCGCCACAAGCTTTTCCAGGGGAGCATTGGTCGCCGCGATCACCCTGGTATCGACGCGGATCGGCTTCTCACCACCAACCCGAAATATTTCCCCGGTTTCCAGGACCCGCAGAAGCTTTACCTGAATCGCCAGGCTGGCCTCCCCGATTTCGTCTAAGAAAAGGGTGCCCCGGTGCGCCAGCTCGAAAATTCCTCTGTGCATGCTGGTCGCACCGGTGAAAGCGCCCTTTTCGTGGCCGAACAGCTCACTCTCCAGAAGATTCTCGGTAAAGGCGCCGCAGTTGATGGCAAGGAAAGGTTGGTCGGCACGGTTGCTGACTGCGTGAATATAACGGGCGAGCACCTCCTTGCCGGTTCCCGTTTCCCCTCTGATTAGAATAGTAATGTTCTTGGTTGCCAGCTTTTCGGCTATGGTCAGCAGCCGCTGCATTTTCTCGCTTCTACCGGCCACAAACCCGATTTTCTCCATCACCTTTTTTCTCTGGGCGAGTGTATCGTCTTCGAAGGTTTCCCCCCGCGCCAGGGCGCGGTTCAAGGCCCGGTCGATAATGGCTTCCAGGGCATCCAGGTCGTCAAAGGGCTTTTCCAAATAGTCGTAAGCCCCCAATTGAATGGCCTCTACTGCAGACTTAACGGTAGAATAGCCGGTCATGATCAAAACTTCACTGCGGGGATGGCGCGCCTTCACCTCCCGTAGAAGGGTAAGTCCGTCGGTATCCGGCAGCTTCAGATCGAGCATCACCAGGTGATAATAGCTCTGCAGGGCATCCCTTGCCTGCCGGCCGTTTTCGGCAACTTCGACCTCATAACCCTTTCCTTCCAGAAAGAACCGGAAAAAGTTTCCCATTTCCACTTCATCGTCGACAACTAAAACCCGCGCCGCTATCGTTTACCCCTCCCTATATCCTCTTCTCATTCCCCGTCAGCCGTTTCCTTCCTTCCGCCGCCGTTCTCGCTCCCACCATCGCTCGGGGAAGGGGGGAGATAGACTGTAAACGTCGATCCCTTGCCGGGCTCACTCTCGACAGCGATGGTCCCGCCGTGCTTCTGAACGATCCCCAGGCTCACCGAAAGGCCCAGGCCCGTTCCGCCACCGCCCTTGCTGGTGAAAAAGGGATCGAAAATCTTGGTGATGATCTGCTGCGGTACTCCTTTGCCGTTGTCGATTACTTTAACAAAAACCTGGTTTCTCTCCTCATCGAAGCCCGTTTGCACCACAATCCGGCGCCCCTCGGTCTTCTTTTCGAAAGACTGTTTGGCGTTAAGCAACAGGTTTACGATGACCTGCTCCAGCTGCTGGGCGTTTCCTTCGATGGGGGGAAGATCCTCGCTTAAGTCGAGGACCATTTCGATGTTGTCGGTCTCAATGTGATAGGACACCAGCTTCAAGGCCTCATCGACGACGCTGTTCAGCGATAGAGGCTCGAAAACGTACTGCTCCTGTCTGGAAAAGGTGAGCAGTCCGCGCACAATCCTCTTGCAGCGCAGACCGCAGGCCTTGATATCCTCCAAAATCTTGTATCTCCGGTCTGTTTCCGGCAGTCCCCGCATTAGCAGTTGGGCATCTCCTATAATCACGGCAAGGGGAGTATTCAGTTCGTGAGCAACACCTGCCGCCATCTCCCCGAGGGCTGCCAGGCGCGCTGCCTGCAGAAGCTGGACCTGCATTTTCAGCCTTTCCGTTATATCCTTGAGGTAGACCACCACACCGAGGTCCCTGATCTGCTGAAAGGCCGGATAGGCGTACATCTCCAGCACCCGACCGTCTTCCAGCTGCCGCTGGGTGGTAGCCGTTTCCCCCGTCTCCAAGGCCTCTTTAATGCTGCAATCGGAACAGTTGCCTTTCACCGTACAGAAGATATCGCAGTACTTCTTCCCCAGGATCTCATCCTCGGGAAGCCCGCAGAACTGCAATGCCGCCAGGTTCACCCGCAGAATTTGCAGCTCCCGGTCGAGAAGAACGATGCTGTCCCTTACTGCTTTGAATGTCGCCTCCCATTCAGACTTCGCCCTGTTGACCTCGGCAAAGAGAGCACCGTCCTGGAGGTAAATCGCCAGCTGATTGGCGAGCTGCTGGAGAAAAGCCAGGTCCAAAGGATCGTACGTGGTCTGCCGGTCGCTCCCCACTATAAAAAGACCGTAAATCTTGTTCTGCGTGATCAAAGGGCTGATCACGGCCACCTCCAGGCCCAGCCCCGTCAGGTAGTCATCCTCGCTGCCGCTATCCCGGAACCAGACAAGCTGCCGTTCCCCGGTTATGGACTCCCAGAGGGTTTTCCCCACAGACCTGGAAATCTCTTTACCTCTGCGGCAGCGTTCATCAAGGGGGTGGCAGCAAGAGGCGAACAGCCGCCCTCCTTTCAACGTCAAAATAATGATCCGCTTCAGATAAAAAATCTGACCGGCCCGGTCAAATATCTTCTTTGCCGTGTTGTCGAGGCAATCCTTCGGCAGACTGATATTAAATTCCTGCGCCAGCTCATTGATGATCTCCAGCTGGGAATTCCTCTTGGAGATCTCCGCAATCTTCTCTTTCAATTCGGTGTAATAACTGCGTTTCGAGGCATAAACACCGGTCAGCTTTTCAATCAACTGGGCCTTCTGCTCCGGCATCTTCATCACCTCCCCGAAGCAAACTGCAGCAGGGGCAATCCCCGGCCCTCTTCACTTCCAGCTCATGAAAAGAAGTCGACATACCGTCGAAAAACAGCATCCTGCCGACCAGCGGGTTACCTACCTTCAGCAACAGCTTCAACACCTCATGAGCCTGCAATACGCCGATAATTCCGGGAGAGGTGCTTAAAACGGGAAGGGGGCCGCCCGCATCCGGCTCCTCTCCGCCAACACGCCGGGAAGGGGGGAAGACGCAGGCATAGCAGGGGCCAACACCCGGCAGGACGGTCATCAGACGCCCGCTAAACCCCAGCACCCCCCCCTCGACTAAAGGCTTCCGCAAGGTAACGCAGACCTCGTTTACCAGGTAACGGGTTTCCTCATTATCAAGGGCGGCAACCACAATATCATATCTCTCCACAAGCTCCCGGGCATTGGCAGCGGTCAGTCTGAAATCATAAGGTATAACCTCGATCTCAGGATTGAGGGCGCTTAACGTCATTTTTGCCGACTCCGCTTTCGACATCCCGATCCTGCCGGTATCGTGCAGGATCTGGCGCTGCAGGTTGGACAGTTCCACGTCCTGGTCGTCGATGATCCCGATTGTTCCTACCCCGGCCGCCGCCAGGTAATAGGCAGCTGCCGATCCCAGACCTCCGGCGCCGACAACCAAAACCTTCCCCGCAGCAAGGCGCTCTTGTCCTTCTTCTCCAAAGCCGTCGATTATCAGCTGCCTGCTGTACCGCTCGCGTTCTTGCTCCTTCAACATAGCAACAACTCCCCGCGATCTCACCTGCAGAACGATTGCTGGTTCCGTTTTTTCGTTACACTTCTCAAGATAATCTTTAACCAAAATCTCACGCAAAATCTATACCAGCTTTCCGAATTCTCGTCAGGGACGAGCAAAGGTTTCCGGATTTCCGTCACCAAGCCTGACGGAAGCTTGTCTTCAAGCACCCTGATAAACAGACCAAACAGCCGCAAGATGGAGTCCTGACAGCTCTCAAGAACACCACTATATTACTTTGATTATCTCCTTCTTTTTTCCTCCATCGGGGACGGATAAATATTAACCAATTGTTACCGCTCAAGAGAGTGGAAAGGCATACCGCGATAGTCGGGCGGCGTAACGGTCTTCCCTTGTCACGCCAGATCGCCAGTATGCATCACAGTTCGAGGAATGCTGTATCTCGACTACCGGAGTCTTGTTATCGATGTTATTTTGACGTCGACAAGGGGTAATAAAAGAGGACGAGATTTAAGAAAAAAAATCATTTTATGCAGCAGGAATTAGAGCATCAATGGAGAATAAATAATATGCTTATATTAAAGAAGCCGCCAGGATGATAGCTGTCCGTGCTATCACTTTTAGGGGGGGCACCTGGCGGCTTCGGGGGCCTCGTTTTTATAGGGGGTTTTTTAATCCCTCTATTTTTTTAGATGCTTTGTGAAATAAATCACTTCCCCTTTACACAATAGATAATACCAAATACTATTTTATTAGTCAAATGCTTTTGTGAATTTTTCGATAATTATTAATTAATCCTACTGCAAAGCAGGTGCTTCCCATGATCGAAGAAGTCCTTTTAGCAACATCCAAGGGCCTACGGCCCCAATCCGTTGCCCAAGGAGAAAAAGGGAACTTCACCCAGGCTCTGCAAAAAGCCCTCAGAAAGGAGGGGAACAGCTTCGACTCGATCTTCCAGGAAGCAGGGGAAAAATGGGGATTGCCGCCGGCCCTGCTGAAGGCGGTCGCCCTGGTGGAGTCGAACCTCAATCCCCGAGCGGTTTCCCGTGCCGGAGCCCAGGGTTTGATGCAGCTGATGCCCTCGACGGCGCTCTCTCTAGGAGTCAAAAACCCCTTTGACCCCAGGGAAAACATCTTCGGCGGAGCCAGATACCTCCGCTCCCTCCTCGACCGCTTTGGTGGAGATGTCCGCCTCGCTCTGGCGGCATACAACGCCGGCCCGGGAACAGTGGAAAAATACAACGGGGTGCCCCCTTTTCCGGAAACGCAAAAATACCTGCAGCGCGTCCTGGAGACCGCCCGCAACACGGCATCCCTCAACGGCAGTTTAGAGGCAGCCGAAGAGATGCCCACCACACGCCGGCCGGCAGGTGCCCGATCCCGGCAGGATGCCGCCGCGGGGATAGCAACGGCGGAGGTATCGCCGGAGTGGGTGAGGGTCTGGGCCGCCCTTCTGCTGGCCGAAGCTGCCCTGGCAGCAGGCAGCTCTAACGAAACGGCGGACTGACACTCTCGCAGGACGGGTTGCTCCGCAAATCAATCCCTTTTGCCCCTAAAATACTTTCGGCGCTTGCCTAACCGAAAGGCTGCCGCCCGATCGAGAGCCGGAATAAAATAGCAGGTAAATTATGATACAATAACTGCCGGAGTGATGAAGAATGACAACAGCAATAGAGAATCAGGACATCATCTGCCTTTCCACAGTCGACTGGGATCCCATCTGGACGCGCAAGCAGCAGATCATCTCCCGGCTTCCCCTTTCCAACCGCATCCTTTACGTAGAGCCCCCGATTTCTCTGCTTTCCCCTTTCAAAGACAAGGCCTGCTGGAAAAAGTGGCCCCTGTGGTGGAAAGGACTGCGGCAGTGGAGGGAAAACATCTATCTGTACTCCCCTCCCGTCATCGCCCCCTTTGGCAACGTCTACCGGCAGGTGAACAGGCTTAATCAGGCCTGGCTGGCCCCCTTCATTCGCCGGGCGGCACGCCGGCTGAACTTCCGGGAGCCGCTGCTCTGGACTTACCTGCCCAACAGCGCCGACATCGTCGGCAGGCTCGGAGAAAAGCTGGTGATCTACGATTGTGTGGACGAGCACTCCGCATACAGCGGTTTCCGCCCGGAAACCGTCTGGGATATGGAGAAAAGCCTTCTTGAGAAGGCAGATATCGTCTTTACGACGGCCGAGGGCCTCTACGAAAAAAGAAAGCCCTTCTCTCGGGAAATTCACCTGATACCCAACGCGGCGGATGTCGACCACTTCCAGAAGTCAGTTTTAGAAACAACACCCCTGGCTCCGGAACTGAAGGGGCTTCCCCATCCGGTGATCGGCTTCGTCGGCGTAATCCAGGACTGGATAGACCTGGACTTAATAGCCGATCTGGCCGCAGCGCGTCCGGGGTGGTCCTTCGTTCTGGTAGGCCCCGCGGGGCCAGGAGTCGATCTCAAGACGCTGCACTCCCTCCCCAATGTGCATCTGCTCGGCAGAAGGGACAAAGAGGTCCTGCCCTCTTATTTCAAGGGTTTTGACGTCTGCCTGAACGCCTTCCGGCTGAACCGGTTGACGGCAACGGTCAGTCCGCTGAAGTTCTACGAATATCTGGCCTCTGGAAAGCCGGTGGTTTCCGTCCCCCTTCCGGCAGTAGAACCCTTTGCCGATGTAGTAGAAATTGCCAGGACCCCCGCCGAGTTCCTCAAAAAAATCGAGCAGGCACTGGCCTTGGAAACTCCGGAACGCCGGAAGCTGCGCTTAAAAAGGGCTCAAGAAAATTCCTGGGATCAAAGGGTTGCGGAGATCATGGAAAAAATAGCACCGAAATTGTAGTTGTTAAACAGATGTGATCGAAAGGAACCCGTACGCTTGTGAAGAATATCTCTTGGAGTACAAACATTAAGGAGAACTGGAAAGGATGAATCTCATGGAATCAGAAAGACAGGTGGCAATTTTCGGACTCGGTTTTATCGGACTTCCGCTTGCCCTCAGCTTTGCCTTAAAAGGGTGCCGGGTGATCGGTGTAGATGTCGATGAACAGCTCGTGCAGGACTTAAATAAAGGGGTCACCTACCACCTGGAAGCAAAGGATGGGATCCCCATCCAGCAGATCTTAAAGGAGCAGCTGGCCGCAGGCAGATTCCAGGCAACCACCGACCCGGAGCAGGCCACTAAATCCTCAACCGACGTAATCGTCACAGTAGGAGTGCCAGTCACCGACGGCATACCTGACTACAGCTACATTCGAGCCGCCGTTCAGACCATCGCCAGTTATCTGCGCCCCGGGCAGCTGGTTCTCATCCGCAGCACCGTCACCCCGGGCACAACCCGCCGCCTCCTTCAACCAATTCTGGAAAGCTCAGGCTTGCAGGCGGAAAGGGACTTCTATCTCGCTTATGCCTCTGAGCGCATCGCCGAAGGGCGCGCCTTTGAAGAGTTCGAAAACATGCCAACACTTGTGGCCGGAGCGGGAGAAAAAAGCCTAAAACGCGCCAGGGAAGTTTTAAGCATCGTCACCAGGGCCGAAATTCACGAAGCCAGCAGTTACGAAGTTGTGGAAACGGCCAAAGTCTTTGAAAACATCTCCAGAGACGTGGATATCGCCATGGTCAATGAATTCGCCGTTTTCACCAAGGCCATCGGCATCGATATTTTCGAGGTGATCAGGCTGGCCAACACCCATAAGAGAGTCAATCTGTTGCAGCCAGGACCCGGTGTTGGCGGATACTGTCTGCCGAACGCCCTCTATTATCTCCTCCCCCGCGCCCTCGAGGCCAACCTCAACCTCCGCCTGCTTCCTGTGGCACGGCGGATAAACGACGAGACCCCCCGGCGAATTGCCGGCCTGATTCTTAAGAATCTGCCCGTGCCTCCGTCTCGGGCCAAGGTCGCCGTTTTGGGGATTGCCATGAAGGACTATTCCAACGATGATCGCTTAAGCCCGGCGCTGAAAGTAATCGAATTTTTAGAATCCGCCGGCGTCACCGTGGCCGCCTACGACCCTGCAGTTCCACAAAGGTACCCTTTTAAGGTCGACTCTCTGGAAGACGCCCTGCGCGGAGCCTGCGGCATCGCCGTGCTGGCCAGGCAGAGGAACATTGACTACGAGAAACTCGCCGAGTTCCGTAAACTGATGAAAGAAGACCCTTTTATCGTCGACACCAGGAATGTCTACAACAGGAGGCAGGCAGAAGCCGCCGGTTTTCGGCTGGAAACCCTTTAAACAACCGAAGATGGAAAAGGACTTTCCCGGTTGGCGGAAAGTCCTTTTTTGCTGATTAGACATTCCTCCGAGCACGAAAAGTATTGCAGGAAACACCGGTGCCATCATCATCCCTGCTGCTTTTGAATTCGACATCATCGGCCTGACACTCATTGTTATTATTAAACTCGCATCTGCTGCAGCCACAGCGCACTCTGGGCACTCTCTCACCTCCCTTGCGTCAGCTTGAGCCTGTGTTCTTATTATCGGCCCGAAAAAGAGGGGCTATCCAGTTAAGTTTTTTCAAAATTGCCGCCCTTTCCGCCGGGTTTATTTTTTCAAAATAAAAACATAATAAGAACAGGAAACGAGAATACCGCCCAACCTGGGGAAAGGAGGTTTAAACCGCTCATGGAGGTTTTTGTCGACCCCGACCTCTGCATCAGCTGCGGAACCTGCATCGATCTCTGCCCGGAGATCTACGATTGGGACGAGGACGGGAAAGCCAGGGCGATCGAAGAGGAAGTCCCTGAGGAGCTTGAAGATTGCGCCAAAGAAGCTGTAGAAAGCTGCCCCGTCGATGCCATCAAAGAATCGCCATAAAATCCCGGCTCCCGGGTTCCCCTTTCAAAGGCCGAGAAATGCCGTCGGACCCCCTTTCTTTCAAACCCTGTCCCCCCTTCAACTTACCTGCGCCGGCAGTTTTAGCCTCATTTCCGGTCGCAACCGACAAATAATTGCAATTCTTCCCATCATATCTTTTTGGTATAATAAAAGGCAGAGGTTTACCGGTTACCCTCTAATAAGGAGATGGCTCTTAATGAAAAGGACCGGAGGGCTGATTACCGCCTGTGCCTGCATTCTCGCATGTTTGCTCTTTACTGCCGGACTCTTTTTGGCGGGAGTATTTTCCCGCCCAGATACATCGGATCCCCAACAGACCGCAGACTTTAAGAAATTCAACGTGTTACTGCTTGGAAGCGATGCCAGGCCTGGGGAAAAGGTCGGCAATACGGATACCATCATGGTTGCCCAGGTAAGCCCGGAGAGGATAGCCATCCTCTCCATACCCAGAGACACGCGGGTGGAGATTCCCGGCAAAGGAACACAGAAAATTAACTCCGCCGCCCGTTATGGCGGCCCCGAACTGACGGCAGCAGTAGTATCAGATCTGATCGGCGTTGACGTCGATAAATACGTTCTGGTGCGCTGGGAAGGCTTTATCAAGATCGTCGACATCCTGGGTGGGGTAACGGTGGATGTTCCCAAAGATATGTACTACGACTCCGGCGACGGAGAGGAATACATCATCGACCTTAAAAAGGGCAAACAGAGGTTAAACGGCAGGCAGGCGCTGGCCTTCGCCCGGTTCCGCAATGAGGCCCTGGGGGACATCGACCGCAGCGGACAGCAGCTCGCCTTGATGAAGTCCTTGATCGAGCAGGCGAAAAAGCCTGCCACCCTGCTGAAACTACCCTGGCTGGTACCGCAGCTGTACAAAAATGTGGAAACAAATCTCGACCTTCAGGAGCTTCTGATCCTGGCCAGGGCAGGAAGCAACCTGAACGGCGTAGCCGTCGTTACCCAGACGCTCCCCGGTTACTTTCTCGATCTGAACGGTGTCAGCTACTGGGGGGTGGAGCCGGAGCAGGCCCGTCAGGTGGCTTATAATCTCTTCACCTACGGTATAACCACGACAAACGTCGTCCTGGAGCCGCCCCCGGGAGCAAGGCAAATTCCTGCAGACAAAACTCCGACGCCGCCGCTTGTCGCTCAAAATCCAGAAAAAGAAAAAGAAGAAGAAAAGCAAGAGGAACTACCTTCGGAGACCATCGACCTTCCGGATCCACCGGAGCCGGGGAATGAAGGGAAGCCGCTCCCCGGAACCGAACCGCCAACAGAGCCGGGAGAAGGGGCCGGAACACCTCCGCAAGAAGTCCCCCTACCCCCCGCTGATCAACAAGAAACGGCGCTTCCCCAAAAGGTCAGAAGTATTAACTAGTGCAGGTTGGGCGGCGTCTCCCGGAAGTAGCGAAGAGCCTGATCTGCGGCTTCCTTCAGCCTCTGCAGGTCATCATTCCCCGTCCCTTCGGCGGGCAGCTGTTCCGTCAGGTCATGATAGCGCCGCCGCACCTCCTCGGGACCGGAGGGTATTTTCTCAAAACCCAGCACCTTGAAATAAGCAGGCACTTCTTCCTTTTCCGAGAGCTTCATCCCCTGGACCCACTTCTCCAGCCCGTAAACTCCCCGCTCCAGGATGCGGGCCAGGTCTTCAAAGGTCAGTACAAGCTGAATAAAGGCCTCCGAACCGCTCCTCAGCTCAATGCCCCGCGCCCCCGCTTTCTTGACGCTGTGTTCAAAGCGGTATCTTTCCCCCCGGTAGATAAAATCCACATAACACCCCCAGCGGTCCCAGTTGTAGTTGTAAGAGTTGACGGCAAGCCGCCTCATAACCTGCTCCAGTTTGTATTCGTAGAAACTGGCCCCACTTAAGCTTCTTCCAGGCATCGCCACACCTCACCATGGTTACTGTGTATTCTTCTACCCTCGGCACCAATCTTATTCACGATTTGGCCCGCTTCTCCCCCCCCGGCCGACCAAATTCTGTCCGACGCCAGGCATTCCGACCGCGGTGCCGGCAGGACTCCGGGTGAGAGCAGCCGGAAGACCTCTCGTCAAATCTCTGCCTCCAGCCTTCTGACCAGGCTGTCCAAATTTTTTTCGAAAATCTCCTCTTTAATCAGTACCAGATCCCGGTCCCTTTTATTAACGGCCTCCTCCAGGTCGCCGATGTCGAAGTGCACACTCTCCGTCAGGGTGCGCGGGGCATCCTTAAGCTGCAACAGAGCCCGTGACCACAGTTCCCGCATTTTAACCATGTCCTGGTCGGCCCCCGCCCAGTCACCGCCATCCACCCGGTTGACCACATCCCGCGCTAGGTAGCGCAGGCGCAGCAGGTCTGCAGGAACCCTCACGGCATACAGTTCCAAAAAATCGGGCAGATAGCCGGCGGCATTGTTAGCTGCCAAACGCAATCCCGAACGGTCCTCAACCGATACCCTGGCCGGCAGATCGTTGAGTTCCCGCTCTATCCCAGCAACATCTTCCGGTCTGGCTCCTGACTGGATCACCTTATGCTCCAGTCCACTCCACTGCATGTGTATCCTCTCCACCTGCCGATGAAGTCTGCTCCAATCGATCCCCCCTGCAGTTTCCGGCCGTTCCATCCTTTGCCCTCCTTCACCCGTCTCCTCCCCTTCACTCCTCCTGGTCTCTTCACCACCCGCCTTAGCCTGCTTTTCGTCGGCCAGAGCCGCCGGTTTCGGCTTGAGCTCTTCGTAGAGCCGCTCGAGACTCGTCTGAAGCTGCTGCAGTTCCCGGGGCGGCGGTTCCTTCTCTTCTTGAGACCGATCGGGCAGGGGTTTGGACTGCGGGCTCCTGCAGCCGAACACGCCGGATCCTATCGAAGCGATGAGCATCACGACTGCCAAAATCAACCCCAGGCGTCTCATACCCATCCGGGAAACACCTCCGGAATTAGTATAGGCAAGACGATAAGAATCATACAGGAGCATCTGGCTTCAAGCTCCTCCTCAATGCCCGCTACCTCTTCGCCACAAGCGGCCCTTCTGGGGAAGGGTCGCCTGCAAGCAATCCAGATTATGCTAGCAGGAAAAAGGGAGCACAAAATCTCTTCCAGACATAACATAAATTGAAAAATCTTAAACGGAGGGAGTGAATGACACCATGTCAAAGCCATCCTGTCCCGGCACACTGTACACCGTCCAGGCAGGCGATACCTTTTTCCTCCTGGCGCAACGCTTCGGGATAAGTCTGGACGCCATTCTGGCCGCCAACCCAGGAGTTGACCCGAACAACCTGCAGATCGGCCAGGTGGTGTGCATTCCCGCACCGGCACCACCTAAACCCGAATGCCCTGGATTCTTTTACACAATCCAGCCTGGGGACACACTCTCTGAACTGGCTAAGCGCTTCGGCACTACCGTTAAGTCCATTATCGACGTCAATCCGGGCATCGACCCCAGAAATCTAATCGTCGGGCAAAAAATCTGCATTCCCGAAAGGCGCTGCCCCCGGGGGACCGTTCCCTACACAATCAAACAGGGGGACACCCTGGAAGCGATCGCCCGCAGATTCCATACCAGCGTCCAAAGGATCCTCAAAGAAAATCCCTCACTTGATCCTAAAAATTTAATCGTAGGAGAGCGAATTTGCGTTCCGGCCAGGAACAATTAGACCTCACACTCCACCCATACCAGGTCGTGGTCGGAAACGCCACCGCTGTCGACAATACCCGAAGCAAGAGGCAATGCGCCTTTTCCGTAGAGGAAATCAATACGCGCCCTGTAGCCGGAGCGGCCGGTAAAAGAATACCCGGATGAGGGCCCCAAGTCACACAGAGGAAATGCTCCTGCCAGCATCTCCTGGTAAGCTGCACTGCTCCTTCCCCCGTTGAGATCACCTCCCAGGATCAACGGCGGGGGAGGGGAAAGCTCCGACAGTGCAGCTTTAATTCTTTTTACTTGCTGCAGACGCAAGCCGTCCCCTTCGACCGACAGGTGAAAACAGCCGATGCCGCAGGGCGGCCCTCCGGGAATTAAGAGGCGGGCGAAAAGAAAGAGGCGCTTTTCAACCCTCTGGCCGGGGACATCCAACGGCACCCGGACGACCTCATCGAGAGGAAAAGCAGATATGATGACGTTGCCGTAAGCTCCCCCCTGAACGGTTAAAGTTTTGGCGAACAGGTAGGTCCAGTCATCACCCGTAAGACGGGAAAGCCTTTCCACAAGGTAACCGGGTTGGTGCAAAAACCCGCAGCGGAGGGTCCTCACATCCACCTCCTGGAGGGCTACCACCTTGAGTTCGAGGCTCTTAATTATCTCCGCAATCCGATCGAGGTATTTTGTCCTTCTGAACAACACAGGAAGTCCCCGGGCTCCCCTGCCGCCTTTGATATTCCAGGTACCCACACGCAATCCAGCCATTTTGATGCCACCCTCTCCGTTCCTAATCCCATTATACGCCGCAACAGCACTTTGACTCTGCGATAATAACACCTCAGGCCGGCCGCTGCTCGACGAATTCTCGGGGGAGCAAGGGTGCAGGGTTTTGAAGTAAACGCCGGGGAATATCCTTAATCTCTGATGAAGTGAATCCTGTCAAAACCCTCGGCGAAGGTGGGAATTTCCATCTCCCGCAGCTTTCTTTCGATCACCTCGGGCGGCACTTTTTTGCCGGGCGGGCGGGCCTCATTGCGCTTCAGCAAAACATCCCTCTCCTGTTGAAAAACAATCCCTTCAACTGCCGCCCGATACTTCTTGGCCAGCTTGATCAAGGGCCTGCGGCGCTCCCTGGTAGTGTTGGTAGCGTCAAAACAGACATCCTTGCCCGCCGCTAAAGCCTCTTCCAGGCGGCGGCAGGCGATTTCCCAAACTGCGGGTTCGATACGGGGATCAAACTGCACCCCGAATTCCTCCCGGCGGATGTCATCGGTGCTGATCGCCTCACCTCGAAACCGGTGCAGCCAGGTCGTCTTCCCCGCTGCAGGCGGTCCGATGAGAATCGTAAGCTTTCCGGGCATCTGCCGCCCTCCTTTCCCGAAACTGACAACCCATCTCACCGAAAACAAGGCAAAACCTGCTGCTTCTCCACTACCGGACCAAAGAGATCCCCCCATTTTGCAAACCGCTCAATGACCTCCTCTGCCTCAAAAAACAGCAGCTCGGGGTCATCTCTTTTAACCGCTGCTTCCACCTCCGACCAGCTCACCGGGGTGGAAACCGTCGGGCGCTCCCTTGCACGCAGAGAGTAAACGGAGATCGTCGTCTTGTGAGGGTCGTTTTGGCTCCAATCGATAAAGACCTTCCCCGTGCGCAGGTCTTTTCTCATCCGGGAAACCACCAGCTCCGGTAGCTGTATCTCCAAAGCCTCGGCACAGGCTCTGGCAAATCCCTTTGTTCGCTCGTAACTCACAGGAGTATTCAAGGGCACATAAACCTGCAGTCCCTTGGAACCGGAAGTCTTGGGAAAGCCTTCGAGATGGAAGCGGCGGAGAAGCCTGCTCAAAATCAGAGCCACCCGGCAACACTCGATGATACCTGCAGGAGGACCGGGGTCCAGGTCAAAAGCCAAAAAGTTAGGGGACAGGGGATCATCGGCAAGGGAAAGCGAGGTGTGCAGTTCAAGGGCGGCCAGATTGGCCGCCCAGATCAGTGAAGGCAGATCCTCCAGAAGACAGTAGTTGATCTCTCGCCCCCCTCTGATGCGAACCGGCGCCGTCCTCAGCCACTGCGGACGGCGCGCGGGGCACTCCTTCTGGTAGAAAGACTCCCCCCGGACGCCATCGGGATAACGCTTAAAGGTCACCGGCCGCCCGCGGAGATGAGGCAGCAGCGCCGGAGATATTTTTGTGTAATAATCGATCACCTGGGCTTTGGTAAACCCCCCGGCCGGGTAAAGAACCTTGTCCAGGTTTGAAAGCTGCAGCTCCTTGCCCTCTATGGCCACCAACACTTTCTTATCTGCAACCGGCATTCTGCTCCGCCCTTCAATCGACCTGAGTGCTCTCTGCTGCTTCCGGATAGCATCCCTACCCTCACAAAAGTTCCCGTCAGCAATTATTATGGCAAAGGATCTCGTCGGCAATTCCTAAATCTTACCCACTGCAGAGAAATCCCTTCTTATTCCCGGATCCCCCGGCTGCCAGCCGGCGGGCACACCCAAGCCGGTGGCCTCCTCAAACTGGAGCGCCTGAATAACCCGGATAATCTCACCAACATTGCGCCCCACTTCCGGTGGGTATAAACAGGCATACTTGATCTCCCCATCCGGCGAGATGATAAATGTCGCCCTGAAAGTAAGACCCATCTCCTCTCGAAGGACGCCGTAGCGGCGGGAGATCTCATGCGACCGGTCGGACAGGAGTGGACACGCCTCCGCCTCAAAGTCGGGAGTCATCTGGGTAGGCTTCAACATCCGGTTGGGATAGTGGCAAGGCCCCATATCCTCGCCCGACGGCAGTATTATTTTCGCATCAGCAAGATCCTTCACTGACACTTTCACCTCCACTGCCATACTACGGTATCACCCCTCCCATTGACACTGCTCCCAACTTCCGAATTTTCGTCATCGTTTTCCGTAATTTCGGCAATTCTACCGTAAAATAGGCACGAAACGCTATGCAACCGATCGTTCCTGCAGCAGAGCAGACATCAGAGATTGTACCATTTGTTACAAATGCTTAGAAAAAATTTTAATCTGCCAGCCGAATCTCCCATTACCTGGCACGCATTTTGCAGTAGTATATTAGTGAAATTTATAACAACCCCCGATCCCCCGGAAAGGATGGTGATCAGAATGGCAGTGGCGCTCAAAAAAGTCCACAGAGAAGTGAAAGAAGAAGCCTTGAGGGTGGTGCCCAAACCGGAAGGTGATCGTAAGAAGGTACAGTACGAGTTCCCTTATGACGACCTGTACCTCCTCTATGACTACATTCTGAAGGAAATGCAGAAGAAGTAGGCAGAAGAAATAAAATGAACATCGGCGAGGATTTCAATAAGCATACCGTTAATCCCCGGGATGAACCGCCGGAGAGTTCACCGGCGGTTTTTTGCGACGGAAAGCTCGCAGTGCCGCTACGAGAACGAGCGTTCACATTATGGGAGGTTAAAAAGATAAAAAGAAGCTGCCGGTCGAAATTCTTTACTTGGGAGGTAACCGACAGCTTCGGGGGCCGCTAAGTTAGGATTAGACAATATCTTACCTGATTCGACTTGTTTTTTTGTTTTTTGTGCTAATATTATAAGCAATTCTTGTGCCAAAAACAATTACCTTATAAGTTTTTCAGGTTCAAAAATCAAACAAAATCAGGTCAGCCATCCCCATAGGTGCGAATAACGGGCCATCTGCCGCTGGCAGGTCTTTTTCCGGCCCCGGCGCTTCTGCAGCAGTTACCGCCTCTAACCGGAAGGCAGGGAGGACGCTCTCCATCGCTCCGGCCAGCTCCTGAATGACCGCCGCATTATCTTTACCGGTAACGGGGAGAAGCACCTGGCAGCGCTCCTTCAGCTGGCCATCGGCGGAAAGATAGTGGCCGGAGCTCTCCAGCGGAGAGACTCCCGGGAGGACAAGACCGGCGATCTCGGCGGTCAGCGTCAGACGGGTGGATACCACAACCAGCAGGTCCAGCCTTTCCAGGTCGGAGGGGGCGCAGATACCTGCCCCTACCGGGTCCTCTTCAAAGATGAAGAGCCCCCGGCAGGCACCCCGTCGAATATCGGCAAGGATTTCCGTAAATGGCGTCCTGATCCCCAGCTTCCAGAGACCGGCCGCATTTCCACCTGGGCTCACGACGAGGAGCCCGCTCCCCGCTGACCCGATTCTTCCCACAAGGCGAGCCAGAGCCGACAGCAGCTGAGCCCCGGCTTGCGTTACCGAGAAGCCGTCGACAAGGATGAGGGGCTTCTTCGCTGCCGTATAGAAGTCGGCCACCTTCTTTGCCTCGCCGGACGGCTCTATGCCTCCTAAAATCCTCCGCAGGGAGCCGTCAAAGGGAAACCCCTTTTCGGCAGCCGCTGCCAGCACCTCTTTTAAAAAACCTGTTCCGTTCTCAGGGAATACCTTTAAACAGGCCAGGTCATCGACCAGCCCGGCTTCGTTAGAGATGACGACCAGCTGCGCCCCACGCCGCACCGCCTGGCGCACCCTGACGGCCACAATCTGGCATTCGTTGAAGGATCCCACCATCAGAATGAGGTCTGCTGCCTGGAGTTCGCTCCAGGCACCGGCAGTAGAATACCCTGCCAGATTAAGGTTTGCCGACCCCACCCTCTTCGTCCCGAGAGCAATCCGCCCAAACTGTGCCGCCGCCCAGGCCTCCTCTAAAGTGTACGCGGGAGAAACAAGCACGGCCAGGACATCTCCCTGCTCACGCTTCCTGATGCGTTCCACCTCCCCAGCCGCACGGTTGAGTGCCTCCTCCCAGGAAACAGCCTCCTTTTGTCCGTCGATCCGCACCAGGGGTGTTTCCAGGCGATCGCGGGTAAAGTGGGCAAATCCAAAGCGCCCTTTGCGGCAGAGCAGCCCGTTCTTTCGGGGCAGGGCACGCCCCACCAGCCCGCCGCGCACACCGTAGACCAGTTCACACCCCAGGCTGCAGAAGGAGCAGAGGGATGGCTTCCCGTCCAGCGACAAAGGCACCTGTTTGTCCAGCGGCTGGCGCTCTAACAAGGCGCCGGTGGGACAAACGGCGGCACACTGACCGCAAGAAAGGCAGGCCGTCTCGGAGAGGGGTAGGCCGCACTCCGGCTTGACAACGGTATCAAAACCCCTGTCAACCAGCCCCAGCACCCCCGGCCCCATTACCTCATCGCAGATCCGGACGCACAGACCGCAGAGAATGCACTTCTCCGAGTTGATCTCGATAAAGGGTTGCCTGTCCCGGAATTTTTCCCGGCGTTTGGCTCCCTCCAGGAGGTCCGGCCGGGCGCCGTATTCGGCGGCGTAGACCGCAAGTTTGCACTCGAAGTAGTCCAGGCAGCCGCATTCCAGGCAGCGCTTAGCCTCGTTGCGGGCAGCCTCTTCCGAATATCCCAGATTGACCTCCCGGAAGTTCCCCCTGCGCTCGGAGGCGCTCAGCCGGGGCATAGCAGCCCGCGGCATGCGCTCCCGGTCGGCAAAATCCTCTGCCGTCAGATCCTTGCGGGTCACGGCAAAGGCCTTTCGCGGAGCCTCGAGTTTACCCGCAAGATAGCTGTTGATAGCCGCCCCTGCCAGCTGCCCCTGGGCAACCGCCTCGACGGCAATTCGGGGGCCGGTTACGGCATCCCCGCCGGCAAAAACCCCTGGGATGTTCGTCTGAAGTGTGGCGGGGTCCACTGCAATCGTTCCCTTGCGCGTAAGATCCAGGCCGCTTAACCCGCAAGCGTCCGTTTGCTGCCCAATGGCCGCGATCACCATGTCCACGGCGATCTCCTCCTCGGCCCCGGGGATGGGCAGGGGACGGCGCCGTCCGCTGGCGTCAGGCTCCCCAAGCTGCATCCGCTGGAGCCTGATGCCCCTCACTTTCCCGAGGTCATCGCCGAGCACCTCCAGGGGGGAGACCAGGAATCTGAACTCCACCCCTTCCTCCATGGCCTCCTGAACCTCAATGTCTTCGGCGGGCATCTCCGCTCTGGTTCTTCTGTAAAGCACTAAGACCTTTCGCGCTCCCAGCCTGACGGCGGTGCGGGCCGCGTCCATGGCGGTATTCCCCCCACCGACAACGGCGACCCTTTCTCCAATGCCAACATCGGAGCCCTCGGCGACCCCCCTCAGGAAGTCGATCCCGCCGACTACCCCTTCCAGGTCTTCCCCCGGACAGCCCAGGGAGGAACTCCGCCAGGCTCCAATTCCGATAAACACGGCCTGGAAATTCTCCCTTAAGTAATCAAGACCGATATCCCTGCCGATTTTCGTATTGGTGACGATCCTGACACCCAACCGGGTGATCAGTTCGATTTCCCGATCCAGGATCTCTTTAGGTAAACGGTACTGGGGTATGCCGTAGCGGAGCATCCCGCCGGGCCTGGGCATGGCCTCAAAGACCGTCACCTCATGCCCTTCCCGGGCCAGGAAGTACGCTGCGGTCAAACCGGCGGGCCCCGATCCCACAACCGCCACCTTCTTCCCGGTAGGCGGTTTGACCTCAGGAAGGTAGGGGTCCTCGCCCGCCAGATCCCGGTCACCAACAAAGGCCTTCAAGGCCGCAATAGCCACCGGCTCCTCAACCAGCTGCCTGCGGCAGGCGGTTTCACAGGGGTGCGGACAGACGCGCCCGATGCTGGCAGGCAGCGGAAGCCTCTCCTTGATGAGAGCAACCGCCTCCCTGTACCTGCCGTTGGCAATCAAGCCGACATATCCCTGACAGTCCGTTTGGGCCGGGCAGGAGAGAGTGCACGGGGGCCGGCAGTCCCCCGTGTGATCGGAGAGCAGCAGTTCCAGGGTCATCTTGCGGGATTCCCTTATGCGCGGGGAATCGGTGGTAACCACCATCCCAGGAACGGCCTCGGTGGCACAGGCCCTGAACAGCTTGGAGCTCCCTTTGACCTCCACCACACAAAGCCCGCAGCCGCCGTAGGGCTTCAACCGCTCGTCGAAACAGAGAGTAGGAATCTCGATACCGCTCCTCCGGGCCACCTCCAGGATGGTCTCACCTGCAGAACCCGTCACCTCACGGCCGTCTATAATCAAACTCAGTTTTTCCACAGCTCTTCCCCCTACTCCACGATAATTGCCTTATACCTGGAAGGGCATGTTTCCAAACAGGTACCGCATTTGATGCACTGCGACTGGTCGATGACATGGGGCTCCTTTTTCTTCCCGGAAATACACCCCACAGGGCACTTGCTGGCACAGGAACCACAGCCTCCACAGCGCTCCGGGTCGATCCGGTAGCTGATCAGGGCGCGGCACTGACGGGCCGGGCACCTGTGATCCCTGATGTGGACCTCATACTCCTCCCGGAAATAGCGGATGGTGGTCAGGACGGGGTTGGGAGCGCTCTGGCCCAGGCCGCAGAGGGAGCCCTGCTTGACCTGGTTGGCTATCTCTTCGAGGAGCTCGATATCCCCCTCTCTCCCCTCTCCATTGACGATCCGCTCCAGGATCTCCAGCATCCGCTTGGTGCCGATACGGCACTGCACACACTTGCCACAGGATTCCTTCCGGGTGAAGTCCAGGAAAAAGCGGGCGATATCTACCATGCAGGTGGTGTCGTCCATCACCACCATACCGCCGGAGCCCATGATGGCTCCCGTGGCCACGATCGATTCATAATCCACAGGCGTATCCAACAGCTGTTCGGAGATACAGCCTCCGGAGGGGCCTCCCAGCTGCACCGCCTTGAACTTGCGGTCGCTTTTGATTCCGCCGCCGATCTCGAAGATCACCTTTCTCAAGGACACGCCCATGGGAATCTCTACCAGACCACCCCTCTTCACCTTCCCGGCGAGGGCAAAAACCTTCGTCCCCTTGCTCTTATCAGTACCGACGGCGGCGAAGGCTTTTCCCCCCTGAGAAATAATCCAGGGAACATTGGCGTAGGTTTCCACATTGTTGATGACAGTGGGTTTTCCCCAGTAGCCCTGTTCGGCAGGATAAGGGGGCTTCAAACGGGGCATTCCCCGCTCCCCCTCCAGCGAGGCGATGAGGGCGGTTTCCTCACCGCAAACAAAGGCCCCGGCACCATGCTTGATCCTGATATCAAAGGAAAAGCCAGAACCGAAGATGTTCTGCCCCAGGACGCCCTCCTTCCGGGCTTGCTTGATGGCGACCTCCAGGCGCCGGACGGCAAGGGGATACTCCGCCCGCACGTAGATAACGCCCTCTCCCGCCCCAACGGCATAACCGGCGAGAGCCATCCCTTCCAGCACGGAATGAGGGTCCCCCTCCAGGATGCTGCGGTCCATGAACGCCCCCGGGTCCCCCTCATCCGCGTTGCAGATGATGTACTTGACGTCTCCCTCCGCCTGCCTGGCGGCCTGCCACTTGACCCAGCTGGGGAACCCGGCACCCCCCCGACCGCGGAGGCCTGATGCCTTCACCTCCGAGATCACTTCTTCAGGGCGCATCGCCGTAACCGCCTGCCGCAGGGCAGCGTAACCACCCCGGGCACAGTAATCCCGGATCTCTTCAGGATCGATGACGCCACAGTTGCGCAAGGCGATCCGCACCTGTCCGGAAAGAAAATCATTGGGCTGGGAAGAGGTGCCCACCAGGTATTCGGCAACCGGTTGCCCCCCGGTGACGTGGTCGTCAAAAATCCTCTTGACCCGCCCAGGGGTAACATGCCCATAGGTGTAAACCTCCCCGCCATCGTCGATCAGATCCAGCAGCGGCTCGTGGTGGCACATGCCGACGCAGCCCGTCTGCTGCATCTCGATCTCCAGGGAGCGCCGTTCAGCTTCGGCTTTGACGGCCTCCCAAACCTTCATACCTCCCGCAGCGATACCGCAGCTGCCCAGGCCGACTCTGATTTTCACCGGCATTCACCGCCCTCAAGGCTATTTTTCTCCCGTTCTGCCAGTTCCCTTACGATTCGCCGTGCCTTCTGCGGAGTAAGCTGTCCGTAAGCCCGGCCGTTGATCATCATCACCGGCGCCAGGCTGCAGCAGCCCAGACAGGCGGCGCTGCTCAGAGTAAACAGGCCGTCGCCGGTGGTTTCCCCATCCTCGATCTGCAGCTCTTCGCGGAGCGCCTCTGCCAGCCGCTCCGAACCGTTGACATGGCAGGCCGTGCCCTGGCAGAGAAGGAGCTCATACTTGCCACGAGGAGTGAGCCGGAACTGTTTGTAAAAAGAGGCCACCCCGTAAACCTTAGCCAGCTTGATGCCGGTTCTCTGCGCTACATACCTGAGCACCGGCAGGGGAAGATAACCGAACAGATCCTGGACCTTCTGAAGGATGCTGATCAGGCTGCCGGGTTCATCCTCGTATTCCCGGATCACACTATCAACTCTGTTTATGTCGGGCTGCGTAACTTCCATGACCGATTCCCCTCTCTGCAATCGACTGTCAGTTAAAATTGTACACGATTCCCCGAACTCCTGTCTGCTGTAAAAAGATCTTTATACTCCTCTAAAAAAGATGCCGGAGATCGGCTGCCGAAAAGCTGCAGCAGACCGCGGACCCCGATTCCGGGCCGGGCAAAAAGACGGTTTGCTCCCCCTGTCCTGCCATCCGGCCCCGGACCACAGGTGCCCATCCCTCGCCGTTTTATACAGAAGCCGGACCTGCGTCTAACGCAAACAGGCGACCGACCCGCCCCTCATCGCCCTTTTCTCGTTAACTCGACAAAGTGTTTCCAGGCAACGACCAGGCCGATCATCACCAGCCACAACTTCCCGGGGGCAACACCCCTCCAGGCGGCCAATCCGGTAAAGGCCAGGGCTCCGCCCAACCCGGCGCGGTCGGAGTCCCTGCTGAAAAGGTAGATACACAGCCATACGCCGCAAAAAGCGAGAATACCAAAGAACTGCTGCTCCAGCAGCAAGCCGCCGAAGGCAGTTGCCAGCCCCTTCCCTCCCTGCCACCGCAGCCAGACCGGGTAAATGTGCCCGACCACCGCAGCCAAAAGAGCAATGTTTCCTTCAAGGCCAGCTAGGCGGGCAAGATAGACGACCAGCATTCCCTTGCCGAGATCCAAGAGGAAAACCGGAACTGCTGCTCCCCATCCCAAGACGGCTCTGGCGTTCATGGTGCCGACATTCCCGCTCCCGTACCTCCTGATGTCGATACCGCGCCACAGCTTCCCGGCAAGATACGCCGTCGGAATACTGCCCAGCAGATAGGAAAACAAAAGAATCAAGAAATACATCCGAAAAACCTCAAGGTCCTAATTGTCGCTGCTTGATCTCATTAAAGTTCCCTATTACCATAACAAATTCCTGCAGGTTATCCGGCGCACCCATGTCACTTTACCGTAAAATCAACCGGCTACGATTCCCCTTAAGGAGCCATCCATCCCGCAATTCCTTCTGCCATAGCCAAAGCACTGTCGATCGGGAGAAGCCACCGGGTCGTTAGCTGGCCTTTTCCGATTTTACAATACCATCGTAGCCAAAGCATTGCCGATCAGGAGAGGCCAACGGGTGCTCTGCAGGGTCAGATAATTGTCGCTGCCCCGCTTTCGGTAGCTTCCAACCGGATCTTAATCGGCGCTCTGCCTATATCGGAACAGTCATTAAAGCTCCTCCGGCGCTGGGTGATGATGAAAGCGATTTTAAAGCTGATTTGGTAAGAGAGAGGCCGTCCCCCCGATCGGAGGAACGGCCTCTCGTCGGATTATCAATGCCATTTTTAGAAGAACGGCGCAACAAACACCAGGGATACGATGGACATCAGCTTTAACAGGATGTTCAAAGAAGGCCCAGCTGTGTCTTTACACGGGTCACCGACGGTGTCACCCTCAACGGCTGCCGCATGTGCGGGGGAATTCTTACCGCCATAGTTCCCTTCTTCAATATATTTTTTGGCGTTGTCCCAGGCGCCACCGGAGTTGGCCAGCATAATTGCCAAACAGACGCCGGAGACGATGGAACCGGCCAGCATACCGCCCAGCGCTTCGGCACGCAGGATGAACCCGACCAGAATCGGCGCGATGACTGCCAGCAAACCGGGAGCAATCATCTCTCTAATGGCCGCACTAGTGCTAATTTCAACACACTTTACATAGTCGGCGGGGGCAGTGCCTTCCAGCAAACCCTTGATCTCCCGGAACTGCCTTCTGACTTCGTCCACCATCTTGCCGGCAGCTTTACCGACAGCACCCATGGTCATAGCGCAGAAGAAGAAGGGCAGCATCCCCCCGATTAACAGCCCGACAATAACCATCGGATCCAGGAGGTTGATGGATTGGATCCCGGCTACCTGTCCATACGCAGCCATCAGAGCCAGGGCGGTCAGGGCTGCAGATCCGATGGCAAAACCTTTGCCGATGGCAGCGGTGGTATTGCCTACTGCATCCAGCTTATCGGTGGTTGCGCGGACGGAGTCGGGCAAATCAGGAGTCATCTCGGCAATTCCGCCGGCATTATCGGCAATCGGCCCATAGGCATCGACCGCAACCACCATACCGGTTGTCGCCAGCATACCGACAGCCGCCAAAGCGACTCCATATAGGCCACCTGTAACGAAAGCCAGAATAATTGCAGCACAAATTAAAAGAATCGGAATAACCGTAGAGAGCATGCCTACACCCAATCCTGCAATGATCACCGTTGCCGGACCGGTCGTTGCTGCCTTGGCGATGCCCCGTGTCGGGTTGTATTCTGAAGCGGTATAGTATTGGGTCACAAAGCCGATCAGCATTCCGACTACCATGCCACCCAGGATCGCCCAGAATAAGCCTGGTTGATCGGGTGTAATCAAGCGCACGGCAATGTAGGCTGCAATCAAGAGAACGACAGAGGCAACAGTTGTTCCCATGTTCAAGGCCTTGAGAGGATTCGATTTTTCATCGGTTTTAACGAAGAAGGTTCCGATGATAGATGCAATAATACCGGCCGCAGCAATGATCATCGGCAGCAGGACGCCGTTGAATCCCAATCCCAGCACACCCAGGGTCATGGCACTGATAATGGAACCAACATAAGACTCAAAGAGGTCGGAACCCATGCCGGCCACATCCCCGACATTGTCTCCTACGTTATCGGCAATGGTGGCTGGATTCCTGGGATCATCTTCTGGGAGGCCGGCTTCTACTTTGCCGACCAGGTCGGCCCCAACATCGGCGGCTTTGGTATAGATACCGCCGCCTACACGGCCGAAGAGAGCAACAGAGGAACCCCCCATGGCAAAGCCATTGACAATGGTAGGATCCTCAAAGATGAGGTAAAGGAGCCCCAGCCCCAGAAGGCCCAAGCCCGTAACCGACATGCCCATCACGGCCCCGCCGGAAAAAGCAATTCCCAACGCGGCATTCTGGGAAGTGCGGGCTGCCTGCGTCGTTCTGACGTTGGCTTTAGTAGCCACCTTCATACCTAAAAACCCTGCCGTCGCTGAACACACCGCCCCTACCAGATAACAGATGGCGGTTTGCCAGGCCTTAGAAGGAAGCAGAAATAAAAGCACCAAAAAGACAATCAGCACGAAAATAGCAACTGCACTGTACTGCTTCCTCAGAAAAGCCATCGCCCCATCAGCAATGTAACCGGAAATCTTCACCATCATCTCGTTTCCGGGATCTGCTTTGCTTACTTTGCTCGCCAGGTAAAGAGCAAAAAGCAAAGAAATTGCTCCCATTGCCGGAGCATAGATAACTAAGCTCTGTAGATTATCCATTGCTCAAACAACTCCTATCCGTCAACTGTTGTTAATATCGTCAAAAATGCATCCTGCCTCAGCAGGTCCAAAGAAAGAACCAATTCTTACATTCTACAAGGTTAGCTGTCCGGGATTGCCAGGCGCATTTTTCTTATTGAAAACCCCCAACCATTACCTGTTTACCTTCCACAAGTACACCTCCTTCCCTTACGCCTGAAGCCACCCTCAGGTAAGTATGGCACCAATCAAAGTTTTTGTCAATATATGTCGGGCTCTATAATAAAAAGTGTGGGATAGGGGTAGATGGAATTAAGCAACCAGGAAGGCACGTTTTGGTTGTAGGAGGAAAAGAACGGGGGCACATCCAAATTGAATGCTAGCAAACAAAACCCTTCAAGAAAGGAGTGCCCCTATGCATAAGATTAACACGTTCACCCTCGAAGGACAAGAGAATTTTGAGAAAATATTACAGCCCGTTTTAGAAGAACACCACGACCCAGGGGATATTGTGTTAAAGGTAACCATAGACCCTCCAGAGGTATGTCCTGTATGCA